>Ga0315288_10005217_pt1 | contig 16529 bp, 15 predicted proteins | sample YL17G11_20_MG_FD_203454 | JGI IMG/M metagenome (GOLD analysis project Ga0315288, IMG submission 203454) | Sediment microbial communities from Yellowstone Lake, YNP, Wyoming, USA - YL17G11_20 | ecosystem: Environmental > Aquatic > Freshwater > Lake > Sediment | place: USA: Wyoming | collected...
AAGCTCGAGGTGATGGGAGTTGGATAGAAGCTGTTTCATAACCCGCCTGGGCGGGTTATGAAACAGCAGCACAAGCCGCCAGGCTCCAGTAGGCGCATTTCATGCCAGCGTCTCTGGCGAACAGCCAGGCGACCGAGGGTTATGAAATGCGCTCTAGTAAGCCGACACTGTTCCGGAGCGTATTGAGGCAGCACCTGTGGGCGGCGGGCATCACGGCGGCGGTGCTGATGCTGGCGATGCTGATCATCGCGGACCTGCTCAACATCGCCGCCCGGCAAAGGGCGATGGCGTCGGAGCTGCGGTCGATCGAGTCGGTGGACATCGGCATCACCCAGAGGGTCAACACCGTGTCCGAGTCGCAGGAGGGACAGCGGGGGATGATGCTGGTGGACGAGACCGGACAGTGGACCTCAGAGGATGAGGCACGCCGGGGCAAGCCCAGGCACGGCCATGGTGAGCGATGGGATCAGGCGAAGACGGCGCTGGCGAAGGGGGAGTGGCAGGGAAGCGGCCGGTTGCCATGGGTGTCGGAGCCGGTGGTGTGGGCATCGCGGGTGATGTACGACCCCGACGGCGAGCGGGTGATCCTGGTCACGTGGCACAAGATCAGCGCCATCCGCGCGACGGCGCTCGGGACGAGCTACGCGCTCATCATGAGCGCGACGCTGCTGGCGGTGGCGGCGGGGGTGGGGGTGGCGATGCGCTCGAGCCGCAAAGTGACTCGGTTGCTGGACAGCATCGCGGAATCGAGCACGAGAATGGCGGCGGGGGATTACCAGATACACCTGCCCTCGCAGCCGGTGCGGGAGCTGGACCGGGTGTCGGCGGCGATCAACCGATTGGCGGCAGACCTGAGAGCGGAGCACGACCGGCTGGTGCGGTTGGAGCGATTGCAGCGGCAGTTCGTGGCGGACGCGTCGCACGAGCTGCGGGCGCCGCTGACGTCGATGCGGGTGACGATCGCCGCCTGGCTGGACGGGGTGCTCGAACCGGGAGAGCAGGGGGAGGCGTTGGGGAGGCTGCAAGAGCAGGCCGAGCATCTCTCGCACCTGATGACGAACCTGCTCGACCTCTCACGCATCGAGTCGGGGCGCGAGACGGTGACGATGGAGGAGGTGGATCTCGGGGAGCTGGCGGAGGAGGTGTCCGCGACCTTCCGCAGGCTGTCGGGGGCGGAGATCGCGGTCGAGCTTGCTGCCGATTTCCCGCGGGCGTGGGCAGATGGCGCGGCGGCGCGTCGCGTGTTGCAGAACCTGCTGGAGAACGCGCGGCGGTTCACACCGGCGGAGGGGTCGATCCGCATTTGGGGCGTGGATGAGGGGAGAACCGTGCGCCTCGCAGTGACGGACACGGGATGCGGGATTGCGCCGGACTTCCTGCCGCGAATCTGGGATCGGTTTGCGCGCGTCTCGAAATCCGAAGCGGGAAATGGTGACGGGAGCGGGCTTGGGCTGGCGATCGTAAAGGCGCTGGTGCAGGCGATGGGAGGGGAGGTGGGCGCGGAGAGCGCGCTGGGGTCGGGCACGACGGTGTGGATCGTGGTGTCGAAGTCTGGCCAAGAGTTGTCTCCGGCGTGAGCATCAGTTGAGGTTCGCGAGAAGCGGGCGCGGTAGTATTCTGCGTGCCCGAGCGGTCATCGGGCAACACTATCGTCCAGGAGGGGCGACATGAAGAAGTTCGTGGTAGCATGCGTCATCCTCGGCCTGGTCCTCATGATGGCGAGCATCGCGTTCGCTGCAACGGAACAGCCGAAGGGGAAGGCGGCCGCGGGAGCGACGGCAGCGAAGCCGAAGCCGCATCGAGCGACTCGGGCGAAGCCGAAGCCGGCTGCAGCGGCTCCAGCAGCGGCCAAGCCAGCTCCGGCCCCAGCAGCGAAGCCGAAGCCGGCAATGAAGCCGGGCAAGAAGGCACACCGTGGCGCACGAGCCGCTGGTCGGGGGCGCGGTGAGCGCGGGAGAGGCGCAGGGCATCGGGGAGCAATGAAGCCCAAGGGTAAGGCGAAGCCGGCGGCCGCGCCTGCGGCCCGCAAGAAGTAGTCGTTCGTACGTACTGACCGATCTGAGAGAGAGGGCCTCCGCTGTGCGGAGGCCCTCGTTGTTTGGGGGGTTGTGCTACGGGCCGGGTGTGCCGGTGACTTCAAGGATGCGGTCGACGGCGGTGAGGAGCTGCTTGACCTCGAAGGGCTTGGTGAGGTACATGTCGACGCCGCTCATCCAGCCGCGCACGACGTCGTGGTCCTGGCTTCGGGCAGTGAGCATGATGACTGGCAGGTGCTTGGTCGCTTCGTTCTCGCGCAGGGCGCGCAGGGTCTGAAAGCCATCGAGCACGGGCATCATCACATCCAGGATGATGAGGTCGGGGGGCTGCTGGACGGCCAGCAGACACTCGGCGCCGTTAGCTGCTGTCGCCACCTCGAGCCCGTGGCCCTCGAGGGCCATGCGGATGAGGTGCAGAGTTCCCGGCTCATCGTCGACCGCGAGCACTCGTTTCGGCATGAAGGTTCTCTCCCTCACAGCAACGGCCGGCGGGCATCCGCCTCGCAACGGCCTCGGCGAGATACCCGCCCTACAGAACGGCCCTACAGATCGTAGACCGGCTTGAGCTCAGAGAATTCGATCAGGGCGCTCATCGCCTTGTTCTGGACTGCGATGCCGGCCTCGGCGACGGCGGCGACAGGGGTGAGGCCGGCGACGATGGCGATGCCGATACGGTCCAGGGTGACGGGGACGCTCAGCAGGGGCTGGCCAGGCTTGCCGACACCGAGCACTCCCATCAGGCCGTTGTGGCGATAGTGATCGAGCGCCGCCAGCAGGTCGTGCTCGGCCGCGGCGGGGACCTCGCGGAAGCTGGCAAGGATCCGGCCTCGCCCGCGGAGAGCGGCCTCCCGGACGCTGGTCATGCCACTGCCGATGAAGAGCTCGGTGGGATCGGCAGTGGTGCCGGAGTAGGCGACGAGGTGGGTGAAGCGCCAGGGGACGTCGCGGTAGATCTCCAGCAGCCCTGCGTATTTCGAGTCGACTGGGATGCCGCGCTTGAGCAGGACGCGGTTGAGCGTGACGGTGCAGACCGTCCCGAAGCCGACCATCCCCTCGGGGACCGTCATGCCGTCGATCTCCTCGTTGGGCCCGCGGACATAGACGAGGTCGGACATACAGTAGCCGGCCCGGAAGACGTCCTTCATGATGTCGAGCGCTTCGGCGAAGCGGGGCTGGGGGATGTAGGAGATATTGAGGATGATCTCGCCGGTCTTGGTGTCCATGTCGAAGGTGGACTGATAGGCGAGGCTGTCGATCTTCGAGCTGACGAAGCCGAGCTTATCGGTGACGCCGGCGTTCTCGATCTCCTCGCGGCCCCGCTCGGTGATAACGCGCCCGGGCTCGCCGAGGTTGCGGGTAAGGCCGCGCTCGTCCATGAGCCGGAGGTGGTAGCGGACGGTTCGCTCGCTGAGCTCGATGCCTTCCTCGGCGAGCCTGGTGGCGATGGCCCGAGCGCCGATGGGCTCCTCGGACTCGGCGAGCACGCGGAGGATGGCGAGGAGCTTGCGCTCCATGTCCGGGGGCGTGCGAGCTTCACGCATCGAAGATGTCTCCTACAGACCGGGGCTGGGAGGAATCATACACGCGGAGCGCGAGGGCCGCAAGCGGGCCGGCGGGCATCCACCTCGCAACGGCCTCGGCGAGATACCCGCCGCGCAACGGTGGCAGGAGACAGGTTCCTGCCCGACAACGGCAGATGATGGGCTTCGGCAGCAAGCTACCGAAGCAACGAATGCCCCTCCCACAGTGGCAGGAGCGGCTAAGTCGGCGGAGCCGACCGCCGTGGCGGCCCAAAGGGCCTAGCCACTTCCGCTCCTGCCCAACAGGATGCGCCCCTACGAGCAAACGGTCGCTGCTATTTCGGCGCTTGCTGGGCGACCTTGAGGACGTCGGCGGCTGGGAGAAGGACAGGCATCGAGGTGGCGCCGCCCTCCCCCGAGGAGCCGGCGGCGGAGGGGATGGAGCGCATCACGGTGATGCCCACGACCTTGCCGTCGAGGGTGAAGGCGGGGATGCCGAGCCCGGCCACCCAGGTGCTGATCCCGGCGACGTAGAGGGTGCGGGGCTTGGTAACGATGGCGGTGATGCGATCCATCGCGACATAGGGCGAGCGGTTGGCGGCCTCGCCAAGGCGGCCGAGGACCACGAGTTGATCCATCACCTCGGGTGAGGCGGACTGCGTGAGGTCCACAGCCTTGAACGGCGCCGACTGCGGCTCGGTCGGACGGATGAATGCGAGGTCCAAGTCCTGGTCTCTCAGGACGATCTTGCCGGGGATCTCCTTGCCCTCGCCGAGGACGAACTGAACCCCCGTGACATCGGCCTCGAACTTGAGATTGTCTCCGCCCTGGCCCATCATCTTCATGCGATGGGATGGGTCGACCTCAGAGAGCGCGCAGACTGCGAGACCTGACGGGTCGAGGACGGTGGCGGTGACCTCGCTGGTGTTCTCCTCCTCCTGCTGTTCCTCTCCCTCGACCGCCATGCGGTACTTGATCGTGACCCGGACCGCGACGATGGCGTCGCCGTCCGCGGCGCTGATCGCGCGGGCGGCCGATCCCAACTCGTCAGCGTGGGCAACGGTCGGCGGCGCCAGCAGCCCGGCGACTGCCACGCAGATGACGACAATGGTGCATCGACTGATCCAGCTTAGGCGGCTCATTATCTCCCCCGTCCTCTCTGGGCGACAAAGCGCCCCTGTTAGTGCGCGTCAGACCACTTCGGCTCCAGGTCGACGTAGATGGTGTGGATGCCGCGCCTGATCTGGAGCACGACCGAATCAGGCTTTTCCGCGGCGACCTGTTTCATCCTTTCGCCAAGCGCGTCGGCGGTGGGCGTTGGCCGGCCATCGACCTTCAGAACCATATCTCCGACAGCGAGATGGGCGAGCGCCGCCCAGCCGCCTTCGCTGACGCTCTCGACGAGCACGCCCTGCTCGTTCTTGGGAAGCTGCTGGCGAACGCGGTCCTCGGCGGCCACGTCGCGCACGGTGAACTCGAAGTTGTCGTCACGATAGGTCTTCATCTCGCGCGGCTGCTTGGGGGAGGCCTCAAGCGTTGCGGCGATCTTCTCCTCCTCGCCGTCGCGGAGGACGGTCAGATCGACCTTCGCGGCGATATCGTACTGGCGGATCATGGCCGGGAAGACGTCGAAGTGCTCGGGGCGAAAGGCCGGGATCTTCTTCCCGTCCAGGCCGATGATGAGGTCGCCTACATGGAAGCCGGCGGACTCCGCCGTCGTGCCGGGCAGCACCTGGGTGACGCGGACGCCGGTGGTGTTCTGGAGCTTGAGCGCATCGGCCATCTCGCGGGTGAGGACCTGGGTGCTGAGGCCAAGCCAGGCCTTGCGGGCTTCGCCTGCCGGCTCCGGCATCGGAGTCTTGCCGACCTTCACGACGGTCAGGTAGCGCTCGGACTTGCGGTCGAGCTGGACGAGGACAGGCACCGGCTCCTTGGCGCCGGCGGTGATCGCACTGGTGGCATCGATGAGCTCGCGGACATTGCGCACGGGCTTGCCGGCGACGTCGGTGATCACATCGTCCTCAATGATACGCGGCCGGGCATCTTCGCAGGGGCCCCCGGACCGGATGGTGGTGACGAGAACCCCATCCCGGCTCTGGCGATGAAGCTCTTTCGCCTCGAGCAGCGAGAGATCTCGCCCGGTCATGCCCCAGTCGATGAACTCCCGCTCGCGGGGCCGCGCCTCTTCCCTGGCATTGGGCACAACAGCAAGGGTGACGCTCTTCCCGTCGCGGCGGACGAGGCAGCTCGCGGGCTTGCCGATGGGGAGGTCGGCGACGAGTTGATTGAGCAGCGGCAGCTCCTCGGGATAGGAAACGCTCACTTGTTTCTCGTTGACCGAGAGCAGGAGGTCTCCAGGCTGAAAGCCTGCCTTCTCCGCGGGTGAACCCGGGATCGTGCCGCTGACGAGCGCGCCGGCCGTCTCTTGGATACCTAAGGGCACAGCATGCTGTGCCCCTACTGCCAGCAGTGGCTGCACATCCAGCCCGATCCAGGCGCGGGTGACCTTGCCGTCCTTGATGAGTTGCTCGGCGATGGTCTTGGCGAGGTTGCCCGGGATAGCGCCGCCGAGGCCCAACTGGATCTCGTTGATGCCGACAACCTCACCGTTCAGGTTCACCAGAGGCCCGCCGGAATTGCCGGGGTTGATGTCGGCATCGTGGCCGATCCAGCGGACGATGGAGCCGACGTCCTCACCCTCGAGCTGGAACTTGAATGGCCAGAAGAGGTCGGGGATGACGAGCGCGGTGTTGCTGACGATGCCCATGGTGACCGACTGCGACAACGCAACCGGGCTGCCCATCGCCAGGATCGGGTCGCCGACGCGAAGGGCGGACGAATCGCCAAAGCGGGCGACGGGGAACTGGCGGGGCTGCTTGGGGCGAAGCTTGATGACGGCGATGTCGGTTAGGGGGTCGGTGCCGACGAGTTCGGCGTCGATGTCCTCGCGGCTGGTGAGCTTGCAGACCAGGTGTTTGGCATGGCCGGCCACATGGTGATTGGTGATGATGTGGCCCTCAGGTGTGAAGATGACGCCGCTGCCGGTGGCCTCGGACTTGACCTCGCGGCCGGACTGGTAGTCAACCTCGACGACGTGGATGCGCACCAGCGCGGGAAGCACTGATGCGATGGCGCGGTCGAGGGCCTGGCGGGTGTCGGGCGACAGCTCGGTCGGGTTGTCCGCGGCACGGGCCGTGGCGAGCGGAACGAGGGCGAGCACGATCAGAGTGAGCAATGGCGAAAAGCATCGTCTCGGCATGCGGGGGTCCCCCGTAGGCAGGATACAGACGGTATTCGTCGGGGGGTGAGGGGAAGCCTGCTGGGACGAGAAAGTCGAGAGTCGAAAGTCGAGGAGGAACGGCGAGTCAACCGCAGATTGCGCAGATTGCACGGATTGGCCGCCCCTCGACTGCGCTCGGGGTGAATCCGCGGCGGGCACGGCGAGAGTCGAAAGTCGAGGAGTCGAGGAGGAACGGCGAGCACCGCAAAGGCACAGAGGACGCGAAGACGACCATCCCCTCCGCACGAAACGGCCGGGCAAAGGGTAGAAGTCATCTCAAAAGTCACGTGAGTGCTTGAGGCAAGCTATCTGCAACCTCCTGACGGAGTTTTGAGATAGCTTCTGGGCTACGAACGGCCCCACCCCTTGTCGGACAGAAGCGGTGCTCTCATGCGTCCGCCTGGCCAGCGGTCACCTTGTCTGCCCACGCCACGACGGTATCCGCCAGACGCAGGGCTTCACGGTATTCCTCTTCGGAGGTGGGCTCGCCGCGCCACGGATAGCGCGTGAGGACGGCATAGTCAGTGAGCAGGGCTGATGCTCTCAGCGCCGCAGGCTGCGGCACATCGGCTGGGAGCCGCTCGATGAGCCCGCGGATATCGTGCATCCTCGGCGGCTCGACGCCGAACCTGATGAGCACTGCCTTGATAGCCTTCTCAGCCGCCTGTTGCGCGTGGAAGCATAGGTTCTCCAGTCGCACCGGCGGCACTGCCGGGAAGCGCGCGATGGCGAGATCGCTCTTTGCGTAGGCGAGCCAGGTTGAGGGCGACCTCGGATCACGCGACATACAGGTCTTCCCCTTCCTTGAGCGCCGAATTGTAGATGAACCCGATATCGTCCGCGTACTCTCTCAGGTCCCCCTCGGTGGCCACAATGATGTCAACAGCGAACGGAATCCCCCACAACTGCGTGTAGAGGAACTGGGCCGTTCGCCGCCGGTGCGTCCCCTCGGGCATGATGACCATCACATCCAGATCGCTGTCCGGCCCCATTTCTCCGCGCGCAGCCGAGCCAAAGAGGATGACCTTCAGCGGATGCACTGCCTGGACGATCCGGCGCACGAGTTGCTCGAGCTGCTGTTGGTCCGGTCGCATGCAGCGTGCCTCCTGCAGGCAATTATACCATGCTGACGAGGGGCATGGGCGGCGCTCCTGCCCTACGGAGTTGGGAAGCGCTTGCGGAGGACCTTGACGGGCGAGCGCTCGTAGCCGCGGCGGCAGTAGAGGGATTCGGCGGAGCCGTTCTCCTCGTAGACCATGAGGTTGATCTGGCGCACGCCGTTGGCGCGCAGGCGCTCCTCAGCGGCCGCGAGGAGCGCAGTGCCGATGCCCTGGCGCTGGTGCTCGGCGCGAACGGCGAGGTGATAGATCCAGCCGCGCAGGCCGTCCCAGGCGCCGATCACGGTGCCGATGATCTGACGGTCCTTGCGATAGACGAAGGCGCAATGGGGATTGCGGGCGAGCGCGCCCTCGAACCAGGCGCGGTCCTCGCCGACGTGGGGCCACATCTCGACCTTTTCCCAGACCGAAGCGACCTCGTCGAAGTCAGCGAGAATCATCTCGTGGATGGTGTCTTCCATAGCGGATGCCTTTCATTGACAACCGGGCAGGAGCAAGCTCCTGCCCAACGCGCAAGTGGTCCGGCGGGGATGCAGGGACATCCCCGCCCTACAAAGCGAAACGCCGCAGACCAGGGGGCCTGCGGCGGGAGCGTCGATAGGCTGAGTGGGCTGTGTTACGTCAGAACGCGCTGCCTCGGCCACAGGGGAGCCCGCCGCGTCGGCATCGTCGCGGTCGTCGGGAGAGATGTGGCGTGAGGGAGGCGTTCGTCGTGGTGGCAGGATAGCAGAACGGGGGAGGGAGGTCAACGGCTCAGAGCAGCTCGCGTTGTGTCCTGCCACGGCTCTGCTTCTCGACTCTCTCGACGCCCAGGTGCTGGTAAGTGAGTTCGGTGGCGACGCGGCCTTTGGAGGTGCGGGCGAGGAGGCCGCGGTGGAGGAGGAAGGGCTCGACCATGTCCTCCAGGGTCTGGACTTCCTCCTGAAGGGTGGCGGCGATGGCCTCGATGCCGACGGGGCCGCCGAGGTGCTGGTTGACGATGATCTCCAGCAGGCGGCGGTCGATGGCGGCCAGGCCGATCTCGTCGATGCCTTCCAGAACCAGCGCGGCTGCGGCAATCTCGGGGGTGATGCGGCCGCCGCCCTTGACCTGGGCGTAGTCGCGGACGCGGCGGAGGAGGCGATTGGCGATGCGGATGGTGCCGCGGCTGCGGGCGGCGAGGACGTGGGCGCTGGCATCGTCGATCTCGATCTCCAACAGGCGGGCGGAGCGGCGAAGGGCGTGGACAAGCTCGTCATCCGAGTAGAAGTGCATCTCGCGCACGATGCCGAAGCGCTGGCGAAGGGGCGGGGTGAGCAGACCGGCGCGGGTGGTGGCGCCGACGAGGGTGAAGGGCTGGAGGCGGGAGCGGTAGATGCGGGCGTGGGCGCCCTTGTCGAAGATGATGTCGACGGTGAAGTCCTCCATCGCCGAGTAGAGCAGCTCCTCGACGACGCGGGGGAGGCGATGGATCTCGTCGATGAAGAGGACGTCACGCTCCTCAAGGTTGGTGAGGATGGAGACGAGGTCGCCGCCGCGCTCCAGCGCCGGGCCGGAGGTGCCCTTGAAGCTCACGCCGAGCTCATTCGCGATGATGCGAGCGAAGGTGGTCTTGCCGAGGCCGGGCGGGCCGTAGAAGAGGGTGTGGTCGAGCGGCTCACCGCGCTCTTTGGCGGCGCGGATGGCGATGTCGAGCGCGTCGACGACGGCCTGCTGGCCGATGCAGTCGGCAAAGCTGCGAGGGCGGAGGTTCCATTTGTCCTCGCGCTCCTCGGGGGTGGGGGAGGAGAGGACATCGTCGGCGGCAGGGCGTGGGCCCTGCGCGGGAGGTTTGCGGATGCGTTTCTGTTTTGGACGAGGCGATGTCACGGGTTACGCTTTCTCCCCGCGGTAGACTTCCTCAAACAGCTCCTCTGCGCTCGACACGTCCGGCCTGCGGGTGATGGCCGATTGGACCATGCGCTGGGCCTCGGTGCGGGTGTGGCCGAGCTGCTGGACGAGGACGTCGATGACCGCGTCCCTGAAGTCCTCTTCGGCGGCGGGTGCCGGCGCGCCTTCGGGCTCGGGCATAAGAGCGAACTTGCCGACCTTGCCGTGGAGGGTGGCGACGATCTTCTCGGCCTTGCGGGGGCCGATGCCGTCGAGGGTGCAGAGGAGCTTCACGTCCTTGGCCTCGATCGCCCGGGCGATGCGGACGACGTCGATCGAGAGGGCGCGGCAGGCCGCGGTGGGGCCAATGTCCTCGACCGTGATGAGGCGCTCGAAGAACTCCTTCTCAAGGGGTGAGAGGAAGCCGATGAGCAGTGGCTTCGGGTTGCGCTCGGTCTGGTGGAAGGAGATATGGAGCTTGACGGTGTCGCCGTCCGCGCCGGAGTGACGGCCGCGAAAGGCGGGCCGGACGGCGGCCGGCAACAGGACCTCGTAGCCGACGCCGTTGGCGAGGACGACGATGCGGTCGTCGTGTTTCTGAAGCAAGCGACCTTCGAGATATGAGATCATGTTAGTGTAAAGGGTCAGGGGGTGGGGGCTGGGGGGCGGGGTTCCCGAACCCCGCCATCGCAGGCTTCACGAAGCCTGCGCCCAACAGCCACCAATCCCTGGTCCCCGGACCACAGTCCCTTACGACAGCCAGAGGTCCACTCCCTCCCGCGCGGCGCCGACGAGGGCGAGGGCGAGGGCGTCGCAGACATGCTCGGAGTCGGGCGGCTCCCGCAATGATAGCATGCGCGTGACGGCGCGCTTGATCTGCTCCTTGCTCGCCCGGCCGGAGCCGGTGAGCGCCTGCTTGACCTCAGCCGGTGACACCTCCAGCACCCGCGCGCCGGCCTGATCGGCGGCGAGGCAGATGACGCCGCGCACGTGACCCATGAGTATCGCGGTGCGCGGGTAGGCGTACTCGGAGTAGAGTCCCTCCAGCACCGCGAGCTGCGGCCGCCAGCGCGAGGCGACAGAGAGCAGCTCATCGTAGACCGCGTGGACGCGCATTTCCATCGGCTGCCGGCTGTTTGTGCGAGCGCAGCCGGATTCGTGGACGCGGGGGTGGCCGTTGCCGACCTCGAGGACGGCGTAGCCGGTTGAGGCGAGGGCTGGGTCTATGCCGAGGACGATCATGGGTGTCTGCACGTGAGATATTACCACAGGGAAGCAAGTTTCACCGCAAAGACGCAGAGAGCGCAAAGGACGGCCGGCGGGCATCCGCCTCGCAACGCCCTCGGCAAGATGCCCGCCCTACAGAACGGCAATCCTGCTCCGCCAAGGCTTCGCAGGACAGGCGGCCGGCGAAGATGTCCGCCGGACAACGGGCAGGAGGCAAGTCGCCTGAGGCGACCAAGGCTCCTGCCCAACGGGTGCGGGAGCCCGGCCCTCGACTTCGCTCGGGACAAGCAGAGGGGCTCCCCTACTTGACCTTCTCGGTGAGCTGCTTGAGGGTTTGCTCGAGCTCGTCCAGGCGTTTGCGCGCTTCGGCGAGTTGGCGGGCAGCAGAGTCGGCCAGCTCTTTCAGTTGCGGGACCTTTGCCAGCGGGCCTGCGGGAGCTTCGGGCGGTGGCATCTGCCCCGCGGCCAAGGGCGCCTCGGGGCTGCTCGGCTCGAGTGCGGTGAGCTCGGGGGCGGGTTGGTTGAGCAAGGCCTCGATCGCCAGCGACAGGGTCGGCTCCATCACCACCCGGCCGCCGCCGCTGCCGAGGACGACCTGCTTCAGCTCCGGGATCTTGCTCTGGGTGGCCTGAAGATAGACCGGCTCGGCATAGAGGATGGCGCTGTCCATGGGGATGACGAGCAGGTTGCCGCGCAACACCCGGGAGCCCTGCTGATTCCTCAGCGTGATCCACCCGCTGATGGTATCGTCCTGGTCGATGGATGCCTCGATCTGGATCGGGCCCCAGATCTGCTCGGTCTTCCCCGGGAAGCTGTAGAGCAGCAGCTTGCCATATTGCGTGCCATCGGACCGGGCCGCCAGCCATGCAATCATGTTGGGCTTGCCCTGCGGGGTGAATGGGAGGATGAGCAGGAACTCCGGCTCCTGCTCTTTGGGCAGGCGGATGATGGCGTAGTAGGCCTGCATCATCTCGCCCTGGACCTCGGAGGTGCTGCCCATGAACGGGCCGGTGGCGGGGCCGACGGACTTGGCAAGCTCCCGTGCGACCTCCCACTTGTCGATGCGATTGTAGAACGCGCGCGGGTCGGTCATGTGGTAGACCGTGAGCCTCAAGCTCTGGGTGTTGAACAGGGACTCCGGATATCGGATGTGCCGGATGAGGTTCGACGGCATCTCCGCCATCGGCCTGAAGAGAGACGGGAACAGCCGTTGGTAGCAGAGGATGATCGGATCGACCGGGTCGGCGATGAAGAACTGCACCGTGCCGTCGTAGGCGTCGGTTACCATCTTCACGGAGTTCCGGACGTAGTTGAAGCTGCCGGTGGGGGTCGCCATGCGCTCCGAGTAGGGGTACATATCGCTCGTCGTATAGGCGTCCTGGATCCAGTAGAGGCGGCCGTCCTGCGCGGCGACGATGTAGGGGTCACGATCGAAGGACAGGAACGGAGCGATCTTGCGAGCGCGCTCGGCGATGTTGCGGCCCCAGAGGATGCGGCTGTCCTTCGTGATGAGGTTGGAGATGATGATGTTGAGGTCCTGGAAGCGCGCGGCGACGGCGAGACGGGTGAGGGCTGAGCCGATCGGCACCCCGCCCATGCCGGAGTACCGCGTCTTTGCCATCCCGCTGGTGGAGGACTGAGCGGGAGCCGGCTGGCTGGCGCCGGAGGCGGGCTGGGGCCGGCCGGCCAGCGGGTAGTCGTTCTCATCCTCCCGCGTCCCCACGATCACGTAGTCGTCGGTCAGTTCGCCGTAGTAGATCGCCGGGCGGGTGATCTTCAGGTCGAACGAGGACTGAGGGGGGATATTCTTGATGACCAGGTTGGGGAGGCCGGACTGGATGACATCGCTGACGGGGGCCATCACGATGCCGTAGCCGTGGGTGTTGAAGATGCGCTCGTTCTGCCAGCCCTTGTTGGGGAGTCTCGCCGGGATGATCTCGCGGGCGGCGAGCATGACCTGGCGGTACTTGCCGTTGATCCAGTAACGGTCGACGTCAACCGAGTTGAAGGTATAGGCGGTCCAGAGGGCCTGCTGCTGCTCGAAGGTGTCGAGCAATGGGCGGTAATCCCAGAGGCGGAGGTTGTCGACCGTGAGGATGTTGGCCTTGAGGGTGTCCATGGTGAGGGGAGCGACGGCGGCCATGCCCTTCTGGTCTATCTTGTCCAGGCCGAAGCCCTGGCGGGTGAAGGCGATGGTGTGGCCGATGTAGGGCTTCTCCCGCTCGAACTCGTTGGGCTCGACCTGGAACCGCTGGATCAGTGCGGGGTAGATGACGCTCAACAGCAGCGAGCTGAGGGCGAGGAAGCCGATGCCGGCAATGGGCAGCCAGAGGCCGCGGAAGCGGACGTTGATGAGGACGAGCGCGGCGCAGGCGAGCGCGATCACCAGGAGCACGTCGTAGGCGAGCAGCTCGGCGTGGACGTCGGAGTAGCTGGCGCCATAGGTGACGCCGCGAGGCGAGAAGAGGAGGTGGTAGGCCATCAGCCGGTAGCCGAGGGCCTTCAGCACGAGGATGAGGCCGAGCAGCACGGAGAGGTGGGACTTGACGTGCGGGGCAAAGGCGGGGACGCCGCGCAGCAGCCGGATGGCCTTATCGAAGTAGTGGGCCGCGGCGGAGAGGAAGAAGACGGCGATCAGAAGCCAGTAGCCGAACTCCTGGAGGTACTTCCAGAAGGGCAGCCGGAAGATGTAGAACCCGATGTCGCGGCCGAAGATCGGGTCGGTGACGCCGAACTGGCCGCCCTGCCGGAAGAGCAGGTACTTGTTCCACTGGATGGAGGCGCCGACGCCGACACCATAGGCGACGACGAGGGCGAGGATGGCCAGCGCGACGTAGAGGTAGCGGTTGGCGAAGTACTCCATCACCTCGGCGATGCGCTGGCGAAGGGCGCGTTCCTCATCATACCAGAGGGTGCGCCGGGCGAGCCTCCGCGCGAGCTCGACATTGCCCATGACGAGGATGAAGAAGACAGCACCGAAGGTCACGCCAAGCAGGAGCTTGCTCGTCAGGACAGTCCAAAACACCTGGGGGAAGCGCACGTCGAACTTGAACCAGAGCCACTCGGTGTAGAGGCCGAGGAGGCCGGGCAGCCACCAGAAGATGAGGGAGAACAGGAGCAGCGCGAGGCCCCAACGCATCGCGCGGCGCCGGAAGCGTCGCCCTCCGAAGTCTGCGCTGACTATTCCCATTCATTGCCTCCCATGAGAACCGACTGAACCGCAAAGGCGTCCGCCTTCGCCACGATCACCAGACACGACTGAAGCTACGGCGGACGGCTTTGCCTATCTGTCGCAGAGTGGTTCTTCCGGCGGGCGTCCAGGTCCTGCTTGCGATGGCGGACGGAGGTGAGTGGAGGGGCGCAGAGCAGCGGGCGCGCGCAGCCGTTGTGCCATCCTCGGGGTGGGGCGCACAGCGGTGCGCCCCGGGCGAGTCAGCGACTCGCCCCTACAATACGGCACGGCCCTGACCACAGACCTGGGGTCACACGCCGAGCGTCCGTAGTTAGGAGCGGGAGCCCGCAGAGGGGCTCCCCTACGAGGTGTCCCGCGGTGTGTTAGGAGCGGGAGCCCGCAGAGGGGCTCCCCTACGAGGTGTCCCGCGGTGTGTTAGGAGCGGGAGCCCGCAGAGGGGCTCCCCTACAAGGTGTCCCGCGGTGTGTTAGGAGTTACGAGAGTCCAGGGGGCTTGACAGATGCGTGCGGGTCTGCTACGTTTCGTTAGTTGGCGATATGGGGAGGCGACAATCTATGCTCAGAGACTACGAAGCCGTGCTCAAAGCAGCAGCCGACCCGAACCGAGTGCGTATCCTCAAGATGCTCGAAGGGGGCGAGTTGTGCGTCTGCCAGATCGTGGCCGCCCTGAACCTCTCCCAGTCCACGGTCTCCAAGCATCTGTCTCTGCTCCATGCGGCGGGCCTGGTCGAGGAACGCAAGGCCGGGCGCTGGGTTCACTTCCGCTTGGGGGAGGCCGCCATCAATGAATACTCACAGCCCCTGCTGGCATTGATCGGTGGATGGCTCCACAAGGATGCCACGGTGAAAGCCGACGCGGAGCGGGTCAAGCGTATCCGCAGGACTCCGGTGGAGGAGCTGTGTTGCCCGAATCCAGGGCAGGCGCTGGATCGGCTGTTCGCGGTGGGGGCGAAGGCCCATGGCTAGAGCCACCTCTCGCCTCTCTTTTCTCGACCGCTATCTGACCCTGTGGATCTTCCTGGGCATGGCCCTGGGGGTGCTGCTCGGCTATGCCGTACCGAGCGCAGTGAGCCTGATTACCCGCTTCCAGGTTGGCACCACCTCCATCCCGATTGCGGTAGGGCTGATTCTGATGATGTATCCGCCACTGGCAAAGGTGCGTTATGAGGAACTGGGGGATGTCTTCCGCGACCGGAAAGTGCTCATTCTCAGTCTGGTGCAGAACTGGCTGATCGGCCCGGTGCTGATGTTCGCCCTGGCCGTCACGCTGCTCCGGGGCTACCCGGAGTACATGGTTGGGCTGATCATGATCGGGTTGGCCCGCTGCATCGCGATGGTGATCGTCTGGAACGAGCTGGCAGAAGGCGACACCGAGTACGCGGCGGGACTGGTGGCCTTCAACTCCATCTTCCAAGTGCTCTTCTACGCGGTCTACGCGTACGTCTTCATCAAGGTGCTTCCCCCGCTCGTGGGGCTCGACTTCGGAGGCGTGGACCTGAGCAAGATCACCATGGGCAGCATCGCCCAGAGCGTGTTCATCTACCTGGGCATCCCCTTCTTCGGGGGCCTGCTCACGCGTGTTATCCTACTGCGCGCAAAGGGCCGGGAGTGGTACGAACGGCGGTTCATCCCACGCATCAGCCCCATCACCCTCATTGCGCTTCTCTTCACCATCGTGGTGATGTTCTCGCTCAAGGGCGAATACATCGTGCAGCTGCCCCTCGACGTGCTGCGCATCGCAGTGCCCTTGTTGATCTACTTCGTGGTGATGTTCCTGGTGTCGTTCTGGATGGGGCATCGCTTCGGGGCCGACTATGCCAAGACCGCCACCCTGTCCTTCACCGCGGCGAGCAACAACTTCGAACTCGCCATTGCCGTTGCGGTTTCCGTCTTCGGGATCAACTCCGGGGCGGCCTTTGCGGCGGTGATCGGGCCGCTGGTGGAGGTGCCGGTGCTGATCAGCCTGGTACGGGTCTCGCTGGGCTTCGAACGGCGCTACTTCCGTGGGCGCGAGCGCACATTGCAGGTCGCAGAAAGGACGAGCCATGTTCCGTAAACTGCTGGCGGGGACGGATCTGACGCCTGCGTCTGATGCGGTCTTGTCCTGTCTGGGGCAGCTCAAACCCCTCGGGCTGGAGGAGGTCATCCTCACCCATGTCGTCTACGTGGCCCACAGCGTGGGCCTGGCGGAGACGCTGACGGAGCAGGCCGAGCCGGAGCTGGCGCGTCAAAAGGAACTGCTCGAATCGCAGGGCCTGCGCGTGCGCGCGGAGGTGATGACGGGCATACCGGCGCACAAACTTGCCGA
>Ga0315288_10005218_pt1 | contig 16529 bp, 14 predicted proteins | sample YL17G11_20_MG_FD_203454 | JGI IMG/M metagenome (GOLD analysis project Ga0315288, IMG submission 203454) | Sediment microbial communities from Yellowstone Lake, YNP, Wyoming, USA - YL17G11_20 | ecosystem: Environmental > Aquatic > Freshwater > Lake > Sediment | place: USA: Wyoming | collected...
AAGCTGGGAAGCAAGGGTATTTTGGGAATTGAATAGAGCCAAGAGATGCAGTTTGGTTGCATATTTTTGAGGGGAAAGAAAATCTGACGGAGATTCGCCAGGGTTTGGCAAGGGGAAATGACTCAGTACTGATCCCAAGGGAGGCTGTGAAGAAATTTCTAAATATGCTATTATAACACCAAGGATAAAGCGGACGGAGGATTCAAGAATGAAGCAGTATAAGATTATCGTTGAGAAACATCCTGATGGCTATGTTGCCTACCCATTGGGTATGAAAGGAATTGTTGTGGGGCAAGGAGATACTTATGAAGAGGCCTTGACCGATGTGAAATCGGCAATTCGTTTTCATATTGAGAGCTTTGGAGAAGAAGTATCGGAGGTTGACCCACCTATTCTTGAAGCCTTCGTGGCCGAAGCCGGGGTCTAAGGGTTCATGGGCAGGTTCCCAGTCGATGCTCCTAGACAAAGAGTAATCAGAGCATTGGAGATTTTAGGGTTCACAGTTGTCAGGGAGCGGGAGCACATTTCGATGGTTCGATTAAATCCGGATGGAACGAAGACCCCTCTCACCATGCCAAGCCATCCCAGAATAAAAGCTTCCACCTTACGAGTAATTTGTACCCAAGCCGGGATCTCAAGGGATGAGTTTCTCGATGCTTATGGGAGAACTTGACCCCCCTTTTTTGGCCTAAAACATTAATAACGGGGTACGTTGGTTCTGAGTGAACTTACGGTTAATGGATTGAAGCGCAGGCGTTCCTGAATCCAGCAGGTTCCAAATGACGTGGGGCAGGGGGATAACTGTTGCTCTCCTTACCACTCCAGAGACGCTTTTGTGCAGGCGTGTGAGCGTCTCAGCAAGATGGAGTTTTCGGCTTTGGTAATCGAGGGCTCGATCACGAAGATCCTTCGGAGTAACGAATTTAGCGGCATGCATCCGAATGCGGTCTTTGGCACGATCCAGGCGTTAGCGGTGCGCTGGGGAATCCAACCCTGGTTTGCACCCAACCGCGCCCTGGCCGAGGAAATAACTCCCTGCCTCCTCCATAAAGCCTATCAACTCGCTGCCCTTGAAAGGAAAGGCCTACCACGACGATTTGTCGAGGGGGATATATAAGGAGGTCTTAGGACAAAGGTGTAAGGTCAAAGGGTAATCGACTACGCATGAAACGATAAAATGGTAAAAGACATAGAAATCGTTAAAAAACAGGAATGTTATCTTGGTTGCTTGACAGGGCTTGCGGTCGGGGATGCTCTGGGGGCCTCCTAGGTTCCTGGAGGACCCTCCTTATCCCCATGCCCTGCTCTCTGACCGCGGCGGGACCCCAATGCTCTTGGCAAAACGCATTGAGATGCTGCCTTCCGCGAAAATAACCGCGTCGGCTCCCACCACCCGTTCACTTTCGGGGATCTATCACACGACCTATGGACTCCCTGCGTACGCTTCGCAGTACGAGTTACCCCATCCCTACGCAACACTCGGTTCTAGCTGCCGGCATGCTTAGCTAGGTGGGATTTCCTGCGCACAGGGTCCTCATGGAAAGTTTCAGAGCAGTCAGTAACGCACTCTTCTTCTTCCCCCAGGCTTGGCCTGGCGCACTATTTTTATGGATGTCCCTCTGCGGGTCACTCTCCCACGAAGAGGCGCCGCATCCCCGCTAAAGAGGTTCTCAAACAAACGCAACATGTTGTGATCAAATTCCCTTGACACACAATTCCCCTCTCTGTATATTCACCTCACCCCAAGGCGAGTTCTTATCAAAGCGCTAAAACTTGTTCGGGAGTGGCTAGGACAGATTACTGGGCGGGAGCGCAGCCTAAAGGAATTCATGGTTCTGGTAGAGCGGGGGATCGCTCGGAAGGACGACATTCTTCCGCCCTGTTTTCGCACGCTCAAGAAGAGAAAGACGCACGTTTTCGCAGGAATCTTTGTTGTCCATTTCTGATTCTGCTTTCAAAGCGGGATTTCTACGGAGGAACAAAAATGGGAGATTTCAGAAAATTTCAGAAGTATGCCGAAGAGCTCGAGCGGCTGACTCGCCTGCAAACTTATGTCTTAGCGTTGAAAATGCTGAGAAGAGAAAGAGAGATTCCCCGTAACTCGGAAAGACCTCTGCAGGACTGGGGCTACCGCGTGCCTGTCTGCCAAGGGTATGCCCTGTCAAGAAAAGAGGGAAAGACCGTGGCCATGTTCCAGGAAGACATGCAGTGCTGTGAGCCGGTGATCGGTTACGGCTGGGCCAAGGCGCCCAAATATTTCTTGGACGGGCACAACCGGTTTCCTCAAGACGTGAGGAATTTGCAGGCAGGGAAGAATTACGCGGCTGATTTCCCGCGTTTAGGAATCGGTAGATATAAAGGGGTGGTTTCCGCTTCTCTCTTGAAAGTCAATTTCATTCCCGATTTGATTCTCATTTACTGCAATTCGGCCCAGCTTAGCCTTCTCCTCCTGGGAAGGGAGTACATGGACGGACACGATCTCCAGTGTAGCCTATCCAGCCACGCAGCCTGTGTTTACTCCGTGGTCCCTGTCATCCAAAATAAGATGTGCAATGTGGCCATTCCCTGCCGGGGCGACCGATACTTTGCCATGGCTGGGGACGACGAAATCATACTCTCAGTTCCAACGACCAAGATTGAAGATTTGCTGAAGGGCCTTCGGCATTTGGATAAGCACGGTTCTCGGTTGCCGCGCAACCCAGCCATGCAGCGGGAGCCCAAATTCCCAGAGGCCTACATGAAGATATTAAAGATGATTGAGAGGCGGGGTTAAATCCATGCCCTCATAGGTTGTTTACCGGGCGAAAGACGGAACCCAGGAAAAGCTCTTCAAGGCCCCCGGACAAACCCAAGATCTTGTACTAAAATTGCCTTGACACACAATTCCCCTTTTTGTATAACCAACTTACCCCAAAGCGAATTCTTATCAATCGCGTCCTCAAGGATCCCGACGCGATCGAGCGGCCCATAAAGAGGATCGGCTTCCGCTTCGATTCGACCGCCGGTGAGCCCAATAAAAGATAGATGTTCACCCCCTTCCGGCTGCCCGAAGGGGGAGAGGATCGAGCCATGAACCGGTGTGAAACTCTTATCGTGATTGCGGCGCTCGTGCTCGCCCTGGCTGCGGGCGGCGCGCGCGCCCAGGAGTTGCAGCTCAAGGAAGCTGACCTCTGCAAGCTCATCCCGGTATTGCGCGCCGCGGCGGCCGACCTGGGCGCGGCTCAAGCCATGTCTGAGCGTGAGGAGGCGTCGCGAACCGGCTTCTCTGGAGACCCGCTCGAGTTTTTTCGCGGTCGCGCTAAGGTTGACCTGCCCCAAGGGGTCAGGTATGTGCCGGGCTGCTCCCGCGCCGCGAGCGCCAAGGGACCCGTGGCAATCTTCACTTTCGGCCGGCACATCGATTGCTACGAGCGGACATGGCGCGACTATTGGCGAGGCATGAAGCGTGGCCCGGACGAAAAGTTGCCCCCGGAGCCGAACCTGTCAAAGAGCTGCCGCGCCGAACACGAGCAGACGATGAAGCTCCTGAATGATACTCAGGAGGTGTTGGAGAAAAGAGGTTTCCAGTTTCTCAGCACGGGGATTGGGGGTTACCCGATTTATCTCGCCTCGCCCGGTCAGGTTTTCGGGATGGCCCTGGAGCTATACAACATTTACGACCGGGCCAACGCTCCGGACGGTCACCCTTTTTTCATTTTTATCCAGAATGAAGAGGCGAGGGAGGCGGCGTTGGCAGCCTGCAGCGACATGCCGTCAGGCCCGATCATTGTAGTCCGTCCCGGCGACCGCTTCTTCGAAAAAGAGCCCTTGGAGACACTCGACGTCGCATTACGGAAGGCCGGCCTGAGCGAAAACGAGTACGACGCCATGAAGGTAGCGCTTTTCATGGCCCGTATGGACACGAAACCGGAGTGGTTCCAGGCCGCCGAGGCGGCGGCGGCCAACGACCCGGCCGCAGTGCGGGCATTGGCGATCCGGCGGGCCAACGCCGACCTCTACCGCAGGCTCGCGGCCGAGTTCGACCCGCTGCTCGACGCGCTGGTTCCCCGGCAGTAACGGATGTTGGTGGGAATGGATATCTCCACACCCTTGGAGGTGCGCATGAATAGTCTGGCTGCTGCCTTGCGGAAGAGTCAGGCCGTGACAATCGGAATCGGGCTCGCCTGGATTCTCAGCGCACCCGGCCCATGCGTCGGGGCTACTTCCCAGGATCGCTATACAGTTACGGATGGGGAATTCATTCCTCCCCTGTCGTTCAGCGAGAAGGACTTCCAGCAAGGGTTCCTGCAAGTCTTTCCATTCCTCGACTATCCTTAAGGCCAGCGGTCCGGCCGTGACTCCCGCAAAGGAACCCTTCTGCTAAGTTACATTCCCGGAAATAACGCCCCTGTTCGCTCGGTCATTACAGACCCGGCGCCGCCATCGCCATCCAGACCTTTGGCGACTTCCTCGAGTTCAATCCCCACTGCCATGTCCTGGTGACGGACGGATGCTTTTACGGGAAGGGCATGTTCTGGGTTGCTCCTGCTCTACCCCGAAAATCCCCCCCACCCTCGCGGGAAAGGCCCCCAAACAAACCCAAGATCTTGGGCAAAAATTATGAGTCTCCCGGCGTCCCCTTGACTTTGTTTACCAATTTGCTATTCTGCCTGAAACGTTTCCGGCACGAGAAGAAGAAGAATGGAATTCTGACTGAATCTCCTGTTTCCTTTTGAATAAGTAGAAAGGAAGGATAAAATATGGCCTTTGAGAAACAGATGGAGGAGTGGGCAAGACGGAGGCAACGAGCCCTTGAAATGGGAGGGGCGGAGAAGGTGACTCGGCAGCATGCCAGAGGAAGGCTCACAGCCAGGGAGAGGATCGGAAGGCTGCTGGATCCAAATTCCTTCGTAGAACTGGGGATGTTCAACCATTCCGATATGCCAGGGATGGAAGACAAGACCCCTGCGGACAGCAAGGTTGTCGGTTTCGGAAAGATCGATGGGCGGCGGATCATTGTGGTGGCCAATGACTTCACGGTCTTGGCCGCCACCTCCAGCCGGGTGGCCAGCCGGAAGGAGGGTGGAATGAAAAGGATCGCCGCCCGTCAGGGAATCCCCCTGATTTATATAGGTGATGCGGGCGGGGCGCGAATGCCGGACATCATGGGTTCTAAAGGGCTTGCCTCCTACGGGGGCGGGGATCACGACACTTTTATCCGCGTAATGAGTCGCGTCCGACAATCCCCCATGGTGACCGCCGTGATGGGAGAATGTTATGGCATGCCCACCTGGATGGCCTGCCTGTCCGATTTCGTGGTGCAAGTGAAAGGGACCGCTATGGGGGTTTCGGGGCCGCGGGTTTTAGAACTGGCTATCAGCGAAAAGATCACAGATGAGGAACTGGGGGGTTGGAAGGTCCATGCCGAGATTACGGGCATGACTGACCGGGTGGCTGAGGATGAGGAAGACTGCTTCCGGATCATCCGGCAATACCTAAGTTACCTGCCCTCGCACTGCGACGAGCTTCCGCCACGGGCTCCCGTTCCGGATGGGTCCGGAGCTGATATGGACAAGATCCTGAATTACCTCCCGGAGAAAAGAAACCGCGCCCACGACATGAATCGCATCCTGAACTGCGTTGTGGACCGGGGGAGCCTCTTTTCAATTAAGCCTCTCTTCGGGAAGATGATCATCACCGCCCTGGCCCGAATCGGAGGGAGAGTCGTGGGGATCGTGGCCAATCAGCCGATGTTTCAGGCCGGAGCCATGGATACTGATGGACTTGACAAAGTCATGAGCTTCCTCTGTTTGTGCGACTCCTTCAACATTCCCCTGGTCTTCTTCCACGACATCCCGGGATTTTTGGTGGGAAAAGAAGCCGAGCGGCGGCGGGTAGAAGCGAAGGTCATGAACGGCATGAATGCTTTGGCGTTGGTGACAGTCCCTAAAATCTCCATCATTGTCAGAAAGACCTACGGGCAAGCCTTTTGGAACATGGGAGGTACCGGCTGTGCTTCCGATTTCTTAGTGGCCTGGCCGACAGCGGAAGTGAGCTTCGTGGATCCTGAGGTGGCCGCGAATGTTGTCTTCGGCGGCAAGATTGAGGATTCCGGAGATAAGAGCGAAAAATTGAAAAATCTGGTTCAGAAGATGGTCGAGGATGCTTCCCCGTATGGGGCAGCGGGTATGCATTATATTGATGATGTGATTGAACCGCGGAAGACCAGGGATTTTATCATCGAAGCTTTGGAAATCTGCCAGGATTCTCGGACCCGCGGGATGAGTGAACATAAGTTGGCCGGCTGGCCCACTAAATTTTAAAAAGCAACGGATAAACCTGTTACCTTTTGATCGGCCAAAAACGGCCGGGAAGGAGTATAAATATTCTGTCATTCCCGCGGAAGCGGGAATCCGGGCAGGTCTCCTTAATAAAATCGCTCAATTTAAGAAAAAATAAAAGGAGGTAATTACCTATGGCCAAGTTCGGGACTCAAGAATGGTACGACGTGTACATGGAGGAGATCAATAAAAGCAAGGCCTACGAGGAGGCGGCCAAGACCTGGGAAGGTGATTTTTATTTTATCGTAGATAAGGGCGGCCCGGTCAAAGAGCCAATTTACGGGTACGTAGATCTTTACCACGGCAAATGCCGAAAAGTAGAAATCGTGACCGACCCCAAGAAATACAACCCTGAATTTATCATTTTAGCCCCTTATGCGATCTGGAAGAGAATATGCCTGAAGCAGCTCGATTCTACGCAGGCACTGATCACCAAGCAATCCAAGCTCATGGCGGGCAGCAGGGGTACCTTGTCTAAAATCATGCGCTACACCAAGGCGGCCAATGAGCTTACCAACATCACTGCGCGAATACCGACCGAATGGCTGGACTGATCTGGATTTATCGTATCGGTTTTGCGTTCTGAAAAAACGCTAAGTTTTATTGAAAAATGAAAATTGATGATCTCGCAAAATGTCAGGAAAGCCGTCACTCCTGCGAAGCTTGTCCCAGCGAAAGCCGGGAGCAGGAGTCCAGAACTACCCGAATTACCTGGATTCCCGCTTTCGCGGGAATGACCAAAAATGGGACCACAAGGACTTTTTACGAATCCATCAAAATTGCAAATTGAAAAATGCAAATTTACCGGAGAGAATTTAATCATTTTAAAATTTTCATTTTAAATTCTGCAATTTGCAATTAAGTTTAGCCAATTTTTCAAAAGGCCAAACTGTTACGATTTATCATTTGTATAAAAAATAGGGGAGGTTAGCATGTGGACTTTTTCATCTCCTTTTATCGCTTATGGTGACAGTGCTCTTGAGTACATAGCCCAGATCCAGGGTAAAAAGGCTTTCATTGTTACGGATAAGAACATCGTAAAACTCGGTTTAGTAAAGCTGGTTACCGACCAATTGGACGCCGTAAACATTCAATGGCAAATTTTTGACGAAATAGAACCCGAACCGTCACTTCACACCATTAAAAAGGGCGGCGTAGCCGTAGGAAAGTACCAGCCGGACTGGGTCATCGGCCTGGGCGGGGGTTCCTGCATGGACGCAGCCAAGGCTATTATCCTCCTGCTGGTGCGGCCGGACCTCGAGCCGGATTCTATTAATCCGTCCGAGACTTACAATTTCCGGGCCAAGGCCAGGCTCATGGCCATCCCGACTACCAGCGGCACGGGCTCCGAAGCTACGTCGATAGTAGTGCTCACCGACACGGCATATCAGCGCAAAATCGGGCTGATGACTACCGAATGTATGCCGGATGTCGCCATCCTTGATCCGGTCATGGTTGCCGGCATGCCCCCGCAAATCACAGGCGATACCGGCATGGATGTGCTTAGCCACGCCATCGAGGGATACACGTCAACATGGGGTACCAGCATAACGGACGGGCCGGGATTGATTGCCACCCGGCAAGCTTTGGAATATCTGCCGAAAGCTTACAAAAACGGGAGCGACCTCGATGCCCGTAAGGAAATGATGTACGCCGCTACGCTCGCCGGCATGTCTTTCGGGAATTCCATGGCCGGACTGAGCCATAGCACCGGACACGCTCTCGGCGCGATTTTCCATCTTCCTCATGGACGCACCGTGGGTCTCTTCCTGCCCTATACCATGGAATACCTTATGAATGGTCCCGAGGAGACAACGGCCAAGTATGCTGAGATAGCACGCTTCTGCCGCATCCCATCTGGCTCCGACAAGGAATGCGCTAAGGCCCTGGTAGCCAAAATCCGTGCCCTGGCAAAGGAAATTGGCCAACCGCTCTCGGTCAAGGGCTGCGGCATCGACAGGGCGAAGTATGATGAATCCATTCCCGGGCTGATAGACAGAGCGGTGAATGAGACCGGGACGATGACCGTCACCCGCGTTTCCGGCGAGGAAGACCTGGGAAAGATCTTCCGCTATGCCTATGAGGGCAAAAGCATCGACTTTTAATTAGAAGCATCGAGAATTTTCTAGCTAACCGATATTAGCCCGGAATAATGGAATGTTGGGGTAAAAACCGGAAAAGGTTTCCATTCTAAGGTAGGTATGACCGTCATGAGGCTAAGAAAGATATCTTTCCGCTAAACCCTTTATTCCAAGATTCCATTATTCCACCGTTCCAATTGTGAGCGAAGCGAACTAAGTTCTACCGAAGGAGGAGATCATGAACGGATACTGGGGGAAGCTCCTGGTAGCTGATCTCAGCAAGGGTACGCTCACCGATGAGCCACTGAATGAAAGATATGCCCGCGACTTTCTGGGCAGCACCGGCCTGGCCGCGCGCTACCTGTATGACATGGTCGATGAAAAAACTGACCCGCTCGGACCCGATAACCCGCTTATCCTCATGCCCGGTCTCCTCAACGGCACCAGCGGACCCAGCGTCAGCCGCTGGGGAGGTGCCACCAAATCTGCATACACCGGGCATTACGGTGATGCCAATGCGGGCGCCTGGTTCGGCGCTGAGCTCAAGAATGCCGGCTATGATGGCGTCATCCTCAAAGGCCAATCAGCTAAACCTGTTTACATTTACATCAAGGACGGAGTTGCGGAACTTAAAGATGCTGGCAGTTTGTGGGGCAAGGATACTTATAAGACCCAGGAAGAAATCAAAAAGGCCTGCGGTGACAAGCGTACACAAATTGCGTGCATCGGTCCCGCCTCGGAGAACCTGGTGCTCTATGGCAATATTATGTCCGAGTATGGTCACAGCCTGGGCCGGGCCGGGCTGGGGTGTGTTATGGCCTCCAAGAAGGTCAAGGCCATCGCGGTTCGCGGCAAGATGAAGCTTCCCATGCAGGACCCGGATAAGTTCCGTGAGGTCGCCGGGCAGGCAATGACCGAGGTCAAGGAAGGTTTCCTAACCCAGTGGATGCATGAAGGCGGCACCGCCTCATGGGTTGATTCTGCAATCTCCTATGGCGACGGTCCCACAAAATATTACACAGCCGGTACCATGCCGGAAGCAACAAAAATAAGCGGCGCCGAGCAATTCGAAAAATTTCAGATTGAAAATACGGCCTGTTTTGGCTGTCCGATACGGTGCCGTAAGATCCTTCAGATTAAAGAAGGTAAGTATTTATATGATCGGGTCGAAGGTCCTGAATATGAAACCTTGATCGCTTTGGGGGCCATGATGGGGCTGGACCTTGATATGTCCACCGCGGTTTACCTAAACGAGCTCTGTAACGGTTATGGGTTTGATACGATCAGCAGTGGGGCCAGCGCCGGATACGCTTATTACCTTTATAACTTAGGGGTAATCTCGGAGAAGGACACCGGCGGTCTTAAACTCACCTGGGGGAATATTGATGCCGCTATTGAACTGTTACATCTGATCGGCAAGAATCAGGGCTTCGGCGCTATACTGGCCGGTGGGACAAAGCGTATGGCTCTGAGATATGGCCGCCCCCATGGTGAGGCCGTCCAGACGAAAGGCCTCGAGATCCCGATGCACGACCCCAGGGCATTCCACAGCATGGGACTTGTCTATGCCACCTCTCCGCGCGGGGCCGATCATAATAAAAGCGACGGGTATCAGGTAGACAATGGCGTGGGCCATCCTGACCTAGGCCTTAACGCAGCAGACCATTGGGGAGATGAAAAGGCCGCGATGGTTGAAAAAAGCCAGAACTTCCGAGCCTTGACCGATTCCTTGGGCATTTGCCATTTTGCCATCATCCCATTCAATTTATTGGTCGGTATGATCAATGCTTCCACAGGCTGGGATACAGACATGGATCAGTTACTGAAGGCGGGGGAACGCATCTTCCAGCTGCAGCGGACTCTTTCCTGCCAGCTCGGCATTACCTCCAGGGACGATGTGCTTCCCGAGCTCGTCATGAGGCCGATTCCCGATAGCGGGCAGGAAGGCCATGTGCCTAACATGGAAAAGATGCTGCCCGAGTACTATGCCCTCAGAGACTGGGACAGCGCGACCGGCAAGCCGTCAAAGAAGCGTTTAGAAAGCCTGGACATGCCGGAAATCGCTGCCTCGATCGGTGCTAAGTAGTTTCATCCGAAAACTCCCTCTCCCATCGGAGACTGTGTCGCAATGTCATTGCGAGGGAGTGAAACGACCGAAGCAATCTCATAAAGCCTTGAAAATAAATAGATTGCCACGCTCCCTTCGGTCGCTCGCAATGACGAAGAGGATTTACGACAAAGTCTCAAGCGGGAAGGAGAAAATGGAGTTTCCGGATGGATACTAAGTTATGGTAAGCACAGACGCAAAATTTTAAAGCTGCCGGGATCAATCTTGGCTAAAGTCAATATCAACTTCATCGGCCCGTGGAGGCTATTCCTGGGTGTGCGAGCTGTGACGGTAGAAGTAAACAGTATCGATGAAGCCCGGGATTATGTGGAGACGAATTACGGGCCCGTATATCAGAAAAAGCTCGAATCCAGAGGTATTAAAAAGAGGCAGTCGGTCTGGGATAACAGCAACATCCTGCTGAATGGCAGGATCATAAGGCAATCAGACGAGCCAGTCCTTAAAGATGGCGATACCCTTGATCTGGTGTCCATCGTCGCGGGTGGTTGAAAAGTCTGGCCGTCGCAAAAATCCCCCCTTTATCAAAGGGGAGCTGTAAAAAATTTGAAATATGCCCCCTCCCCCTACCCTCTCCCACCAGGGGAGAGGGTAAACATATTGAAATATGAAAGGAATTCCCTCCCCCTTGATGGGGGAGGGCGAGGGTGGGGGTGATTTAGGGGATTATTTCACAGCTTCAGGGGGCAAGGGGTGATTTCGAGTAACGCATTCGCTTCCAGATCGTTTAAAAATCGAGTTTGCGGCCAAATTCTATTGTTTTAAAAGGAGTGTGGCTTTGATCTCGGGAGCAGTACTGAAAAGAAGAGATGCGGCATGACCACTGGCCTTAGAAAGGAGGTGCTAGCATTAGTGGAGGAAAAGTTGAAATGAGCCTTTCGAATCCCCGGTCTAAAGGCTGGGGCTTGCCCTCGGTCTGAGATCGGGCCGGAGGCTCGATGTTCACCCTGAGCCCCGCTTCTTTACATCACCTTGAAAGGTGGGGCTTCGCGCGGCCGAACGGGTGAACAACTGCCAATAAAAAAAGAAGGAGGGTTAAAATCATGAAAAAGTGGTACAGCAGGGCAACAATTTTAGCGATCGTTACGCTGCTTGGCATGTCTGGCATAGCCCTTGGGCAACCTACCGTCATAAAGGTAGGGTTACCAACGGTTCTGAGCGGTCCGGCAGCACCCTGGGGCCAGATTGGTATGGACCCCTATCTGGCCTGGATTGAATTGTTCAATAAAGAAGGCTTTAAAGTGGGTGGTAAGACTTACAATTTTAAATTGGTTACGGTCGACGATAAGAACACACCCGAGGGTGGCGCTGCCGCGGCTAAGCAGCTCATATTCGGCGACGGCTGCAAGTTCCTCGCCGGGCACTGGAGCTGGAACTTCCCGGCTGTAGCAGCCGTTAGTAACCAGGCTAAAGTTATTTTTCTGACCAGGACCGGCAATGAGGCCGTACCCGGTGGTGTATATGACCCCAAGAAACAGCCTTACACTGTTTTTGCCAATCCATCTCACGATCAATTTATATCTGATCTTTTCGCGCTTGTCGAGGCATTCCCCAATTACAAAAAAATAGGCATTCTCGACTGTACCATTGGCAAAGGCATCGGCTGGGACTACGTAGAGGCGGAGCTTAAAAAGGCGGGAGTCAGGTATCACATGGAGTGGTTCCCGTTTGGCACCCAGGACTTTACTCCATACATCACCAGGTTTAAGGAAGCGGGTTCCGATATCGTCTATGTCGCCGGGTGGGTCGGTGAATCCATGATGTTCGCCAAACAGCGCTGGGCGATGGGCTACAAGGAAATGCGGGTTGGCCATTCTGGTCCATTCGTCGACGTTAACATGTATAATGCGGTCTGCGGCCTTGATGCTGCTCAGGGTTTCATAGGTCAGTATTGGGCTAACTGGGATTTCAATAAGACCAAGGTGAACCCCAAGTATATTGCCATGTGTCAGGAAGTAATGAAGATTGTATCGCAGAAGCATGGGAAACCGTTTGCTTACTCCGGCTGGATAGGCTGGGGCCCGTCTCACTTGTTGATCTTGGCTCAAGCAATGGAGAAGGCCGGCACTGTGGACGACCCCGAGGTCATCATGAAGGCCATCCGCGGCGGCACCTTTGACACGACGACAGGCAAATGGACCATGTCCGGCGCAAAGACTTACGGTTCACCCGTAGTTTTCGGAACCCCCAGCGCCCTCAGCATGATCAAAGGAGACAAAGAAGTATATCTTAGCGAACATCCTATGAAACCACTCCCGTAGCCACACAAAAACGAGAAAGGGAGAATTGGTATGCCCCCTGTTGGAATATGGATTGACGGATTGATCCAGAGCTGCATCTACATGACGATGGCCTTTGGCATGGTGTTGGTATTCAGCATCCTCGGGATCCTGAACTGGACCCACGGCCAGTTCTACATGCTGGGTGCTTTCGTAGTCTATTATGCCGTCACAGCAGCGGGCATACCCTTCCCCATAAGCATACTGATATCCGCGGTCGTTATAGGGGGATTGGGCATCCTGGTGGAGAAATTCATTATCGAGCGCGTTTCCGTCCCCTCGGCCCAGGGAGCTTTATATGTAACGGTGGCGACCATAGCGCTCATCTTTTTCTTCGAGGGTACCGCCAGCATGCTCTTTGGCATGCAGGATAAGGGATTGGCCATGGTGCTCCCCGGCGTACTGAACCTGGGTTCCTTTAGTGTCAGCTATCAGAAGATTGCCGTAGTCATTTTTACCCTGGTGATCATGATCACCATGTATATCGTGCTGAACCATACTAAGGTGGGGCTGGCTATCAGGGCTGCAGCCCAGGAACCAGTTGCGGCGAGCTTATACGGCGTCAGCGTGGAGCGCCTTTCATTAATCGTGATGGGCATCGGCTGCGCGCTGGCGGCTATGGCCGGCAGCATCATGGCGCCTCTCTACGTAGTGAACCCTTTCATCGGGGGCATTCCCATGATCATGTCCCTTTTGGCCATTGTCATCGGAGGCCTCGGCAGCCTTACCGGGGCGATCGTGGGTGGCATCATCCTGGGTTTCCTGAACAGCGTCGTGGCGTATCATTTGTCCTACTTCTCTGAAGTCGTGCTCTTCCTGCTCGTCATCATCATCCTGCTGGTCAGGCCGCAGGGGTTATTTGGAGCTTCCCTAAAATGATGCCCTTCCTTGATTACAAAAATGTGGTACCCAAGACCGTGATCGGGCTGCTGGTTGCCCTGATCGTTATCCTCCCTGTTTTCACGACGAATGTGATAACTCTATCTATATTCATATCGAGCGGAATCTGGGCCATTGCAGCTATGGGCTTTACACTGGTATTGAGGACCGGCCAATTCAGCCTGGGGCAGGGTGCCTTCATGGCGCTCGGCGGCTATACCTCTGCTATACTCACCGTCAAGCTGGGGATGCCCTTCTGGCCCAGCTTTTTCCTGGCCGGCATTGTGTCAGGAATCGTAGCGTTACTTGTAGGTTCGGTAGTCCTGAGGGTAGGCGGCACATATTTCTCGATTATTACGCTCGCCCTTGCCGAGGTCGTGAGGATTATTGCCCAGCAGTGGGAGCCGGTCACCCGTGGTACCAGAGGACTGATAACATCTCCGCCGGACCCCATCGTCCTGGGCGGGTTGGAAATAAATTTTGCCACGAGTACGGTGCCCTATTTTTACTTTACGGTTTGTCTCGTCGCCATTACGGCCCTGATTTTCTGGCAGATAGGGGAGAGCCGGCTGGGGCGTTCATTCGCCGGTATAGCGCTCAATCCGGTACTTGCTGAGCATCAGGGCATGCATCTTATGAGGTACAGGGTCATTGCATTTACCGTGGCGGGTGTGTTCACCGGCTTTGCCGGTTGCCTTTACGCTCATTTCCTGACGGTAATAACTCCGTACATGCTTGGATTGTGGCAGTCCATACAGATAATGATCATGAGTATCGTGGGCGGTATTAGCTCTCTGGCCGGAGGACCCATTATTGGTGCTATTTTGCTTTATACTTTCGGCATCTATCTTTCCCGGCTGGAAATATACGGCATTCAGCAATTGTTATTCGGCGCTGCCGTCGTGCTGGTGCTGCTTTTCCTGCCCAAGGGAACCGGGCTGGTTGACCTCTGGGAGCGATTCTGGCGTAAGGTGGTCTGGAGAGAAGAGGAGTACGAACCTGATACGCCGGATGACTAAATCAGGAGATGAATCAGAGATGTCTTATTTAGAGTTAAAAAATGCCACAAAACATTTCGGTAAGCTGGCGGCCCTCGAGGATATTGACCTGCGGGTGGAAGAGGGTGAAATACTGGGCATAGTGGGGCCTAACGGCTCCGGGAAAACCACCTTGATTAATATCGTCAGCGGCTATTACCGCCCCACCAGGGGAGAGATATTTTTTAATGGTAAGAAAATATCCGGGCTGCGGCCCGACCAGATAGCGGCGCGGGGCATAATCAGGACCTTCCAGTCAAATGTGCTCTATGAGGGCGCTACGGTGGTGGAAAGCATGCTCATCAGTTCGTACCAGCAGTACAGGACAAACCACTGGCAGTCTTTTTTTGAAACAAGGGCCTGGAAAGATGAAAATGAAAGGGTTGTGGGCAGGGTGATCGAGTTGATAAAGCTCCTCGACCTGTTGAACGACACATTTTTACCGGCAGAAGGGCTCTCCCATGGGTATCAAAGGATGCTGGGCATAGCCATGGCTATGATCGCAAAACCCAGCCTGCTCCTTCTCGACGAGCCTACCACCGGTATGAACCATGAAGAGGCCATGTTCGTGGTTGATAAGATCAAGAAGATCAGCGAGCAGGGCGTCACCGTTATTCTGATAGAGCACAATATGAAGGTGCTGCTGGATGTGGCTACCCGGGTGGTCGTGCTCAACTTTGGTAATAAGATCGCCGAGGGCAGGCCTGAAGAAGTGATGAATCAGCAGGAGGTCATCGAGGCCTACCTGGGCACGGAGACCATATAAAGGATGCTGGAACTTAAAAACATCTGGGTTAAATATGGCAAAAAAGCAGCAGTCAGGAAATTGTCCTTATCTGTGAATAAAGGAGACTTTGTCACTATCCTGGGGGCAAACGGAGCCGGCAAGACAACTACGCTTAATGCCATAAGCGGAATCGTTAAGGTGAAAAAAGATCAGGGTGAAATCTTCTTTAAAGGGGAGAAAATAAGCGGTCTGAAGCCCGGGAAGATAGCCTCCAGAGGCATTATCCAGATCCCGGAAGGCAGAAAGCTTTTCCCGCTCCTGACAGTTAAGGAAAATTTGCAGGTGGGAGCCTACCTGCAAAAAGACAAGAAACAGGTGCAGATGTCGCTGGAGAATGCACTGGCTCTTTTCCCAGACCTCAAGGACAAGCTCAACGCCAAAAGCCGGGAGTTGAGCGGCGGCCAGCAGCAGATGCTTGCTATAGCACGTGGGCTGATGGCGCAGCCGGAAGTGCTCCTGCTTGATGAGCCTTCGCTGGGACTCAGCCCCATACTGCGCCAGCATCTGGCCGAAAAAATGAAGGAGATCCACCGTGAGGGAGTAACCCTGGTCCTGGTGGAGCAGAATGCTCGCCTCGGGCTCATGCTCGCATCTTACGGGTACGTGCTGGAAAACGGGGAGCTGGCTTTACAGGGCAGGACTTCCGATCTTATGCTCGACGAAAACGTGAAAAAAGCGTATCTGGGCGTATAGCAGGTAGCTCAAAAACCTCTATAACCCGTCACTCCCGCGTAGGCGGGAGTCCAGAACGCATTGAAGAGACTGGGTTCCCGCTTTCGCGGGAAAGACGAAATGATTTCAAAAGGACTTTTTACGAATCCATCCTATTTAAATTTCGGAATCTAATTCCAGTTAATTTCAGTTATTCTTAGTTATTGCTTGTTATTCTTAGGAGCACAAAAAAAGGTAACCCTTCAGTGACGGGTGGTTAGGGCCTGCGAAGAGAAAGGGGTTTGCTTCGCCAATGATGGGTGGTTTTAGTCCATAGTTAAATGAGGTTCGTAGAAGTTGGATGGGGGGG
>Ga0315288_10005219_pt1 | contig 16528 bp, 16 predicted proteins | sample YL17G11_20_MG_FD_203454 | JGI IMG/M metagenome (GOLD analysis project Ga0315288, IMG submission 203454) | Sediment microbial communities from Yellowstone Lake, YNP, Wyoming, USA - YL17G11_20 | ecosystem: Environmental > Aquatic > Freshwater > Lake > Sediment | place: USA: Wyoming | collected...
TCCGGTACTACACCGCCATAACGGGTATGCAAATCGATTTGGGAAGAAACGAGGGAGACCAGCGCCTTGCCGTTCTCTTCCAGCAAAGCCACCGCAGTCTCGTCGCAAGAGGTCTCAATACCAAGGATCATGTTCCGTATTGTTCCAATTTGGAAGGAAAAATGGAAGGAAGCAGTGAGTTCGTTCCACGATGATATGTTTGAACCCATGGACCGCCCTTCTAGCGCACCTCCACTGTTTTTGATCCGAGCAATGGCGCTGGCCGGAATGATTGGTCCGCCCCTGTTTGCCATTTTGGTTACGATCGGCGCTTTGCTCGAGCCAAATTACGATTGGGTGCGGCAAACGATTAGTCAGCTGGTTTGGGTTTCTACTGGCTGGCTGCAGACGTTCGCGTTAATCCTGTTTGCCCTCTGTCTAGCGATGCTGGCCGGTGGGTTGGGCTGGCATTAGCGGGGGAAATCCACTCGCTAGCTTTCCTTCGGTTTGATGCTGTTGGTTTTTAGCTTCTTGCTGATTGCCTGTTTTCCTACGAACCACCCGGGCTTTCAGACTGCGATCGGCATCTGGCACCAGCAGGTCACCCGCGGCGCGATATTGCTATTCGTGCTATGTACAATGCTGTCTCCGGTTTTGCTCTGACGGGACATTTGCTGGCGGGATCTGTCCATTGCAGGTGTGATCGTCGCAGTGATTACTTTGAGCATGGCTCTCGATTGGGACTGGTTCCCCACAGCATGGTTAAGAGACTGGAAAGGTCTTTATGAGAGATTGATGCTACTCCCGGCGTTCCTTTGGCTGGAACTAATTTCCAGCCGTCTGTGGAAGCGATCCCATCCGGAAAAAAGATAATCCGATCGGGATCGGCTTTAGTGAATTACGGCCGGCTCACAATCCGGATGAAATGCTCCTGGGAGCGATCATAGGTTCGCTCCGCCTCTGGTGGAAAACAACAGCCCGGAAGTTCTCGCATTTGCAAGTGGTACCTCAGGCACTGGCAGCATCTCCCTTTGCGCGAGCAGGGCTCATAGGTACAGTTACAGGAGATCCGATTCGTTTTCAGGGTGCAATCCATGATCGACTCATTCTCGCTATCAATTGAGTAATTCCTTCAGGACGTCGTTAGCGTATTGAATTTGATCGAAAGAAACATCTTTGTGCGTTACCAGGCGGATTCGCTGATTGTCTTCCATTGCCAGGCAAAACACGCCGTGTTCCGCCAGCTTCTGTTCCATCAATGCAGCATTTCCTTCTTTTAAACCGAAGACCACGATGTTGGTCTGGGGCCATGGCCAATCCGGTTCCACCTTGGAGCAGCTTTGAATGACTTCCGCCAGGATTTGCGCTTTTTGATGATCCTCAGCCAGGCGCTGAATCATCTCTTCCAGCGCAACCAGACCGCAAGCCGCCAATACGCCAACCTGACGCATTCCTCCACCATACAGCTTGCGGACAACCCGTGCCTCTCTGATGAAATCCACGCTGCCGACCACCATCGAACCAACAGGGCAACCCAAACCTTTGGACAGACAGAACATCAACGAGTCCACCGGTGAGGCGTACACGGCTGCGGGAATCCCGGAGGCCACCACGGCATTGAACAAGCGGGCACCATCCATGTGCACCTTTGCGCCCCGCTCCTGTGCGATCCGGGCGATTGCCTGGATGATTTCTAGTGGGTAAATCGTGCCGCCGGCCATCATCGACGTTTGCTCGATACAGACGAGTTTGGTCGGTGGACAATGAATGTCGTTGATGCGGAATAGAGAGGGCAACTCATCCGGCTGAATGATCCCGCCCTTGCCTTTGGTCAGGCATGTCTGCACCTGAGCCAACGCGGCCAAACCACCTACTTCATGTACCCAGAGGTGGGCTTCCTCCTGCAGGATAATCTCTGAACCGCGAGGAGCCTGGACCCTGACGCAGATTTGGTTGGCCATGGTGCCGCTGGGAACGAACAGAGCGGCTTCCTTACCGCATAAGGCAGCAGACTGCTCTTCCAGTAAGTTCACGGTGGGATCTTCCGCGAATACATCATCGCCCACCTCCGCATCATACATGGCCTTGCGCATTCTTTCTGTTGGTATAGTGAAGGTATCGGAACGCAATTCCACTCGCATTGTTTTCTCCTTAAACGGTGGCAATTGATCCGATTGTAAAAGGTTTTTCCGGAGACCACCAGAATGAAGAGGGCGGCCTGCAGGCTGCCCTCGATTTCCAGTGGGGTGCGCTGATTACTGGAGGTGGTTCTTGATGACTCCGGCTAGCCGACGAATCCCTTCGCGATTGATCTCCGGGGGGTTGAAGGAGAAGTTCAAACGCATGCTGTTTTCACCACGACCATCCGGGTAAAAACTCGTGCCGGACACATAGGCTACTTTTGCTGCGAGGGAGTCGGCCAGCATGGCTGTGGTGTCGATGGATTTGGGACAATCCATCCAAAGAAACATCCCGCCTTCGGGATGAGTCCACTTGACGCCCTCCGGCATGAACTCGGCGCATGCTTCCAACATGGCATCGCGTTTTTTCTTGTATTCCGGGCGAATCACTTCCACATACTCCGCCATGTACCCTCGTTTGCAGAATTCATACGCGATGAACTGGGTGAAAGGAGAAGTACAGAGATCGGTGGCTTGTTTTGCCAGCGCCAACTTGCGCACGAACACTTCCGGGCCGATGACCCAACCGATGCGTAACCCGGGACTGAGGATCTTAGAAAAGGTTTCCATATAAACAACATGCCCATTGCTGTCCATCGAAGCAATGGAGGGAACGCGCTCACCTTGGTAGCGCAGGGCATGATAGGGATGATCTTCTACAATCGGAATGTTGTATTGCTCCGATATGACGAGCAATTGCCTGCGCCGTTCCACCGACATGGTTAAACCGGTTGGGTTTTGAAAAGAGGGGACCACATAGATGAATTTGATCGATTTGTTAGCCTGTCGAAGGGCTTTTAATCGATCCTCAAGGATGTCTATGCGGATGCCATCGTGATCCATGTCGATGGCAATGCACAGACCCTGGAAGGCGGAAAAAGCCTGCAGTGCACCCAGGTAGGAGGGCGCTTCCACCAGTGCGATATCGCCCGGATCTAACATCACTTTTGCGATTAGGTCCAGTGCTTGCTGGGAGGAAGCGGTAACCACCACATTTTCCGCTGTGGCACGGATTCCCCTATCTACGGACATCTCCGCCAGCAAAGCCCGTAGCGCAGGTACGCCTTCGGTAGTGCCATAACCAAGGGCTGTAGGGGCATTGTTGGTTAGCACATCGTTGACGCATTCGCGAATTCGCTCCACCGGGAATAATCGCGGATCGGGCATCCCTCCGCCCAAGGAAATGATGTCGGGTTGGTTCACGAGTTTGAGCAGTTCGCGAATGGCAGAGCCTTTAATCAGCTTAGCCCGCTCAGACAATAGTGCATCCCACGAAATCATCCGTTACCTCCATGCAGGTTTTGGGGGTTTTCAGAGGAGCTTGAGATTCCCTTGGTGATTATCACACTGCCACGAAACGTTAAGCAAGTGCCCCTTTACGCGTTGTGCAGGATCTCCAGCACATCCCCGTCTTGCACTGGGTACTTCTTGCCTTCCACCCGCAACCATCCTCGCTCCCGCGCTTGCGAGAAACCTCCGGCGTTCAATAAAGCCTGATAAGCGATCACTTGGGCGCGGATGAAACGCCTTTCTAAATCCGTATGGATCACGCCACCGGCCTGGGCTGCCTTACTCCCCCGCACCAATGTCCAAGCCCGGGTCTCATCCGGGCCCGTGGTTAGAAAGGTGATCAAGTCCAACAGACCGTAACAATGTCTGATTAGCCTATCCAGCTCCGATGGGACGGGTAAGCCCAATTCCATGCGTTCTTGCATCGAGAAACCGGCAAATTCCCAGGCATTTTGCACATCCAAGGTCATCCACGGCCAGTTGTGGTTTTGGAATGCCCCTCGCCATTGCTGCTGGATCATGTCCGATGGGCCATTCAGTAGGTATAAGCGGGGTTTCAGGCTGAGGAACTGGTATGCCCGAAGCAACATCTGTTCATCGTCCGCCCATGGGTGTTCTACCAGCATGGTCCCTTGATCCAGCAACTGCTGGGCGAGTAGCAATGTTTCCCATTCCCGTCTGGCGAGACCATTCCTTCCAGCTTTGAGTTCTTTACCCAGGATCTCCACGCGGCGGCTGACGGTTTCCAGGTCCTTCAGCATCAATTCTGTTTCCAGAATCTCCTTCTCCCCCAGGGGATCCAATATCGCTCGATGAAACACGAGAGAGCTGTTATCAAATGCTCGCAAAAGGAAGAGAACTGCATCCGATTCGCGGATTCGAGCCAAAAAGCGATTACCCAATCCCTCACCACGACTGGCACCATCCACCAAACCCGGCACATCAATGAATTCGATATTGGTGTAAACCTTCTTTTGTGAACGGCAAAGAGAAGCCAGGTAGTCCACCTGTTGGTCCGGGACCGCCACGATCCCCACATTGGGTTCGGTGGTGGAAAAGGGATAGTCCCCCCGTTCCACTTTCTTGGCTGTTAAAGCCTGGAAGAGAGTTGACTTTCCTACATTCGGCAGACCTACAATCGCGATCGAAAGGGGCATCGGGCAGTATAACCTCCAAATACAAACTAAGCGGGAAGTGTAACAAAGGGCGGCGTCGTTTACAATTTGCCAAAACCCCCTATCTGTCGAACGCCCAAGCGTTGACCATTACGAGATGCACGGCGAATCCAATAGAGTGTTGCACTGCCCTATCGCCAGGTTTGACCCTGGTGCTCTGCCAGAACGGACACATCCTTGATATGAAATCTTTCAGGACCGGTTCGCCTACGCCATGACCGCACATGGGGGCAACATTGTGGGAGTAACAGCAAGCTTAGAACGGAGCGCAGCGGTTCGTCGTCCAATAAACTTCTTGGAGCGACTCCAATTCCTTTACAAGCATTTGGTGATGCTGGGTCTCCCATGTGGTCAGTTCCTAGAAACTCGTTTTCAGCTGGGTCGGAAGCATCTTGGGCTGCTTTCGAATAGAACTCCAGTGAGTTCTTCTCGCAACTTGTGCGCCAATGCTCGTGGCAGACATCTCGAAATGCTTTTCCCCGATCCGACGAACGAATTCGGGTGAGAAAACCCTTCAGCAGCCATGTTTGCAGAAGATGGAAATGCTTCTCTTCCTCGGTGGCCAGGAATTTGAAAGTCTCCCTCCCTTGGTCGTCACTGGTTTTCTCAGCGGTGACGCGGTAAAACTCCCTGCCCGTCATTTCGATGGCCATTGCTTCTTAGAGGATTTGTTTGCGCGATTCGTCCATGCGATCCTCCTTTTGCTCTTCCGATAGTCGCCCCCATCGATGATCTCTTGCCAGAATTCCTTACCCAGCAATGTTTGAGGTTGTATCCTGCAAAAGTCTATTCCAAAAACATTCCCATCAGCCCGTTCTCTTCCTTGCGGCGGAAGATGGGGATATCAGTTTCCAGTAGAGATAGTTCGTTGGTCAGGTTGACGGTGGCTTTGAACACGTGGCCGCCTACTGCTGACCCGTTAGGCGTAGCCAAGGTGGCGTGTAGATGCAGATGGATACCGCCTTCCTGCCGGGAGAGATTGCCGGCTAACGCAAGAAGTTCGCAAGGCTCCGGGTAGCGAAAAATCTCATATCCCGCCGCGGGTCCCTGGAAAAATCCCAGTTCCGTCTCCTGCCACATCCCAATTCCTGAGAGAATCACCGCTGTTTGCAGGCCATACTCCTGCGCGACCTGCTGTAAGCAAGTCACCACGTCTTCCCCGGTTTGCAGGCGCACGATCAGGATCGAGCCTGCCTTTCGATGAAACATTGGCGCACCATCCTTTCCGTCCATTGCTATAATAACAAGGCAATGAGGCAATTATCCCTTATGAAGGAAGGCCCTAGCCCCAAACCCGGCGGTCTTGGTTTCTTACACGGCTCCAGGGAAGCTTTCCAATCTGTTCGCTTTGTTCTGGAGGATCCATCTGTATTCCCATCCACCGATAGTGGGAATTCCTGCTCGTCCTTCGCGTCATTGCCATGCATTGCTCGAACAATCTGGAAAGTTCGTCATGAATGTCCCCGGAGACAACTTGGCCGCGCAGATTGATTGGTTGGTTCTGGGCGAAATAGGGTTCGGGCGGTAGTTTGGTAATGCGTCGGAAACGTTACGATCGGGATAGCCCCCATTCCCATTCAATTGGGGTTTTCCCGACGCTGGAGCTGCTTACCCAGCAGCCCGAGCAGGTGCGTGAGGTGATCTTATCCTCGATTGGGCACCGAAACCAAGGCATCGCCAAAATCGAGGAACTCTGCCGCCGGCGGAGAATCCCTTGTAACATCGACGATCATTTATTGGAACGACTGTCGTCTACGGAAAATACCTATGCCATTGGCATCTTCCAAAAATACTCTCCGCCTTGGGATTCCACCAACAGCCAGGTAGTGTTGGTTGGGCCCAGCGACATGGGGAATCTAGGTACCATCATCCGCACGATGGTTGGTCTAGGGTTACCCCGACTTGCGTTAATCCGCCCTGCCGCGGATGTGTTTCATCCCAAAGCAATTCGTGCTTCCATGGGCGCCCTGTTTCGCCTTTCTTTCCGGTATTTCGATTCCTATTCCATCTGGCAAAAACAGTTTCCGGGCACCGTGTATGCTTTTTTTACCGACGGAGTCAGCGACCTGGAGGAGATTGCCATTCAGTCGCCCCATGCCTTTGTATTTGGCAACGAGGGAGCCGGCCTGCCAGTGGAAATGTCGCAAGGGGTTAACACGGTGAAAATCGCGTTTCAGTCTACAATCGATTCACTGAGTCTTCCGGTCGCTGTAGGTATTGCTCTTTATAAGGCACAAAATCAGCGACCGCGTGAAAGAATTTAGATTCAATCAGGGAAGAACTCTGAGCAAAGCTGCCGCCAGGTCTGCATCTGGCGCGATGACCATTTGTACAAAATCGCGGACGGGAACCAATAGAGCCATTTCACCCTTACCGAAATACTCAGACCCGCCCGCAAAAGGGCTGCCAGCAGCACCGAAACGTTTTTTCAGAAACATCTCCAAGCCATAGTTCGCCTCCTGGGCGTCCTGGGTGCTATCCCAGACGCTGTTCAGCAAAAAAACAACCCTGCTCTCCCGCTGCCAGAGTTGATATCGGCAGCCCCCCCATCCTTCTGCGTACCGATTCGCCTCTTCTTCGGGTAACAGCGTACGAAACCAGGTGCGAAAGTCGAACTCACCCAATACGTTGTCCCGTACTAGTGTCCAACCTTCCAACTCAGCTTGTTTGGGAATTTCCACATCCTGGGGAGGGTCATTGCCTTGCAGATACTTTTCTGGGTGAAGGATTTGCTCGGTGGAGGAGGGTACCACAGTAAAGGCTTGATCCAATCCGGCCCATCCCTGTGTTTCATACACTGTTTGAGCGAAACGAAGCCCATCCTCGTAGGGAAATTGGAGGGAAGCTTTCACATAGAAAGGTGCATTTTCCAGCTTGCTATTGTCTTGGCTTAAAGCGGAAAAGAGCAAGTTGAGCGAACTACCCAGGCTGGTGTTAGCCTTCAGATAGAACGCTGTGCTGAGGGAAGCATCCCCCTCCAACATGGCTGTAGCCGCCGAGAGCTGGTCATCGTTGCCCAAGAAACGCGGCGTACTGAAGCGTCCCAAATCAAAGGATTGATCTTCCAAGGCATGGGTGATCTCATGGGCCAGCGTAAAACGGACCAAAGCTTGGCTATCGTTGGGGCGTTCTACCACAAACAATGTTTTGACCTGTTCATCATAGTAGCCCAGCACTTGTTCCCCGTAAAGGTCGAGCAGCAAGTTCTCCAGTTTGACATCCGCCGGTACTAAACCCAAGAACTGCAAGACTTGCTGGGAGGTCGCCAAATCCTCTTGTGCGAATTTGTCCGCCATCTCGCCTTCCAGTCGCTGTTTCAGTTGGACTTCATCCTGGAACTCCGAGATGATTGGCTGCTGTAATGGTAGCTGACGGATGCTGGAAACCTCCTGCACCAGCTGATCGATGTTTAGGGGTGTAGCCGTAGGAGATGGGGAAGAGGGTGAAAGGGATGGCGGAAGTCGATTGTAGAAAACGAACCCCACCATCAGGGCAACCAAGATCAAGGCCAAAACAACGGCTACTTCGATGATCGGTGGACGGCGGACTGTGGGTGGTGGGATGCTCATGCTTTCCTCCGGAACTCCTCATCTTGGCCCAGACGCGATGCGGTAGGTGCGCGTTGCCCTTGATACTTGGCTCGGCCTTGGGAACCATAGGGATGGGTTACATAGCCTGTGTGGTAGAAAGACATCTGGCAAATTCGCATTGCCGGGTAAAGGGCTACCGGGATCTTCCCCACGTTGGAAATCTCCAATGTGAGCGTCCCCTCGAAGCCCGGGTCCACATAGCCGGCGGTGGAATGGATGATAATCCCCATGCGACCCAAGCTGCTGCGCCCATCTACTCTAGCCACATAACGTGCTGATAACCAGACATACTCCAATGTTGATCCCAAAACGAACTCACCTGGATGGACAATGAAGGGCTGATCCCCCTTGACCTCAACCAGTGTCGTGACTTGCTCCAAGTCGGGGGCTGCCAAAGGATCGATCAGAAAGCACTGATTCGTGTTGAAGGTACGGAACCAACGCGCCAGACGTAAATCGATCGAGGCCGGCTGGAGCTGCAGATCCGGATCGATACAGGGATCGAAACGAATCTCATTCCGCTCGATGGCTGATTGGATATCGCTATCGGAGAGAATCATCCTGTACATTATAAGCATGACCGAACCGCAATGATACCGACTGGAGGGAGAAGCGAACCTGGCTTTCACGCTGAGTAAGCATGAAGGTTTGCTTGAAGTCGAAGCGGAGTGGCGGCTGAAATGGTTTAGGCTAAATCAACCGGCTAGCACGAAAGAGGTCGGGTGTGGTATGGGTCACAGAGTTGGATCATTGGGTTCGCCATCGACGCATCTGATTCGTTGACAATCAGCAGGGGTTGCCTACACTGTAGGAGTATGGCAGAGGGCAATCCACTTGGAAAATAAGCACAACAGGCGGTCCGATTCACGGCCACTGCATTTGTTGGCAGAAGAGCGGTTGTTGCTTCTGATTGAACAAGGGCGGTACCAGAGTGGCGACAAGCTCCCACCGGAGCCTTTGCTTGCTCAGGAATTGGGGATTTCCCGTTCCACCCTGCGTGAGGCTCTCCGCTCGTTTGAGGAAGATGGGTTAATCCAACGGCGACCTGGAATCGGCACGGTGATTGCTTCTCCTCCACCTTACTTACAGTCGGGCTTGGAGGTTCTGGAGAGCCTTGATTCCGTGGCCCGGCGCCAGGGTTTGGAGGCGGGCACCACGGATCTGCAATTTGGGCGGGAGTGGGCCAACACCGCCTATCAGAAGAAATTCGGATTGGAGTCACAGGATTTTGTGCTTTTCGCCACCCGCGTCAAGACCATTGAGACAAAACCCGTTGCTTACATGTACGACGTGATTCCTGAGAAACTAGCCACCCTGGAGGAATTGCAGGCTGGATTCCAGGGTTCGATGATGGATTTTCTTCTTTCCTGCGGGGTTCCTGTGTCCTACTCACGAGTGGAGCTGCTGCCCACCTTTGCTCCACCCTTGCTGGCGCGGAAACTTGTTGTGAAGAAGTACACCCCGCTGTTGTTGTTGGAAGAAATGGTGTACAGCAACGAAGGCATCGCGGTGGAGTATTCCTTGAATTATTTCGTGCGTGACTACTGCAAATTTCACCTGATCCGCCGCCGCCCAAAGAGTTGACCACCCCGGTCAATCGCGGTTTTGCCCAGAACCTGATTTGCCGGAAATCCGATTTCGGAGATAATATAACAGGTGATATTTTCTTTTCACGCCGCGGAGCTGTGAGAACACAGCCGCGAAATCACGGGAAATAAAAAGGAGAAGATTCGCATGAGAAGCTTTGCAGGTCGCGATATCCTGTCACTGAAGGAGTTCGAACGACAGGAGTTTTTCCGCATTTTCGAAGTGGCGCAAATGTTGGAGCCGATTGCTAGAAACCGAAAAAACGTGGACATGCTGAAAGAGAAGACGATGGTCACTGCCTTTTATCAACCGAGCACCCGCACCCGTCTTGCGCACGAATCAGCTATGTGCCGGCTTGGAGGCAAAGTAGTTGGTTTTGCGGACTTCAAAATGACTCGCGCCGGGGACTTCTACCAGGAGTCCATTAAGGACACTGTCAAAATGCTGGAGTTCTATGGCGATGTGATCGTGATGCGCCATTTCCAGCAAGGTGCGCCGCACGAAGCCGCCAAATGGGCCAGCATACCGATCATCAATGGCGGTGATGGATGGGGGGAACACCCCACACAAATCCTGACGGATCTCTATACCGTCTTGCGCGAAAAGGGCCGCATTGACGGGTTGCGTTGGTTGGCAGTGGGAGATATGCGAATGCGCACGATGCACTCCCTCGGATATGCGTTGTCACAATTTGACTGCCCCATCACCTTCGTTTCTCCGCCAGAAATGGGTCTTCTACCCGATTTCAAATCAGAACTCACTCAGTACTCGGTGAATTTCCGTGAAGCTGAACATGTCGAACAAGCGATTTCGGAAGCGGACGTGATATTGGTGGAACCCGTCGTGCAGCCAGATTACACCAAAGCCCGCCAGGAAGCCGGGGATCATGGGATGACACTGGATAACTACAAGATCACTCGCCATCTATTGGAAACCAAAGCCAAATCCGACGCCATTCTCCTCCACTCCTTACCTCGGATGGATGAGATCCCGACCGATGTCGATATCACCCGCTGGTCTCGTTACTGGCAAGAAGCTTTCAACGGTGTAGTGATGCGGATGGCTCTGCTCGCTTTGGTGTTGGGAGCCATGGAGTAGATCGACCCCCGATTTCCCAGGATCCTTGATTGCGCTAGTGGCGGGAGATAGCATGACAGCGAATGGGCACTGTGCAATACTACCGGTATCCCAAATTCAGTTAGCACCTGGTTGAAAGAGGTAGGAACCGATGCAGACATCGTTGTATGGACGAAACCTGATTGGTGATCTTGACTTCTCCAAAGAGGAAGTGGAGACGGTCCTTGATGTGGCGTTTGATCTGAAACGCAAATACGCCTTGCGTGAATCACACCCCTATCTGCGCGACAAGACGCTGGCGATGTTGTTTTTCTTCTCCTCGACGCGCACGCGAGCTTCGTTTGAGGCTGGAGTTGCGCAAATGGGCGGCCACGCTGCTTTCATCGAATCGAAGACCACGCAGATTGCTCACGGCGATACGCCTATAGAGATTGGGGAAATCCTGGGCCGCTACTACCAAGGTCTTGCCATTCGTCATTGTGATTGGCGGGTCGGCAATTCTTACATTAATGAGGTTGCCCGCCACTGCCGTGTTCCAGTGCTGAACATGCAATGCGATATCTACCATCCATTCCAGTGCTTGGCCGACCTCTTGACAATCATTGAGAAAAGGGGTTCCCAGCTGCGAGGAAAGAAGGTCGCAGTTTCCTGGGCGTATGCTGCTTCCTACTTAAAACCGATCTCTGTAGCACAATCGCTGCTGTTGCAGTTGCCCCGCTTTGGACTAGACGTTACATTGGCCCATCCACCCGAGTTCTCTTTGATGCCGGAGATCGTGGAGCAAGGAAAAGCGTTGGCCCGCCAATATGGTACCCGCTTCGAGATGACCGACTCGATGGAAGACTCCTTCCGCGATGCGGATGTGGTTTACGCCAAGTCCTGGGGCCCCTTGCTTTACACCTCTGACCCGACTGAGGGAAAGCGAGTGCAGGAGCTATACAAGAGCTGGATCACCGACCAGGCAAAGATGACACTCGCCAAACCGGATGCGATCTATATGCATCCCTTACCGGCCGATCGCAACATTGAGGTTACCGATGAGGTGATCGACGGGCTTCATTCAGTGGTCTATGACCAGGCGGAGAACCGCCTGCATGTTCAGAAAGCAGTGATGGCCCTGACCATGGGCTGTCGGGAGTAAATCATAAAGGAAATCGGAGGATCATCTAAGCATGAAAAAAGTGGCCGTCGTCGCCATCGGAGGAAATTCCCTGATCAAGGACGAAGCGCATCAAACGGTGGCAGATCAATACCAGGCCGCCCGGGAGAGCTGCGAACACATCGCCAGCATGATCGAGCTGGGCTGGGAAGTAGTCGTGACGCATGGGAACGGACCGCAGGTTGGATTCATTCTCCTGCGCTCCGAACTGGCGTCCAACGTCCTGCACACAGTTCCCCTGGACGCCTGCGGAGCGGATACCCAAGGCGCGATCGGGTACGCCCTGCAACAGAATCTGCAGAACATTTTCCACGAACGAGGCATCAAGAAACTGGCAGCAACTGTAGTGACCCAGTGCGTAGTGGACCAGAACGATCCCGCATTCCAGAAACCGTCGAAGCCGATTGGCCCGTTCTACAACGAAGAAAAAGCCAAGAAGCACGCAACCGAGGAGGGCTGGACGGTGGTGGAGGACGCAGGCCGCGGCTGGCGCCGGGTGGTGGCTTCTCCCATTCCCCAGGAAGTCGTGGAGTGGCAAGCCATCAAGACCCTGATCGACGCCGGTATTACGGTGATCGGAGTGGGCGGCGGGGGGATTCCAGTGACTCGAACAGAGAACGGCGATTTGAAGGGAACCGCAGCAGTGATCGACAAGGATTTCGGCTCGTCGCTGTTGGCACGCCAGATCAAAGCCGACCTGTTCATGATTTCAACCGCCGTGGAAAAAGCGTACATCCATTATCGCAAACCCGAGCAGAGGGCTCTCGACCGGATTACCGTGGCCGAGGCCAAGAAGTACATCGAGGAGGGCCACTTCGCCGCCGGGAGCATGCTTCCCAAGATCCAGGCCTGCATCGCGTTTCTGGAAGCCGGGGGCAAGGAAGCGATTCTAACCGATCCGGTTCATATCGCAGCCGCGCTGAAGGGCGAAACCGGAACCCACATCGTCCCGTAAAAAAGGATTAGTCCGTAGCAAACCGGCATGAACGAGTGAGAGGGCGGCGGAGGCCGCTCTCTTTGATCGAGAGAGGCGCGGGATGGAACACTTGATGGCCTTGCAGTGCATCCGTTGCGGTCGGCAATACACTCCAGCGGAAGTGGAATACACCTGCCCTGCTTGCGGGGTTCGCGGCATTCTGGAGGTTCTCTATGACTACAAGAGGATTGCTGCCAGTTTCAGCAAGGAAACGCTAACCGCCAACCCGGACCGCTCGATCTGGCGCTATCGGCCGCTGTTGCCGGTTGAGCCATCTTCTGCTGTTCCTTCGCTACACGTGGGAAACTCTCCCTTGTATCCTGTGGATCGATTACGGGTTGCTTTGGGGATGTCACATCTATGGGTCAAGGATGATGGACGCAACCCGACAGCTTCGCTGAAAGATCGTGCCTCCGCTGTGGGCATCGTAAAGGCGTTGGAGCGCGGCGCTCAAGTAGTGACCTGCGCATCTACTGGAAACGCTGCCGCTTCCTGGGCTGGTATGGCAGCTTCACTAGGCCTGCCCTGTACCATCTTTGTCCCCAAAACGGCGCCGCAAGGAAAGCTGGCTCAGCTCTTGATTTTCGGGGCCACCGTTTTCCCGGTGGAAGGGACTTACGACGATGCGTTTGCCCTGGCCATCCAGGCCACAGCTCGCTTCGGCTGGTACAACCGCAATACGGCATACAATCCCTACCTGGTGGAAGGAAAAAAGACCGTAGCGCTGGAGTTGGCTGAGCAAATGAACTGGCAGGTGCCAGACGTCGTGTTTGTGCCGGTAGGGGACGGGTGCATCCTCTCTGGTGTCTTCAAGGGTTTTGTCGACTTATTATCCCTGGGCTGGATCGAGCGGATGCCGACCATCATCGGGGTACAATCGGAAGGCTCTCGCGTGCTGGAGATGGCCTGGCGCACTCACTCGCCCTTGTCTTTTGCACCTTCCTCCACCGTAGCGGATTCAATTGCCGCAGGGATGCCGGCAAATGGAGAGATGGCCCTGCGTGATCTCTACCGTTGGGACGGTAGGATGGTGGCGGTACCGGACGCGGAAATCCTCACCGCAATGCGCCTTTTGGGTGAAAAAACCGGGATTTTTGCGGAACCGGCCGCTGCCGCCAGCCTTGCTGGCTTGCGAGCTGCACTTAAACGGGGTTGGGTCAGAGAAGATCAGACCATCGTGCTGCTGGTGACGGGTAACGGATTAAAAGATGTGGGTTCTGCCCTCAGGACAGTGACGATGCCGAATCCCATTGCGCCCACATTGGAGGCGGTGGAAAAAGCTCTGCTGGACCAGACGGAAACAAGATCATCATCGAAACCCACGCTGGGTCGGTTGGAATCCGTCCAGCGGCCGTAATCATCCTTGCGCGGATCTGTCTAGGCTGATTTGACGGGCTTGGCCCGCTGGTAGGCACTGGGCCAGGGGATGTCTTCCCCTAGGATTGCCGCGGCGTGCAAAACCCAATACGGATTCCTTAGCAGTTCTCGTCCTACGTCCACCAAGTCAGCCTGTCCTTGGGCCAAGATGGATTCTGCTTGCAACGGGTCGCTGATTAATCCCACGGCAGCAGTCGGAATTTTGGCCTCCCGACGAATCGTTGCCGCAAAGGGTACTTGATAACCAGGCACAGCCTTGGGTAAGGCCCAAGCCACCGCTCCCCCAGAAGAACAGTCGATCAAATCCAGGTTTTCGGTTTTCAGCATCTGCGCCACTGCAATGCTTTCTTCAATAGTCAGACCGCCCTCTGCCCAGTCGGTGCAGGACAACCGGGCGAGAACGGGCCGGTTGGCAGGCCAGACCGAACGGACGGTAAACGCAACTTCGCGCAATAGTCGCATCCGATTCTCCAGGTTTCCTCCATAGCAATCTGTTCGACAATTGACAAGCGGGCTCAGGAATTGATGCAGCAGGTAACCATGGGCTGCATGAATCTCCACCGTATCCACTCCTGCTGCCCGCGCTCGAATCGCAGCCTCGCGGAATGCATGAACGATTGCGGCACAGTCTTGACTAGACATTTCCTGCGGGACCGCCCAGCCTTCCTCAAACGGGAGGGGAGAGGACGATAGAAGAGAACGGTGACCATGGCCCTTCTCTTCCCCCCATGCCTTGCGACCGGCGTGACCAATTTGTACGCCAACCGCTGCCCCTTGCTTTTTGAGGAAATCAACCAGCTTGGCGAGCGGTAAGACCTGTTCCTCGTCCCAGAGTCCCAGGTCGTGCGGGGTCAGTCGACCGCCAGGCTCCACTGCAGTTACCTCGATCATGATCAATCCGACCCCGCCCACCGCCCGAGTGCCATAGTGAACGAAGTGCCAGTCGTTTGCTTTTCCATCCTCGGCGGACAGGTATTGTGCCATCGGCGGCATCATCACACGGTTGCGCAGCGTCAACCCGCGCAGGGAAAATGGAGTGAATAGAATGCTCATCAGACTTCCTCCTTTGGTGAAACCAATCGAATCATCACAAGACAGACCCAAATACTCCTGTTGGCGTCAACGGTGAACATCGAGCAACGCCTGCATACCAGAATCTAGACCAGCCAATGAACAAACTGGTCAACTAGGAAAAATGCAGCCTGGATTCATGCCGATTCACATTGTATCTGCGATCCGTATCGGGAAAAAGTGGAGGGGGAGAGTCAGCCGGGCTGCGATTTGCCGATGCGGTTGCCCCATGGCCAATTCCTCCCATTCTGGAGGAGAAACCCAGCGAAGGGAGTTTTTAGCGGAATCGGAGCCCGCCTTCAAATAGACGCGATGTACGGACATATCCCAGGTCAGATGGGAAAAACCGGCCACAAGACGATGTTCTTCCACGCCGATTTGCACAGAGAACCCCAGCATGGCGAACAGGCTTTCCAGTGATTGTTTTAAACTTTGGTTCGGCTCGATCTCCACCGTGGGAAACTCCCACAACCCACCAAGCAAACCTTGGCGTGGACGACGGCGCATAAGATACTGATTTTCCCCCTGTTCCAGGATTCCCACAGCAACGGGCACCAAGCGCGGTTCGGTTTGCGCGCGGTGGAGTGGTAAGCGCCCTTGGTTCCCAGTCCCAAAGGCTTTGCAGTGGCGAACAATCGGACAAATGGAGCAATGGGGGGTACGAGGCAGGCAAACCTCAGCGCCCAAATCCATCACCGCCTCATTCCAAGCACCTGGCCTTTCTGCCGGCATCACCGTCAACGCGCGTTCCCGGATGTTTGCACGCATCCGGGCGCTCTCTGTTTCCTCCTCGATTTGCCACAAACGGCTATAAACGCGCAACGCGTTTCCATCAAGAGCCGGCTCCCGCTCGCCAAACGCTAGGCTGGTAATGGCAGCGGCAGTATAGTCACCCACTCCGGGTAAAGTTTGCAGCTGCTTATAGGAGTGAGGGATTTGACCGTCGTGTTTTTCCAATACGAGACAGGCGGCTTCGTGGAGATGGCGAGCTCGGGCATAGTAGCCCAAGCCTTGCCAAAGGATCAGCACATCTTCTTCGCTAGCGTTGGCCAGCGCCTCCAGAGTGG
>Ga0315288_10005220_pt1 | contig 16528 bp, 15 predicted proteins | sample YL17G11_20_MG_FD_203454 | JGI IMG/M metagenome (GOLD analysis project Ga0315288, IMG submission 203454) | Sediment microbial communities from Yellowstone Lake, YNP, Wyoming, USA - YL17G11_20 | ecosystem: Environmental > Aquatic > Freshwater > Lake > Sediment | place: USA: Wyoming | collected...
GTTTTCGCCTTTGCAGGAACCGCTGTCCGGTGGTCTGGTGAAACTCAGCCTCAGTTTGGAGGATTCCCTGCTGGGGTTGTTCACGGAATGGCTCCCCTATTCCGTGCTCCTTCATGTTCCGGGCAGCGTGGAGGACACCAACGGCAACAGGGAATCCCGAGACTCCGCCTCCTTCTGGCCTTCCGACACCCCCACCATGGAGATCAGCTATCAGCCGGGAGAAACCACGCCTACCCCCACCCCGACGGTCACGCAAAGCGCCACCGCGACTCCACCGACCGAGAGCGCCTCCCCCTCCCCCGGCAGCCCTTCGTTGACGCTCACCGCTCCCCAGGCCGATGAGGAGATCCTGGCTGGCCAAGCCTACAAAATTCAGTGGAAATCGGCCAATTTACCCGCGGAGGCTCACCTCTCCCTTTGGTTCGCCGTGGGTGAGGACTGGTACAACATCGACCTCTACCTCGATTTGGCAACTACGGGGTACTATTGGACCGCCCCTCCGTTCGCGGTAGCCAACGCCCAGATTGGTGTGTTGGCCGAGGTTGATGATCAGTCTGTAGCGGAGTTCATCCAACCCTGCAAGGTGAAAGCCAACCCTGCCCTTACTGCCACCACCACCGGTTTTCCAGAGTTTCGCTTCGATGCCCCTTCCTTCGATCAGGAATTCCCGGCAGGCCATAGCGTAGAGATCCGCTGGATTTCCAAGGATCTGCCTGGCGGAGAGATCTATCTCAACTACAAGGTCGGTGAGGGGGACTACCAGGAGATCGGGTCGTTCCCTCTGGCAGAAACGAAGACGATCTGGAACCTACCGTCTGACTTGCAAGGCATCGTAATCCTTTCCGGCGGCAACTATTGGAATGAAGGCTACACTGTGGGCGATACCCTCCAGATCCGCGTGATCCCTTCTGCCAGTTCTACTCGACCGGTTACGCCGATTACCAGCCGATCACCCTCCCCCACTCCGACAACCTCTCATCCTCCTACTCCCACCACAGATGCCTCTCCTACGCCCTCCACAACTCGTCCTCCCAGCCCCACGGCCAGTCCCCCTCCGGTTGAATCCAGCGGCTTTCCCCTCTGGGTCACATTGCTGATTGCCGTTGGGGGAGCCGTACTATTGCTCGTAATCGTCGTCCTGGTGCTTGGTAGCCGACGCGGGCCTCGTCCGCCAAAGGTTGGTCCACCAACGCTTCCCCAAGAACCCTATTTGGGCCCTTCGGAACCAATCGCTCCCCCCCTGCCAGGCACTTTGGATGCTATTCCACCGGTTACCCCTGGGATCACATCTCCACCAATCTTCAGCGCCCGCTTCTGCCCTAATTGCGGCAGCCCGCTGGATCCGGGTGAACGTTTCTGTACAAGCTGTGGGAAGCCTATAGGGTAAAAGATCAGGGGAAACCGTTTACCCCGTGGTTACCACGGGGTAAACGGAATAACACTCTCACGACCCGATCGGATCGAATCAAAGTCCGAAGCGTTGACAGAGGTCGGCCACATCTTGTACGGCTAGCATCTGGGCGTGGTAGGGGCGAAAACCCAATCTCGTGTTGATGGACAGCATGGGCACATTCGTGTTGGCATTTGCCGTTTCAATGTAATGGGCCTGGGGGAATTCCCCCCGTACGACGGCCAGCATCTCCGCCTTTAGCCATTTACCCAGGTCACGTCCGCGATAGGGGGGTAGCACACCCGTGATCGCTTGTACCACCCGCCAAGGTTGAGCTGGGTTGTAATACGTTTCGGTCACACCACTGATGGCGCCATCTTCCTCAAGGGACAGCATCGTTGTGTAAGTGATTCCTTTTTCCTGCACCAGTTTTTCGGTGGCTCGCCGGTCTTCTGTCGAAGTCTGCTCTTGCAAGGGATATTCCCCCGATTCGTATTCCGGCGCCTGCCGTCCTACTTCATTGTAGACGCTGACATATTCCTCCAGCAGTTCCACCGGCATGACATGGATCCTCTCGATCCGAACGCCAGGAGCTTGGGGAGGGCATTTCTGCCGCCATTCCTCCACCAGTTTCCAATTGGCTTCATCCAGCCATAGCCGGTTGATAGTGCGGTCCACCACCATCTTTGCGCCATAATGCCGGGCGAAGGTGATACCCGATGCCAAATCCACACCGTCCCGGAAGGTGACGATACCTTGGTCTCGAGCTCCGAGCACAGCCAACTTGAGTAAAACCGTGCCGATCCCCCTTCGTCGGAAATCTGGATCCACAGCAATCACCAGGTTGCTGAGCACACGCTCACGTTTCCAATCTGGTGAGTTTTCATTCTGAAAGCTCAATCGGGCGGTTCCCACCACCTTTCCATCTGTGCGAGCCATCCAGCGGAGATCGCTCCAGTGTGGATGGGGATGCAGCAGAAATTCGCGGTCTGATTGAGGATCAGGCGGTGGTTCGCCCGGGCATCGCTCTTCGAATAAAAGCCGCCAGTGGGTGAACAGCATTTGCCATTCGTCCTCGGTCAGAATTGGCGGGTGATACTGCGCGTAGTGGATCAGGGAAGGTTCCATCCCCTGATTCTGGGGTTTACTTTCTCTGGGCGCAAGGTGGATCGGTTTGCCCGGCTAGCTCTTTGCAGGATCGCCCTGAGTACTGCGGGCCACTTTATAGACATATAGGTACCTGGCGGCAGGATGGTTCGAGATATGCTTCCGCCGTACCAGTCAGGGCCTCATTGGCGACGGCTCCTACCCCATTGATGGTTTTCTCCCCGTACATGCCGAAGTTGGAGTAGATGGTTTTTCCAGTAGCCGCATGGTTCACTCCGTAGACAATCAGGTACTCATCCGCATCGTCAGCTAGAGTGAACGAGTCTCTTTTTGAGCCAGCCTTGTCATCAGCATAGCATTGACACCTGGCGGAGTTAACGGGCAGATTGGAAGCTCTTGTTACTGTCGATTGCTTCATGTCGATGTGGGAGAACTAGACGGAAGCTTTGGGAGAGCTCCCGAGCTAATCCAAGGTTTGTGTGACCGGGTCGGACATTGTTGTGACAGTGGTGTCGTGGTCAGGAATGGTCTTTTCCACGTTGCGGACCACCGGGAACAGGTAGCCGGAGAGACCGCTAATCACCGTCAGCAGGCTGGCCAGCACGATCAGCACGGCCATCCCCGCTCCGGGACCGGTGCCGAATAGAGGCCCCAATAAACCGACCAACGCTCCACCCGGTTGCATCGCCGGTTCGAAGATCTTATCCGCCAAGGGACCCGCCAAAAGCAACGAGATGGGGGTAACCCCTTGGGCAATCATCATCCGGGCGGAAAACACTCGGCCTTGCACGTCCGGTGGAACCTTGGACTGCCAGATGGCTTGATTGGAGATGTAGTTCAGGCTGCCCACCGAAGAAGCCAGAAAGAAGCCGGCCATCCACCACCATAGGCTCTGGCCGAAACCGACCAGGGCACCCATGAAAAATGCCGGCAGTGCCCAGCCAATGAACACGCCGTTCGTCCGTCGCTTGAACAAACCCCCGGTCAGGGAGAAGAACGCTCCACCAATGACACCGCCGATGCCGCCAGCCGATTCTGCCGCGGCCAGCATCGGAGCACTATTGCCCGTATGGGCCAGGATCATCGGCGCAGCCAGGATCCAGGCGAAATTGGAGAAGAAGTTGCCCAATAGGAAGATCAGCTGCAAGCCGAGAAGCCCTTTGTGTCCAAAAATGTAGCGGAAGCCAAAGAAGGATTCCCGCCACAGGCTGCCTGCGGCTTCCTTCCCCACCTGCGAGCGGGAGGGAGAGGGAATCCAAACCAGAAACAGCACGATCAGCCCCACGGCGATGCCGATCAACTGCACGGCGAATACCCATCCGACGCCGGCCAGTGCAATCAGGGTAGCGCCCAAGATCGGAGCCAGGATGGCGGAGCCTGATTCCGCCAATGTGCTGATGGCCGTCGCCCTTGCATACTGCCGCTTGGGAACCATTAGAGTGACTGACGCGGAGTAGGCCGGCCAGTGAAACGCATTGAAGAATGCAGCGAAGAAACTGGCCACGTAGACATGCCACAACTGCAGGGTGCCAAGAAAATAGAGGACCATCATCAGTATTGTGGCGAGAGCCGTGGCGATGTCTGAAAGAGCCATCATCAACTTGCGGTTCCAACGATCCACCAGCGCGCCGGCAATCGGACCCATTAGAATAACCGGGGCAAAACCGAAAAAGGCCATCAAGGAAAGGGCGGTGACTTCCCCAGTGACTTGGTACGCCCAGATCGTCAGAGCAAAACGAGTCATCGCCGAGCCGAGCAATGAGAACAGTTGGCCCGACCAGAATGCAAGGAACGGCTTCATTCCTGGTGTGTGACTAGGCAGTGGAGATCGGTTCATCTGACTCCCCATTTTACAAGAAACATCGTGGGATTAGATGAGCGACTGTCCGATCCGTTCGCCTGAAATGAGGATCGTACGTTTACAAGAAATGCAAAGACAAAAAAACAGCTTGTTCTTATGGTTGTGGCACGATCTCCGATGGAAGATGAACAGCAAACCGGCAGAACAGGTCTCCCTTTAACACCGACTTTTCCACCTCCGCTCGCAGCGGACGGTCCAACGCGGCTTCCCAAGGCTGCTTCTCAAAACCCGCGCTGCACTGACAGAAAACAGCGGAAACGGGCGGACCGTTCAGGATGGAATCGCGCCCCCATCCGCAATGGCAGTAAAGATAGCGCTTGCGCGTCTGGTCCGTTTCCTGCAAGTACTGGTGTGCTTGGTAAGGGATTTTCGTGATACGAACCACGTTTCCCTCGCGCAGGCCAGCCTGACAGGTTTGACGTGGGCGAACATACGCCAGTATATCATCGGTAATCGGTTGGTTGAAAAACAGAGTGCCTTCCCGCCAATGGGTTTCCAACTCTTGAACAACCTTTTGAAACACAGGTCGGGAACATCAAGAGATATACCGCTAAAAGCAACCTGCAGAGCTACATAACCAAATATGAGTTTCACGAGATCACCTGCAATAACGGGAAGAAAATCGTGGAAAGGACTGTGCTAGGTCCACCAATGAAAGACGGATCAGGAAACCAAATCACGTTCGATATTATTTATTAAAACGCTCCCAAGTAGCGGGGAAATAATACCGCCGGCTGAGCGTGGTCGTAGCCGTTTTCCCAGGACTTACAGGGTCGTTTCGACTTCGTTTAACGAAACATCTTCGCCCACGCCAACGATAAGAGATCCCCAAACCAGGTGTTCGGGTGGTTTCCAAAAAACCTGATCGAAACCTGTGGGCAAACAGGAAGAAGCGTTACAATAGTCGATGGCAAATGAGATCGAAGGACACTTGGATCGAGTGCCCGGCAAGGATTTTCCATACTCCAAGGAGGTTTTGATGAAAAAGGGACTCTGTCTGGCCATTTGTGTATTTTGCCTGTTTGGTTTTGCCGCCCCGACCGAAGCGGTGGAGATCCCCTACCAGGATTTGAACGGTGATTGGGAGGGTAATCTGAAACTGACCGATTCCACGATCGACTTCAGTAAGCTGGCAGAAGTGCCCACGGCATTGCCTTCCGATGTGCCGACCGATTCACTGGGTGAGGGATGCGACCAGCTGATGGCTAGTATGGGCCCTGCCTTGAAAGAGATGTTTACGCAATTGGCAGCCGGTGTACCGGTCACGGTGAACCTGGCCTTCGATTCTTCCGCTTCGGGGCAACTGTCTTTCACCAAGTTCGCGTTGAATCTGCCGGAAGGATTCGACTCGCCTTCCAGCCAGTCATCCGCCATTCCCTTCCAGTACGACAACGGCCGGCTCACGGCCGATCTACCCAGCGCGGGCATCCGCAACACCCTCGACGGGACGGTCAGCCCCGTATTGGGAGGGTATCAGTTGTCCGCCACGTTGCGGACGGAGTCCTTGGATTCGAAGTCGCCCTGGTCCATGAATTTCTCCTTGGACGTTTCCCGGGCGGTTGAAGGTGCGGCAGACTCCTGCAGCGGCAGCATCACCTGGCTCGATGCCATTCAACCGGGTGAGGTCCTTCGGCCGGTCGCGGTGTATACCGACGGAAAGAACTCCTTTACACCGAAGAGCCAGGAATTTCGGATCAACGGCGCCGTGAAACGGGCGATCCTCTGGGACGGTAGCGAGATCAAGGTGGAGCTTCAGTTCACCTGTCCGCACGGACAGTCCTACACGGTTCCCCGCACCTTGCTGCCAGCCGACCCCACTACCATAGCTGATTTCGGTTCCGACACGGAGGTCCAGATCCAAGAGATCCAGAATGTCAAAGTGAGCCGCTTCCAGGATGGCGTCTGGGTTTCCGTCACCGACGGCCAACTGCAGGTGGGAGACCGGATCTCGGCCGGAAGTAGCGGGGGTAGCCTCCTGCTGGACAAAACGTTCGGTCTGAACACTGAGACTCTTTTCCAGTTTAAACCCAATACTGAGATTCAGGTGGTGCAACCCGCCTCGCCGGAAGAGTGGCTGGCGGCCAAAACCGGAGGGCAAGCGTTTTTCGACCTGTACAAGGGAACCCTCCGGATTATAGGGAGCGTCTTCGGGGTGAAAACCGCGCAGGTGGTGACCGTGAATTCCCAAACAGACTGGGCCGTGGAAGTGGGCATCGATGACACTCGGGTGACCGTCTTTGAGGGAAAGGTCCTGGTCGGGCTGGAGGCAGGCGGAAACCCTCTGGAGGTGGTGGCTGGTTCCTCGGTCTCGGCTACTGGGGAGAATCTCGGTTCCCTTCAACCATTGGATTTGGCTTCAGAGCTTGCCGGTTGGAACGCAATTCCAGGGGTGACCTCCTCTCCGCCGAGTCACTCTCCCCCAACTACGCTTCCCCCCAGCGCCACACCACCCACGGCGGCTTCGCCCTCTGCCACTGCGCCACCAACCCCGCAGCTAACCAGCAGCGGGATTTTCCTCGGCCTTTCCACCCAATGGTGGATCGTGATCGGAGCTGGCCTGGGCCTGCTGCTGCTGGCGATCCTGGTTCTGGTGCTGATTGTCCGCAGCGGGCGCCAACGGTGTCGAGTTCCCTTTGCCTTCTCTGGGCCCCCGATCCCCGGTTCGGCTGCCATCCACTGCCGGGCTTGCGGCACAGCACTCCCCTCCGGACAGCGTTTCTGTGGGAGCTGCGGTGCGGATTCTCTGATGGTAGCTGCACCTCCGGTGGTTCCTCCGGTGGTTCCTTTGGGGAATGTCTGCCCGGCCTGCGGTCGTCCGGTGATACCTGGGGACCGGTTTTGCCAAAGTTGCGGTGGCGCGACCCCCGGAGGCCCCGCATGACCGCCAACCGTTTCTGCCAAACCTGTGGTGCTCCGCTGACCCCCGGCCACCGATTCTGTGAAGCTTGCGGCCAGCCGATTGTTGCTAACGGCGCGGGAGTGCCCCGCCCACCCATGGCCGCCCCCGACGGGTATCGCCAGGCACCCGCCCATTCCAACGTGGGGGTGGCCTTGCTGGTGTTCCTGTTGATCCTGGCAATCGGCGGAGGAGCAATCTGGTGGTTCCTCTGGCCGAAAAGCCCGACTTCAACGGGAATCGTCGCCACGCCTTCGTCCCCGTTTGCTTCCCCTCCGACCCCATCACCCAGCGTCTCCACTCCGTCCTTGAGCCCCTCGCCCTCACCCACACCCACGCTGAGCCCCACGGGAACCCCGACTCCCTCGCCCAGCCCCACGGCCACCCCTTCCTCCAGCCTGACTCCGACTCCTTCAACCACACCCTCTCCTAGTCCTTCGCCTACGACGAGCCAAACTCCTTCAGCCACACCTTCTCCTACGACAAGCCAAACTCCCTCGCCCACTCCATCTCCCTCGCCCAGCCCAACAGCTACGCCTTCCGTCACGCCAACACCCACGGGGACGCCCACACTCCCCAGCCCTTCCACCTCCCCGGCGGTTGGTGTCGGTGAGCTGCAAGCGCAAGTCTTTGTGTTCCAGTTTCTGGACGCTCTGAAGAACGGCCGCCTCTCCACCGCCAGCTTGATGGTCAGCGAGCACTTCAAGACGCTGGAGCCATTCTATTTCTCCGTTCCCACCAACTTCTACTCCAGTTTGGAATATCAGATCACCCGCACGGAGAAAGCGGGGGAGACTGTTTGGGTCTATACCCATGAAACCTGGACCGGTGGACCGGGGAATTACAAGTACCTTGTGATCGCCGGGACAGAAACCCTTTTAATCGACGAGGTGCAACCGGCGGAGTAATCTCCACGATGAAAACGGAGCAAGTTTTGGCCATCCCATGACGGATCCTGGTTATGAATTCTTTCTGGTAAGCAGCCTGGTACTCTTTTTTCTGTTGGGCGTGCTGTTCGCCTTGAGACGAGGTTTCTCGCCGGGAAAGACTTCTGTGATCCTTGGCCTGGTCGTGTTCGCCGCCCTGGTGGGAGCCCGGCTTTGGAATCTGGTCACCAATCCGGCGTATTACGTTGGGCAGCCTGATGCCTGGTTCCGCCTGCACTTGACCGGTTTTTCGCTGTACGGAGGTTTGCTGCTGGGTGCAAGTACGGGACTCTTGCTGACTCGTTTTTTTCGGTGGCCACCCTTACGGCTGGCAGACGCGCTGATCCCCGCAGTAGGGGTGGCGATCGCCGTGGCCAAAGTCGGCTGTTTCTTCAACGGCTGCTGCTACGGGTTGCCCACCGACTTGCTCTGGGGGGTCACCTACCCGTCCGGTAGCCTACCCTACCTGGATCAGTTCTCCCGCGGCTGGATCCTGTTTTCCGCGCAATCCCTGCCCGTGCACCCCACCCAGCTTTATGAAGTCTTGGCGGGTTTGTTGGGGGGTGCGGGAGCTGTCTGGCGGCTGAACAAGAAGCTGCCGGACGGCGTGATCTTCTGGGCTTTCGTGCTCTGGTTCAGCGCCTGTCGCTGGCTGATCTCCCTGTGGCGCGCATCCGGTTCGATTCTGCCGATCCGTCATTGGTTGGACCCTGTCCTCTACGCCTTGCTGATCGCCATCGCAACCCTGATGCTGTTCCGGAGCATGCGGATCGCGGGCCGGATGCACGCCGACATTGGATTCCGTCCTGCTCGCTCTAATCCAATGAAATCGAGACCAAGAACAGCCGTGATCGTTGCCAACCCGTACCACCAAACCGTGGCGGTAAAAAAAGATTTGAAGGAGGAAAACGGAAATTGATTCCAGAGATTCGTCCCTACCGGGATGGTGACACCGAGCTTGTCGTGCGGGTCGGCAACGCGGCCTGGCCCGATCACCCGATGACCGTAGAAGAACTGCGTTTCAATGACGCAAATTGGGACCCCAAATGTCGCCACGCCCGTTTTGTGGCCGAGGAAGGGGACCAGGTGATTGGTGTTGGCAACTACGGCCAATTCCCTGACATGTACCACCCCCGCAAGTTCTATATCGAGATCTCCGTCCACCCGGACCGGCACCGCCAGGGAATCGGCTCGGCGCTCTACGCCCACCTTTGTAATGTTCTGCAGCCATTCGATCCGCTCAGCCTGAGAGCGTGGGTGCTGGAAACCTATCCATCCTGTTTGGCGTTCTACCAGAAGCGTGGCTTTGTGGAGGACATGCGGTTGTGGGAATCGATTTTGGATCTAGGTACCTTTGATTTCACTTCCTATGAAAGCCTTACCAAGCGGTTGGAAGGGGAAGGGTTTTTAATCCACAGCCTGCATGAATTGGAATCAGACCCAGAGCGGAATCGGAAGATCTTCAACTTGCTTGAAGAGGTGATGTCTGATGTCCCTTACCCGGAAGAGCACACCGAAATGTCCTTCGAGTACTTCGAGAAGGACTTCCAAAGTCCGAACCTGCTGCCGGATGGTTATTTATTGATGGTTTGCGGGGAAGAATATGTTGGGATCTCCAACCTATGGCGTTTCGCTGTAGCCAGCGACTTTCAACAAGGAATCACCGGGGTCCGCCGGGTGTACCGCCGCCGTGGAATCGCGTTGGCCCTGAAACTGGCCGGCATCCGCTACGCGAAGGAACAGGGAAAGCATCATATCCGGACGAACAATGAGATTGGCAACCGGCCGATGCTGGCCCTCAACGAGAAGCTGGGGTTCGTGCAACAGCCGGCCTGGATTAGTTTGAGGAAAAGGCTGAAAGAAGAAACCTAGTGCCAGTCACGATTCGCCCACGCAAAGATTCCGACTGGGAAGGATTGGTGGAGATCGCAAATGCCGTATGGCCCGACCATCCGATCGATGGGGAGGAATGGCGTTACTTCGATCAGCATCAGGATTCCAGATGCCATTACAGAATTTGGGTAGCGGAAGCAGAGGGAGCAATCGTTGGGTACGGCGAGCTCAGTCAAAACCCGGAGATGTACCATCCACGCAAATACGAACTAGAACTTGCTGTGCAACCGCACTACCGCAGGCAGGGGATCGGATCTACCCTCTACCAGAAACTCTGGCAAGAAGTACTACCCCACGATCCCTTATCGTTTCGGGTTGGGATATTTGAACCCGACATAGAATCGTTGAACTATTTCCAAAAACGCGGCTTTATCGAGGAACAACGCAACTGGGAGTCCGTCCTGGATGTAGCGGTCTTTGACTTCACTCCTTACGAGGGACGGACTGAAAAACTGGAAGTGGACGGATTCTTCCTTCGCAGCTTCCGTCAGCTGGAAAATGATCCGGAACGGAACCACAAGATTCATGACCTGTTCAACATAGTTCTCTTAGATGTTCCTTTTTCAGATCCAGTGACTAAACTTCCCTTCCAGACCTTCCAACAAAACCTGCAGCGACCGACCTTGATCCCGGATGGTTACTTCCTGATGGTGTACGGTGATCTGTATGTGGGTATTAGCAACCTCTGGCGCACAGCGAATCCTATGGACGTGGAACAAGGAATCACTGGGGTCCGCCGGGTGTACCGCCGCCGTGGAATCGCGTTGGCCTTGAAACTGGCCGGCATCCGTTATGCGAGGGAACAGGGAAAGCACCGTATCCGGACGAACAATGAGATTGGCAACCGGCCGATGCTGACCCTCAACGAGAAGCTGGGGTTCGTGCGACAGCCGGCCTGGATTAGTTTGAGGAAAAGGCTTCAGGGCAGCAGTACCTAAAAGAACGAAGGGTTTTCATCATGATCAGCACGACCGGGGACACAAGATCGGTTGGTAGGATACTGGCAGAAGACACAAAGACAGACTGCAGACTCCTCGCAGATCATGCAGACATTAAAATAGGCTGAGAGAGAACTTGCAATAAAGGAGGGCATTATGAACGGCAAAATCCTCGTTGTTTACGCCAGTCGTGCCGGTTCCACGCGTGAAATCGCGGAAAAGATTGCTGGGGTGTTAGGCGACCAGAATCAGGAAACAGAGGTGCGCTCAGTGCAGGAAGTGAAGGACCTGTCTCCCTATTCTGCTATTGTACTGGGCTCCGCTGCCCGGATGATGCATCTTTACGCGGAAGCGGTTAACTTCACCAAAAAGCACCGCTTGACCCTGCAAAAAATGCCGGTGGCTCTCTTCCTTTCTTGCATGACGATGAAAGAAAGCACGGAGAAGAACCGGGAAGTAGCGTTGGGGTATCTCAAGCCCATTACCACCCAAATCTCCCCCGTATCCGTGGGGCTTTTTGCCGGGAAGGTGAACCCAGCGGCGATCGGGGGCTTGATGGGAAAAATGATGAAGAACGCCAAAACGGAAGATTGCCGCGATTGGGAAGCCATCCGGTCTTGGGCCACCAGCCTGCCGGCCGCGTTCGCCTTAAAATCCAAGGAGTAGCGCAGCGGTGTTACTCCGAATCGGATTGCAGGGTATTCTTACCTGATGGAACTCCATTGGGAAAACGAATGGACTGAAAACCAATGGCAAGCGCTGCCCATCGTTGCGCAAACATTGGCAGGGCTGGAGCATTTGGATCTGGTGCTGCCGTTCTCCTTTGCCAGTCCGCTGGAAGATCATCCGCTTTTCGCGGTGGTCGTCCTCAGCGATCAGGCCCTTTGGGTGCTTGGGTTGCGCTCTCGCCGTGATTTCTGGTCGGGTCGGCGCTCATTCTCTTTGGTGCAACGATTTCGGATTCCTTTGGCCCAGATCCAAGAAGTGCAGACAGAAATTCAAGAGGAGAACTGTATCCTCCGCATCCAGACTGACAAGGAAACCATCCGCCTCGCTAGCTGGGAAAGTCCGCCGTATGCGGAACAGAGAGCTCAGCGAGCACTGGATTTCGCTGCGCGCTTGGAGGAAGCGTTCTCTGCCCTAACGTTTAAATCCGTCTGATTCCACGGGAGGTCTGTGATGAATTACCGTCAAGCTGCAGGAATCTCGGTTTCGGAAATTGGCATCGGCTGCTATGCGCTCAGTGGTGCCTATGGCATAAAAGATCGCACGGAATTCGCTCGAATGCTGGCCAGGGCGGTGGATCTAGGGGTCACCTTCTTCGATACGGCGGAGGGGTACGGTGAAGAGGCAGAGTCGATCCTGGGCGAAGCCCTGGTCACACACCGCCAGCAAGTTGTCCTTTCCACCAAGGTAGGGATGACGGCTGGAGGAAAACGCGATCTCTCTCCTTCTCATATTCGGGTCGCTTGCACAGAAAGCCTGAAACGCCTGCGTACTGATTGGATTGATTTGTATCAGGTTCATTTCGATGACCCCGGTACACCAGTGCAAGAGACCATTTCCACCTTGGAAGAACTGGTGCAACAAGGAAAAATCCGTCGATACGGAATCGGCCATCTTCCACCTGTGCGGCTGCAGGAGTATCTCGAACGGGGGCGCCCGTTTTCGATGTTGATGGAGTTCAGCGCCGTGGCTCGTGCCGCCCGCACGCGCTACCTGCCCCTGTTGGAAAGATACGGAATCGCCGGATTGGCATTCAGCACTACCGGTCGTGGGCTTCTAACCGGAACCATCCATCCTGGTCATACCTTTCCAGCCGGAGATCTGCGCGCTGTCGATCCCCTGTTCCAGCGGGAGCAATTCGCTTCCGCCTTGCGCGTTATGGCCCATTTTCAGCGCCTGTCAAGCCGCTACGGCAAAACGATAGTGCAGGCGGCCATCGCCTGGGTATTGTCCCAGCCAACTATCCTTTGTGCACTCTGTGGGCCCTCCACCGTATCCCATCTGGAAGAAAATCTGGGTGGTTCCGGCTGGACTCTGGAACAAGAAGACTTACAAATGCTGGAGGAGCTCTTTCGGCAAGAAGACGAAACTCTAGATAGAGAACGGCACAGCACGATAACCCGGATTCTGGGTCAACCACTGCCGACCCAGGATGAACAGGCGTTTGTAGACCTGGTCTATGCCGCTGAGACTGCCGTGGATCTTGGAATGGCCACCGAAGAGCAAGTCATGCCCTTACTGATCGAGCTGATCGGCTTGCGGGAAAAGGTCAATGGTTCATTGCTTGGGACGCTGGAACGGATTCAACAAAAACTTGGCGCGATGGTGGAAGGGTAAATCCGTTACTCTTCGCGGATTTTTCCCTTATCTTTTTCCTTTTCTTTCTTGAGGAATTTCTCTGCCCGCCTGCGGCGTTCCGCTAGATCCTCCCCTTCCCCTGCAAGCAGGCGGACGGGTATCGTTGAAGGCTCTATCGATTCTGGGCTTTCTATCACGGGAACTGTCACCGGTCGGGTAAATGCTTCGGGGATTTTTTTCGGTTCCAGTAGCTCTTCCATCACTGGCGCTTCTCGCAGGGAAACTACACTGGGGTCCGGTGGATTGTGTTGCCACTGTCTCTGCAAATGATGCAGGATCCGGTTCACAACCGTGGCTTTGAACCGGGCCTCCTCATCTCCTAGCTGGCGAATGAATTCCGCATAGGGGCGTTCCGTTCCCTCTTCCAAATAGGGTTGCATGGCATCCAAGCAGTCTTGGAATACACGTGGTATGGCATTTTCTTCCAATAAGCGTTGGGCTACTCCCTCCAATTCCAAGTCACTGACCTGTAGCGTCCCCTCAACAAGACCCAAACGCAGCTCAGTTTTCATCGATCCGGGTAGGACATGCAAAGCTCCCGTTACAAATGGCTCCAACACTTTCTGCAAGAAGAACCCAAGTGCTTGTAGTGCTCCCGCTTGGCTCTCGCGGAAGGAAATCGGAAACGTCCACACCCAGGCTGCATAATGACGGGGTGGTCTGGTTTCTTCCTCTGCGGCAATTTCTGCCGCCTCCAAGGCCAACTCTTGCCCTGCCGGGGCAGGACGAGGGCTCACAACCCGCGGATGGCTAACCTGCAAACGATCATAGCGGTTCCCCAATCCATTATCGCGTACGTGCTTGGGCAGAAAATCGTAAAAGAGCGTGGGGTTAGCACCAGGCTCAATCTCAAATCCATAGGTGCCATTGCCTGTAACCGGTCCAGAAAAGTGTCCTCCCCCGCCCTTTTCCACCAGTACGCCCTGTGATGCATTGTCGCGGATCAGTGTGCGCTCGCTGATAGACGGACGGCCTCCGGCTAAAACCCAGACGCCCGGGCCTTTGTTTTCATAAATCTCGCATTCCTCAAATTGGCCGGAACCAAGCCGAAAGGAAAGGATGCCACTATCGTTGTTGTGGATTTTGGTGCCGCCTCCCACGCGCGGATTGGCACCTTGACTGGTTACAATTCCAGCAAGACCGTTATCGGCGATTTCTACAGCAGCAATCTGCGGTCTGCCCTTGCCGGTGACAACGATGCCATGGGCACGCTGGTCGGTCACGCACCCCTCTTGCACTGAACCTCCACACTGGTGCAGTAGGATCCCGGTCATATTGGCGCGGATTCGATTCCGGCGCAGGTCCAGTTTACTCTGATCAATCCAGATCCCGAAACGTCGGTTTTGTTCAATCTGACAGTCTTCAATTTCACCCTGCCAGTTGTCCTCGATGCGGAAACCATCCCGATTGCCATACACTTTGCAATCCGACACAACCGAATGGGTCACTCCCCAGAGGTGGAATCCAGTTTCGTTCTTTTTGACTCGGCATTCTTCAAAAGAACCCATCCCTCCTTGACAGGATACACCGACCCGGCTGTCTTGGATGCGGCAACGCTGCACCAGAGGATCTCCTCCGTCGCGGACTGCCAAACCGATCTCGCAGGCGGCGATTTCGCAAGAATCAATCGCGCCCTGCGCGTCTTCCGATACCAGGATCCCTTCCGAGAAGCACTCTTGCAGGTGGCAATCCAGGACGGTTGGGTTGGCTTGCTTTCCGTGAATCCATACACCACCCCCCAGACCAGATGTAATCTCGCAGGCTTCCAGTCTTGCTTCACCTTGCACGATTTCGATGGCGAACCCTGGGTTTTCTAAAGCGACAATCGTCAGGTTTTTCAACAGAACAGCGGAATGACGAATCAGAATGCCGGGATTGCCTTCCGTCTCCACGATCACTTCCATTTTGTCGTCTCCAATGATCTGCACGGCGCGCTCTAGGATCAGGTGTTCGCGGTAGATGCCGGGTAACACCCGAATGACATCACCGGGAGGCGCTTTTTCAACAGCTTCGGTTAGAGTGAGAAAATCCCCGGTACCCTCGGCAGAAACAATGACCATTCCAATTCTATGCTCCACCTTCTTGGTTGGCTTCTTGACCGGGGCGGCGGGCGCTTTCTTCTTGACAGGTTTCTTCTCCGCAGACTCCTTGGCTTCGAGTGTTGCGCCCTTGTCCTTCAGTAGATCTTCAATCGTCCATTCCATTGGAGTGAATGCATAAAAGAGAATGTCGGGCTCTTTCGGCCCAACATCTCATTGCAACCGTTCTATTGTAGGCGAAAGACCGGTTCTCGGCAATCTCCTGCGCGGGCTTGCCGGCATGCTTATTTACGATAGGGGTGAGGAGAAACGCTTCCGGTCCAGCCGGCACAGCTCCGATGATCAGGGGACCTACTATGTTTCATGCTGGTGCTTGCGTGGTGACAGGCAGCGTCTGGAATGGTCCGGCAGGGATGGCAGCGGATAGTCGGCGGAAGACATACGCCGTAGCCATCAGGGAAATGGGCATCGTCACCAATAGGCCAATACCGAAGCAAATGGCGCCAAGCAGATTGATTCCAGCTAGTGCTAAGCCCAGGAGGAATAAATGGCCCTTGTGGTTGCGAGTGATCTCCGCACTGCGGTGCAGTGCATCCACCGCTGACAGTTTGCCGTCGATCACCAGATAGCCATAGAAGGCATACTGAATCCCCCAGATAATCCCGGGAACAATCAACAAGATCGTGCCACCGAGCACGATCAGAGAATATAGGATGGTGCCCCCGAAGAATTCCAGGAAACGCTCCCAGGAAGGCATCAAATCCTGGAATTCTGCTTGTCCGCGATCGTGATACCGCAAGGTGAAGCGGATCAAACCCATCTCCACTAGCACGCCCAGGATCCAGGACAGGGGTGCAGACAGGGGTGGCCAGCGAAAGAAGATCTGTCCCAAGCCTGTGACAGCAACGGCCAGCACCGCGATGGCCACAAACAGGCCCAGGTTCTCCCGCACCTTGCTCCAGCCGAAGGAAATCGCGTCGGGAATGGTAAAAACCGGCATCGATTACTCCCGGCCTTCGTCGGACGGAGGTTGTTGCTCGCTCCGCTCTACCAGGATCGAGCAGCGCGTGGCCAACGCGGCCACGGCTCCAATCGCCGCCCAGACTGGAAGCAG
>Ga0315288_10005221_pt1 | contig 16526 bp, 13 predicted proteins | sample YL17G11_20_MG_FD_203454 | JGI IMG/M metagenome (GOLD analysis project Ga0315288, IMG submission 203454) | Sediment microbial communities from Yellowstone Lake, YNP, Wyoming, USA - YL17G11_20 | ecosystem: Environmental > Aquatic > Freshwater > Lake > Sediment | place: USA: Wyoming | collected...
CCGGATTAGCTACGAAGATGTTATAGGAATTTCTTGAGATGGCAAAAGGGAAAAACGTACTGACGACCGGCGACGTCGCCAAAATCTGCAACGTGGCGCCCCGCACGGTCTCGAAGTGGTTTGACAACGGGCAGCTCAAGGGCTATCGCATTCCCGGCAGTAAGGATAGAAGAATCCCCGTCAGCGAGCTTGTGCGCTTTATGAAGGTGCACAATATGCCCACGATGGGCCTTCCCGTTGGCAAGATACGCGTGCTCGTTGTGGACAGCGATAACGGCTCGGCCTTGACCCTCGCCGATTCCCTCAAGGCCAAGGCCGATTACGAGGTGCAGACCGTTGGAACCACCTTTCAGACCGGGGCCGTCGTTCAGAAATTCGCACCGCACGTCTTGCTGATAAACCTGCTGGCCGACGGCATAGACGCCGGCGGGATATGCCAGAGCCTCAAAGCCGATGAGGACCTCCAGACCATAAGAATCATCGCACTTGCCGGCCACCTGGGCCAATCCGAGTCGGCCGCATTGCTCCGAAGGGGCTTCGATGCCTGCATATCCGACTGGAGCGATATCAAAGAGGTCATCAGAAAGATCGAAGAGGCCACCGCGATTATCTACTAAGACACGCTGACAAGACTCAATTTGTCATTTCGACCGAGCGAAGCGAGTGGAGAAATCTTTCAAAACAGTTACAATCTTCTTCTCTCATAGTTGCGCCATTTAAGAAATGTGGTACTACGCGCCCCAGCGCCCAGGTCGAGCAGTTTATCGGAACGAGCCTCGCCAGGCAGCTTCCTGATTACGTTCCGCGTCCCGCTCACCGCCCTTAGTAATCCTTATACCGCCGCATCCAGTTAGGCCACGTCACCGGCCCCATGTTTGTGTCGAACGCCCGATGCCACTTCAACTTCCATAGCTCTTTGAGTCCGACCTTTCTCGCGCTCCAGTCCATAAACAGCAGATATACAAAACCGTCGTGACGAGGGATGCAGAATTGCCACATCTCATCCGTTGTGCCGAAGCTTCCCCAGCCGGCAGCATCGCCTGTTGGCGGCGGGGTGTCGGTATGTCGAGGCCAGGCATCGTGCCACGTGTTATCGCCGAAGACCGGTATGTTGTCCCTCGAAACCGGCCTGCCCTTTGTCCCCGCCGCGTCAATTACAGCCCTCGTGTCTTTTATGGTCCTCCAGAACCATATCTGCCTCCGGTCTCCCCGATCGGCGGTCATGTAGTTTATCCAACTGTTGTCGCTGTAGCTGCCGACATAGCGGTATGTCCCTCCGCCCGGCACAGCGACATTCCGCCACCAGGCCTTGAACGTGCCCATATCGCCCGAGCCCAGGACCTCTACCTTGGCCGTCGGGCACAGCAGCAGGTCCCAGTTGTCCTTGTAGTATGGGCGCAAGGCATTCATCCACAGGGCCCTCTCTCCTACATTCCAGCCTTCATTGAATCTGCCGTCGTAGTCCTCCGTGTAGAAATTGAACATCAGGCCCCACTGTTTCAGGTTTGCCGCGCAGCGAATCGCCTGCGCCTGGTTTCTCACCCGGCTTAGCGCCGGCATCAGAATCGCCATCAAAAGCGCGATGATGGCGATTACCACCAGAAGCTCCACCAGCGTAAATCCGGCTGCACACCTGCTACTTGTCCTGCTGCACGCCCCCCCCCAACCCCATCCCCGTCGCGCACTCATACCTACTACTCCTTCAGTACAAACGCCCGTTATTGCTTATGCTTTTCGAGCATGTAGGCCTGCAGCGTTATCAGTGTCGCCGGCGCGACCGTTTTTGAGCTCAAATCATTGAAGATCACCCGGTATCTTCCGTCGGGCAATCTCCAGTGCATCAGGATTATATGGTTGTCGTCCGCATCGGCGGCCTCGCCGTAGAAAGTGACCGCCTTGCCCTGGTCAACCAGCATCTTATGGAAGTTATCGAGGCTTTGCAGAGCTTCGGCCCTGCCGACGTTCTCACCCGCCAAGCCGTATTTCAGCAGCAGCAAGCTGTCCTGATACATCTGGTCTGCCGACCCGCTCCATCCCCCTAAGAAGCTCGCCCAGAGGAACATCGTGATAATGATTGCCGCCGCCGCCACCGACCTGCTCAGTCTCAGGTCTATTATAATGCTGAATGTATTCCAGCTCACCCTGTGCCGCACGAGCCTGTGAGGAATTTGGTGCCTGATGTCCTCGTCGAGGTCGGGGCGGACCGGCTCCACCGTGAAATCACCCAACTTATTCAACAATTCTCTTAATTTGTCCTCCCTCATCATCGTACTCCTTTAAATGAGTTCTGCAAAATTGCCTCGTGTCCCACGACTATTGAACGACTGGCAAGCTCAAAAGCTGCCCTCAGACTCTTGTATAGCTATTTTTGCTCTGTGAGTAAAAAATATTGAGGTCTGGAGTACCGTGTTCGGACATATATATGCTAGTTTTTATTCCAAAAGCTCATTTTGAAGAAGGTTGCATTGCTTTACAGGTTGCATCTTAAGTGCTTATAAGACCAAGGTTTACGCCCTATGCTTATGGTTTCGAACGATTACGTGTGCTCGTTCAATTAACATAGGACACGAGGCAAAATTGCAGGTAATCAACAAACGATTCTTTCTTTTCTAAGTAGGCCTAACCTGCAATTTTGCAGAAGCCTTTATGGCAGTAGCTTTCGCAGGATTTTCAGCGTCCGCCCAAGCCTGCTCTTGAACGTCCCCTCTCTGATTCCAGCCGCCTCCGCCGCCTCGGCAATAGTCAGGTGCTGCATATAATGCAAAATAATCACTTCCTTCAATTTCACCGGCAGTTGCGCCACTGCACTGTGCAATTGCTCTAACTCCTCGTACTGGCCTGTGTTCCCTGCGTCCGGCATGGCGCCGTCCGCCGAGTCAATCCATTCGATGCTTACCGTCTTTTTGCCCTTGTGTTTGCGCCAATAAAGCCTCGAAACATTGCCTGCAATCCGATATAGCCAGCTACTGAGGGCCTTGCCTTCTCGCAACTGCCCGATATGATACCAGGCGTTCAAAAAGCTCTCTTGCGTCAGGTCTTCGCTCACCTGCCTGTCGTGGCCCAGCCTCCTCATATAGAGGTAAATCTGCCGGTAGTACTGCTCGACAAGCTGAGCCGCGGCGGTGCGGTCGCCGCCGCGAAGCCGCTCAGCAAGCGAATCCTGCACAGCTTCCAAATGCTCGCCCTTCGTATCTATATTTTCCTGCTCATCTTTAAGATGCGCGGTATTGCCCTTGTGTTCTGTCAATTCTGCCTTTTCTGCGGTCATTTTGCTCATCTTGCACCAACCTATAGTGTACCGCGAATACGCCTCGCCTGCAATACTAAAGCCTTGCGGCGCTTCTAATTAGCATACTTGATTGTCCGAGAACCCGCCGCTTCTGCCCCCCGTAACGCCCAGGTCCTGCGCGCAGCACGCCGCGGAATTGCCAATTCCGGGCCTCGCCGTATAATGATTCGGGATTATGGCGACGTTGCCTATCGATCTGGATTCTTTCAGCGAGCCGGTCCGCCGGCTGTGGGACCGTATGAACCACTGCACGCTCTGTCCGCGGCAGTGCAAGGTCGAGCGCGGCAGCGGGAAGGTCGGTTTCTGCGGCATCGGAGATATGCCCATCGTCAGCTCCGTCGGCCCGCACTTCGGCGAGGAAAGCGTCCTGGTAGGTTCCGGCGGCTCCGGCACCATCTTCTTCGCCGGATGCAACCTGGGCTGCGTCTTCTGCCAGAACTTCAATATCAGCCATCTTCGCCACGGCCGCCCCGTGACGATTGAGCAATTGGCCGGCGCTATGCTCGAATTGCAGCACTGCGCCTGCAGCAACATAAACTTAGTCACCCCGACGCACCTGGCCGCCCCCATCGCCGCCGCTATCGAGCTGGCCCGCAAAGACGGCCTGCAAATTCCCATCGTCTATAACACAGGCGGTTACGATTCCGTCGAGACGCTGAAATTGCTCGATGGCTTCGTCGATATCTATATGCCCGATATGAAGTATTCCGACCCGGATATCGCCGATGAGCTGAGCGCCGCCCCCGATTATCCGCAGGTCAACCGCGCCGCCGTCAAAGAGATGCACCGCCAGGTCGGCGACCTCCAGGTGATAAACGGCCTGGCCACAAAAGGGCTATTGATAAGACATCTCGTCCTGCCGGAAAGCTTCGCCGGCAGCTTCGAGGTCATTGACTTCCTCGCCGACGAAATCTCCCCCTCGACGACCATTAACGTAATGGCCCAGTACCGCCCCTGCTACGAAGCCTCCGCACACCCCAAAATCAACCGCCGAGCAACCCAAAAAGAAATTGCCTCCGCCCGAAAATACGCCCTCGACAAAGGCCTGAATGTTTTACCGTGACCGCTGCTCCGTGGTCCGTGGCCCTCGATGTTCGAGATTCTTTGTTCGATGTTGGATATTCCCTACCTTGGTATGCACGCCGGGTCGTCGGGGGTCTGGTAACAATCAACAAGCCAGTTAGATGTTGTTAACACTATGTCGTAGAAGTCAACTTTACAGTCGCCATCCCAATCGCCAACGAGTTTGTATGGGCACGCCATAATGGCAAGACTGTGCTCGAAGCCTGCGGCTATGGCAGTAAAGTTGTAACCGGAAGGCGGCGTGGCCTGACCAAGCCAGTTTCCCTTCAAATCGTTGTTGTAGCCCCAGCCGACGATAGAACCATCTCTCTTTAAGGCAAGACTATGCCAGTGACCTGCGGCTATCGCGATAAAGGCGTCACCTGCAGGCGGCGTGGCCTGGCCACATGGGTTTCCGTTCCAATCATTGTTGTAGCCCCAGCCGACAATTGAGCCATCCTTCTTTAACGCAAGACTATGATAGGCGCCTGCAGCTATGGCCTTATAGTCGTTACCATCAGGCGGGCTGACCTGACCAAAACCGTTGTTGCCCCATCCGACAACCGAGCCATTGCTTTTTAAGGCAAGACTATGGTAGTAACCTGCGGCTATGGCAATATAGTTGTTGCCGGAGGGCGGCGTCGCCTGGCCACACAGGTTGCCACTCCAATCTTTGTTGTTGCCCCAGCCGACAATTGAGCCATCTTCTCTCAAGGCAAGACTGTGCCAGGCGCCTGCGGCTATGGCCTTATAGTCGTTACCGGCCGGCGGGGTGGCCTGACCATAGTTGTTGTAGCCCCACCCGACAATCGAGCCATTGCTTTTTAAGGCAAGACTATGGTAGTAACCTGCGGCTGTGGCGGTAAAGTCATGACCGGCGGGAGGTTTGGCCTGACCTTCCCAGTTGCGGCCCCGGCCAATAATGGAGCCATCCTTTTTTAAGACAAGACTGTGGTACCGGCCGGCGGCTATGGCCATAAAATCATTGCCGGCAGGTGGACTGGCCTGACCATAAACGTTGAGGCCCCAGCCGACAATCGTGCCATCGTATCTCAAGGCAAGACTGTGATAGGCGCCTGCGGCAACGGTCATAAAGCCGCCGTCGGAAGGCTCCGCAGACTGACCATAATTATTCTCACCCCAACTAACAACCTGCCCGCTGTTTGTGGCAAGACTGTGGTTTCCACCTGCGGCAATGGCCTCATATCTGAAACCGGCAGGTGCGCTGGCCTGACCATAGTAATTCCAGCCCCAGGCGACAATTGAGCCGTTACTTTTCTTCAAGGCAACACTGTGCCAGGCGCCTGCGGCTATGGCGGAATAATCGTTGCCGTCTGGCGGCGTGCTCTCACCATACCTGTTGTCACCCCAGCAGACAATCGTGCCATTCTTTTTCAGGGCGATATTGTGAAGAAGGCCTGCTGCAATGGCGATAAAGTCGTTACCCTCGGGCGGCGTGGCCTGGCCGCACCAGTTTCCGTCCCAATCATAGTTGCTGCCCCAACAGAAAATCATGCCATTCTTGTGTAGGGCAATACTGTGATTGACGCCTGCGCCAATGGCGACAAAAGGATAGCGGGGCGGCGGGCTGGCCTGACCATACTTGTCCTCGCCCCAGCCGACGATTGTGCCGTCTTCTTTCAAGGCAAGACTGTGCCAGGCGCCGGCCGCTACGGCCTTATAGTCGTTACCGGCAGGCGGGGTGGCCTGGCCAAGCTGATTTCCCTCCAAATCGCAGTTAGCGCCCCATCCCACAATTGAACCATCGCTTTTTAGGGCAAGGCTGTGCTCGTAACCTCCGGCTATGGCGATATAGTCATTGCCGTCTATGGCTTGCGATACCCCCCAGCTAACAATTCTGCCGCCGAAGGCTGGCTGCACCATACAAACCAAGCACACAGCCAATAGTACAGCAATTACCCCCGCATTCGTTCTATTCGAGGCGCGCATTTCCAATCCTCCTGACAGAGTCAGTCTTTTCAAATAAACGAAGTGAACATTTTCCCATTGTTGCCGATTAAATTATACCCTATCGCTCGGGTCGGCGTCAAGCATTTTTTGCCCGCAACGGCGAGATTCTCTTTGACCCAGAATCGCAGTATAAGGCGCAAGCCAAGCCGCCGCTGATGGTTCACTAACCGGCAAGCAGGTTCTTCAATTGTTTTGCATTGACTATTGCGTAGGCGTCGGCGTCGTTGTTGAAATAGGCGTAAATACCCGTGACGTTCTTTTTGTTCTGCTTGATCCAGCCAGCCCAGTCGGCGAGCTTTTTGTCGGTGTAGCTTCCACTGTATCTGCCCGCTGTGCCGTGAAAGCGGATATAGACCGCCTCGCCGGTGATGATGCGAGGCGTTGTCAGTTCGCCGAGGTCGTGGATACAGAACCCGGCGCCAAGTCGGCCAAGCAGCTCCAACGTATCCTGTTCGTACCAGCTTTCGTGCCTGAATTCAAAGACGGCGGGGGACTTCTTCGGCAGCAGCTTGATGAAACTCTTGAGCAGGTCGAGGTCTTTGTGCAGGCTTGGCGGCAGTTGATACAAAATCGGGCCTAACTTCTCCTTCAGTAAGCCCACCACATCGAAGAATCGTTTCACCTCTTCCGCCGTATCCTTCAGCCTCTTGATGTGCGTGATATATCTATTCGCCTTGACCGCATAAAGGAAGCTCTCCGGAGCCAGATCGCGCCATCTGGTCAGCGTTTGCGGCGTGGGAAGGTGGTAGAAGGTATTGTTGACCTCCACGGTGTTACAATGCTGCGCATAGTGCTCGAACCACTTGCTTTTCGCCAGCCCAGGTGGATAGAACCGCTCCTTCCAGTGGTCGTAATACCACCCGGACGTCCCTATTCGAATATCGCAGCCTGCCTTGCCCATAACGCAGATTCTAACACTTTCATTGAATAATTGTGAAGACTACTGTAATTATGGCGATGTTCGTGCAAATTCGTGAAAATTCGTGGTCAAAAGCAGAGTGTGCGCTGCGATGGAATTTGGTCCGCAACATATAGCTAAGTGGCTGATTCTAACGGGGCTTATCATCGCCGGGCTTGGCGTGTTCATATTGGTCCTCGGGCGATTCGGCCTGTTCAGGCTGCCGGGCGACCTCGAATTCGGCTCGCGGAATTGGCGAGTCTATTTCCCCATCGCAAGCTGTGTCCTAATCTCGATTATCCTGACGTTTGTGCTATGGCTCATCAACCACCTGCGCCGGTGAAGGTGCACGCAGGCAGCGCGATGTCATCGGGGATGTGGGGGGGCTTTACGCCCGGCTTTGCCGGCTCGACACAGCAGCGGTTCGACGCCCCATCGAGCTTTTGCAGCCGACTTGGCCTGCCTGCCAGAAGCGCCGCGCGAAAAAAAATCTTGCTCCCACGCGAGATTTTATTTGAACATTTCGTCAAAATTGTCGAAATAATCCCGTTGTGCGTTCGCAAACTATGATAAACAACACGCCCCCAATACGGGCGTTTTATGAAATGTGGGCCTTCTATGCCAAAGAAAAGAACGAGAGTTCGCGGGCTGACGCCCGACCAGGTAAACAAATTCAAGGCCCTGCTGCTGGAAAAACGCAGGGAAATACTGGGTAACGTGAATTTTATGGAAGGCGAGACCCTCCGAAAAGACAGGACCGACCTGTCGAGTATGCCGTTTCACATGGCTGACATGGGAACCGATAACTACGAGCTGGAGAACACGGTCGGCCTGGTGGACAGCGAAAGAAAGATGCTTATCGAAATAGAAGATGCCCTCAGCCGTATGGAGGACGGCGCCTATGGCGTTTGCCAGGGCCACAACGGACCGATCCCCAGGGCAAGGCTCGAAGCGATTCCGTGGGCTCGCCATTGTGTTGACTGTGCCGGCCTGTCCGAGAAAGGCCTGATTGTCGAGGAGGAGTCCTCCGGCGAGTCGGATGATGCCGATAGCAGCGATAATAGCGGTGCAGAAGATGATATGGGTGGGTAACTAAGATGACGGTCTCGGCGACACTGCCGACGGGCGGAGCGGCGATGAAAAAGATCGGCAGGGGGGTTATCTTCCCCAGTGCTGCATTTACCATTAAGCCGGGCCAGGTAAAACTCTACGCCTTTATCGACAGGCCCCCGCAACTTGGCGATGTTGTCTATGGGGTCGTCAGCCGCCTCGGCCAGCATTCGTCGTTGGAAAACGCATCCGGACGCATACACAGAATACACGACGGCACGAAGGCCATTTTTGTGTTCGGCAACAGGTACGCCCCCGATTACTACGAAGGAGTAATCCCGGGCGAGATGATGGATGAAGTTGACCTTCTGGCCCGTTCGGCGATGATCGGCCTGGTCAGGACCAAGAACTCGCTGATGAAAGACCCGACAAAGATCAAAATCCTCGGTTATGTATGTGACGAAACCGGCAAGGTCCTCAATACCCGCGATTTTCCCCTCATAGTGCCAAAACACACCTTCAAGAAACTCCCGAGGTCACGTATGATCCTTGTCTGCGGGACGTCGATGAACTCCGGCAAGAGTATGGCCGCCGCCGCCTGCTGCTGGGCCCTGCGCTCCATGGGGCATAACGTCAGGGCCTCCAAGGTCACCGGAACCGCCAGCCTCAAGGATATCCTCCAAATGAACGACCTTGGGGCCAATCCCTACGCCGATTTCACCTATCTTGGCTATCCTTCGACCTATATGCTCTCCGAAGCCGAGCTGTTGAGCATCTTCAATCAGCTTGACCTCAAGTACGCCAATAACCCCAAAAATTTCTGGGTTGTGGAGTTTGCCGACGGCGTCATTCAGCGCGAAACCGCGATGTTGCTGAGGGCGCCGGATGTCGTCTCAAGGATCCATAAGCTGATCTTTTGCGCCAATGACGCCTTTGGCGCTATCGGCGGATTGAGAAGCCTGCAGGAAAAATTCAACCTCGTGCCCGATGCGCTGTCCGGCGTGTGTTCAAGCTCTCCCCTCCACGTGCGCGAGCTTTCGACGTTCACCAACATCCCCGTGTTCAACAACGCGGAGGTCGATGTCAACGGCCTGGCGCGTATCTTGCTCGGTCGAGGCAGGCAGGGCTTGCACACGGGCGCGATTCATTGAAGAGCCTTTTTGGATCCCTCTTCGAGCTTCTTGTAGAATTCAGCCTCGTGATCCGAGAGCTTCTTCTGCCCGATTAGCGTGCGGATGCGCTGTAAATCGACGTCCCTTGGCTGGCCGCCCGATGCAAGCGACACCCCCGGGTAATCCGCCGAGGCGGGCATAACATCCAGAAATCTCTCCACAGAAACCGCCGATACGAAAATCGCCCCCGCAAGTGCGCCTATCACAAGATATCGGGACAGCACACCAGTGGGCTTGGTCATCCCCTCCGGGAGCTGCACCCCATCCCTTCGGAGCAATCGCACCGGTTCCTCCGACGCCTTTGCCTGGTGGCGGCACCTGTCACAGCATAAGCAGTCCAACTGGTCTGTCGGCGTCAGGCCGAACTCGCATCTGCCGAATCTCTTGGCGGGCAGGATCCGCTTGAGTATTGCTATCTTGTTGAAGAGCGACAGAAAGGCCCCCGCCGGACACAGATACCGGCACCAAAAGCGAGTATAGAAAAGTGAGCCTAAAAGAATTATCGCGAGTATCACCAATATCGAGGATTGCCGCTCGGATATGGACCATTGAATGTCGGAAAGCGAGAGCCGGCCGCTGAAGACGGAAATGAGCGGGTCCGCCGCGAGCGTCGTTCTGTCTCTTGAGAGAAAGAACACGATTACCAAAACGAAAAGCACCGCATATTTGACGAATCTCGCCTGTCGCATCTTCTCGAATGACAGCGGCTGCTTAAACTTCGCAGGGATGATGTACCCAAGCAGCTCCTGAGCCGCCCCGAACGGGCAGACGTAGCCGCAGTAGATATTCCCGAACACGGCCGCCGCGAGCGGAACCCCTGCGGCCAGCAGAAAGGCCCCGGTCAATGTCACGGCGGGCATGTGCAGGGCCAATAACGTCGCTATCTGTTCGCTGGAGTACTGGGCGTTGAGAATTACGCCGCCCACCACCAAAGTAAGCACAAGCGCCCCAAGCCGTGTCCAGAACTCGCCCAGGTATATCACAATCAGCGCAAGTGCATACGCGCCGATAAGGTATGCCGCGCGCGTATCCGGCAGGTGCCTGCCTGGTGCGGTTCTTTCTTTCAGACCCTCTTCGATGGCCACGCCCAAAATGTCACCGGCGAATCTGTGCCCTGAGATTTGCAGTGCCGACAGGATCGCCTTGCAGCTCACGGTCGCGCCGCTTACCGCATCGACCGCGCCGAACGGCTCGCGTTCAAACAGCGCCCGCCCGATCAGCGATTGACGCCACTTCGCAAGAAGGTCGAGGTAGGATGGCGTCTCGTTCGAGCGCACTATATGAAAGTCAATCAGCTTGCCCGTCGCATCGACATAAACGGCGAGGTTCATTTTGCCCCCGAACCCGCGCACCTCAGGCGCCAAATCCTCGGAGCTAAAGATGTAGCCAGCAAGCATCGGGGCTTCGAGGGTCTTCTCCGCGGCGTTAGGATCGGTCTGCCTGACCTGATACACCTTGAAGTAATTGGTTTTCCCGGCGCTCTGCCCAATCGCGGCCTGGGCGCCCTCAATACTCAGGTCGCCGGCAAGCGCCTGGGCGGCGTCATGGGGCAGCGACGGTCGAAGACGTGCGCCGGCCTCGGCCAGCAGGTTCGAACATAAGACCACGACTGCCCCGATAGCGAACAGGATATAGCCGAGCCTGCGCCACGCAAGCCCGCCTGCCTCGGCGCGGCACAGCTTTTCCGGCTTGAGCATCGTCAGTGCCGCCGACGGTATATTGGCCAGCATTAGTACAACGAATATAAGCAGAGTCGCCTTCGTGCCGAGCACGGGAACAAGCGCCAGGCTCGTCAAGACACCGCCCGCCGACGCCCCCAAATGGTCGGCGGCCCCGAGCTTGCCGCCAGCCTGCCCTGCTTCAAAGCCGCAATCAGCCAACCGGCGGGCTGCAACCGGGAAGTAGCACCCCGCGCACAGGCCGCACAGCACAAACGCCCCTGCGAAAAGCGCGTGCGCCGATTGCCACGGTGCGCTGGCCGCATCCTGCGATGGACCCCACCTTTCTACCGGCATAAACGCAATTGCGCCAATGACTGATATGTGGACGGCGACGATTGCCAACAGCAGGCCTTCAAGCACAGGCCCCTTGCCGTCCCTCCCAAAAGCCGCCGTCCGCAACAGGCGGTTGACCAAAGCCGCCCCTATCGTCAGGCCCGCCATAAACAGCGACGAAATAATGCCGACGTGCAGATACAGTGACCCGAAATACGTCTGGTACAGGTACATCAGGACAATCACCGTCCCGATGCCTACCCAGCCGGCTGAGAACACTAGAAACGAGCTGTCAAAACCCGATTTGGCAGGTCCCGTCGGAGTCGTCACGATGTAGAAGCCCCGCAGCGCCACAAACACCAAAATGGGGATAAGAAAGACCAACGGCCCTGTCAGGCTAAGGTGTTTTACGAAGCGGCTCAGCGGTGCTCCGGATTGTTTGGCGGTCAGCAGGAGGCCGTAAAGGTAGGTCAGCGGTCTGGCGTCGCGGTTTATCAGCAGACGCTCCGGCAAGTCCGCATTCGAATAGCTCTCGAGCGCCGCGGCCGCGCGGTCCGGCAGATATACCGACAGCAGGGCATCCGCCGAAAAAACCGCAGCCGCCCCCTCTATCCCCGCGAACCGGTCGCGCAGTGTCGCGGGATTGCCCGTGAGGTTCTCCCCGTCCGAGGCGATGAACCATGTCTCTTCGCCCGGCGTCAGCACCAGATGTGCGAAGACCTTAGTCAGCGTCAGCCTGATGGATGCGCCGAGGTTTATCAGCTCGGTACCCATAATGTTCTCGCCGCCGCTCGCCCGCACCGCCAAGATGCCGCCGGGCCTCAGCGATTCTTTTATCTGGCCGTAGAATTCGAGCGTGTAGTACCGGTTGAGAGCCGAGCTGGTCGCGTCCGGCAGATTGAGGATTACTATGTCGTAGCACTGCTTCTTCCCGGCCAGCATTGTGCGCACGTCACTGGCCGCAATGTTAAAGCGGCCGTCGTTGATTCTCAGCTCAGGCGGGACGAAATCGTTGATGAGCCGGGCGTATTCGGTGTCGGGGTGCGCCCAGGTGACGTCCTTGATTTGCGGCAGCCGCAGCATCTGCCTGCAAAGTCCCAGCCCCGACCCGACCACGAGGACCGACTCGGCGCCGGGATTCTGGCACAGGCTGATGGCCGCTGTCTGCCCGGCTGTGCTCTCATCGGGCAGCGCCTCACACACGCTGCCTTCGCGGACTGCCACCCACTGGTCCTGGTATGTCCCGTACAGGTACTCGGCCTGCGGCGTCTGAAACGAGCCGATTAGGGTATTCCGGCCCAGCAGCTCTGCCCATTTTGCAGCCTGCATGCGGCGCATCAGGGCCATATCGACCCCGGCGGCAAGGCACGCGCAGACTCCCAGCGCCGCCGCGAACGATAATGCACAGGCCATTATCCGTGCCCTGCTGCGATGCGCAAATACCGCCGCAGTCCGCACTGCGAACACCGATACGCAGATAATCAGGGCAAGGACCAGGAATATTCTTGCCGCACTTGCGCCCAGTCCAAGCAGTATAGTCGCGCCTATGCCGCCGACGAAACTCCCGGCCGCTTCGATGATATAAACCCGCGATACCGCGGCGCCGCCGCTGCCCTGAATCCATCGGCACGCGCTGGGAAACAGCAGGCCGGTAATCACGCTCACCGGCGAATTTATCACTATCGACCAGAGCACAATGCCCCGCACCGACCACAGCGCGTATGACTCGATCCCCGCAAGCCGACGCGCCTGCACAATCAATACCAACTGGAGCGCAAAGACCGGCACGTAGCTCAAGAACACAAGCTCGATGTGCTTGAGCATCATCTCGCCTATGGCCTTGACCTTATAGACGAGCATCGCCCCAAGCCCGACCCATAGGAACCACGAGCCGAAAAATATCCCAACGCTGATATCGTTCCCTTCGAACGTGGTGATGAACTCGCGGAATAGCAGGCTCTGTCCTGCGATGGTGAACAGGCCGAAACTGAATATCACCAGGCCCCGTGCCCCGTTGGAACACCGAGCTAATGGGCCGATGGCTTCGCTTGCCGAACTGCTTCTAATGGGGCGCGCGAACCTCATTTTTCACTCTCGCCAAAAACGTCCGCCTGGAAGACCAAAAAGCTCGCCCCCTCCTTCCAGTCGTCGGCCTGCAGCCCCGCCTTCAACGACAGTTGCGTAAGCGTTTGATTCAGGTCCCAACCCTGCTCGGGCGCAACCTGCGGCAGAAAGACCGCTGAGCGCCCCGCCTTGTTCAATACCACCCCGTCCGTCCCGATCCGAATCTTGTCGTAAGAAGGAACGGGCGTCGGCGTTGTCAGGGCCGAAATCTCGACCGTGATTTCCACAAGCTCCTCTTTCTGCAGCGGCGAAAATCGCCTGTCCCTAAAGGCCGCATTGACCGCGTTCTCAAGCACCGACTTATATAACGGCTGACGCGGGAATATATCGCCTATGCACCCGCGAAGCTGTCCGCCTTTCTTGAGCGTCACAAAAGCCGCCCGGGCAGGCTTCATCGCGTCGCTGATTTCGACGCCTAAGTCGGCTGCCTGCGGCACTTTTTCGTGTTCGAGGGTGTAGCTTATTGTCTTCCGCGCCAGCGCCAGCAGCATCTCTTTATCTTTGTCCGTAAGCTCTATGTCGTCTGCCTGTCCCTCAGCCAACGAGCCTTTTTGCCACGCCCCGGAGAATGCTATGGCCAGGTAGCTCACTGACCTCGAATAATCGCCCTCCAATTCGCCCGACGTCGCGTATTTGAGCAGCTCCACCTTGACGGGCCTATCCAGCATCGAAAGCAGTATCGCAATCGGGACGTATCCGCATATTGTCGCCCCCGTCTTGCCTCGGTAATCCAAAAAGCCTTTTGCGTCCAAAGCCTCAATGAATTTGTACGCCCCCATATCCAACTCTTTGATTTGCTCCGGTATGTCTCTCGTAAAGGGGGTGTAGCCGTAAATCGCCCCGTAGTGCACAAAGTCCGAGCTTGCCACAACGAGCGTCTGCTCGTCGATAAGGCCCTTCAGGATGGCGCCGGCCTTGTTCGCCGTCGCCGGCGAGCAGCTCCCCGCAACAATCGGAACCAGTTTGAAGTCCCGCTGTCTGAATTGCAGAAGCGGAACCTCTATCTGCACGCTGTGCTCGTACTCGTGCGTCTGCGGCACGTTTTGAAATACCGGGTATTTCAGCAGCTTCTCTATGAACTCAACGTCCAGCGGTATTTGTCCCAAAGGCGTTTCATAGTGGGTCACTCGCGGCACGCTCAGCACATCTTCCATCGGGACCTTGTGACTTGGACCGATTACGACGATTCTCTTGTATTCCTTGCCGATAGCCTTGACCCCCATCGCCGCGGTCTGCCCCGAGTAGCTGTAGCCGGCGTGAGGCAGGATTAGGGCGATTAGATCGTTTCTCGGCTGCGCCTCGGCCTTCTCAAAGAAACCGGCAAGCTGCTTCCTTAGGGCCTCGGCATCATTGGTGTACCAGGCCCCTGCGAGCGACGACCGCAGAACGGTCTTTGCCGGTTCGGCTGGACCGCCTGCTCCGCCGGAATGTTTGCCTTTGGATTGGGCCTCCGCCGCAGCGCCCGATGCCGGCTCAATAGGCCCGCTTGTCGAATGCCAAAACCCGTATGTATGCAGGCCAAGGGCGACCGCGCCGATAATCACCGCCCCAACTAAGACCTCGGCCAGAATCAGCTTTTTTGATGTCCATTCCATTTCAGCCACTCCATTTGCTCTGCTCAAAAATACCATAAGGGGGCCTCAGAGGCCCGGGGTATCTGTTATGTCCGATAGCCCACACAAATCTCCGCGGCGCAGCCTTTTTTGCAAGCCAGCCCGCCCCGACAAGAATCACTGAGCCGGCTTTGACTACTCTATGAATGAATTTTCTGCGTGTCATTTCCAAACTCCGTAAATCGCTCTGCCGCATTTCGGGCAGGACCCGTTTTTGAGGTTGTTCTGCAGGATAGTATAGCCGCTCCGCTCGACGAGCAGGCTCTTGCACCCCGGACAATAGGTGTTCTGCCCCTCTTTACTGGAGATGTTGCCGATATAGACGTGCTCCAGTCCCTCTTCAACTGCAATCGTCCGGGCCAAATCCAGTGTCTCCGGCGAAGTCGGGGGCAGGTTGAGCATCTTGTGGCGGGGGAAGAACCGCGAGAAATGAAGCGGCGTCTCCCCGCCCAAGTTCGCCTTCATCCAGCGGGCAAGCTGCCGTATATCTTCCGGCTTGTCGTTGAGCGTCGGGATAATCAGGTTCGTGACCTCCACTATCACCCCGTTCGCCTTGGCCAGGATAAGGGCGTTGAGAACGGGCTTGAGCGTTGCCGAGCAGACGTTTATGTAGAATTCGTCGGTGATGCCCTTCAGGTCAATGTTTGCGCCGTCGATGAATTTCAGCAGCCGTTTCCACGGCTCCTCGTTTATGTAGCCCGCCGTCACAAGAACATTGCGTATCCCCGCCTCACGCGCCAGCTTCGCCGTGTCGTAAGTGTATTCGTAATAGACAATCGGGTCGGTGTAGGTATATGCCAAAGAAGGACAGCCCGCCTTCTTGGTGATATCAACTAAGTCCTGCGGCGACCAGAAAAGCTTCTCGCGCGAATAAAATATCGCAGGCATTTCTTCCGGGTTAGCCTGCGAAATCTCCCAGTTCTGGCAGAACCTGCAATGCAGGTTGCAGCCGACCGTCGCAATTGAGAGAATCCCGGTCCCAGGCAGAAAATGAGCCATCGGCTTTTTCTCAATCGGGTCAACATTGATTGAGCAAGGGTATCCATACACGATGGTTCGCAGCACCCCGTCGATATTGACTCTCACCCGGCACTCCCCGCTCTGGCCGGGCGAAATCACGCAATTCTTCGGACATAATTCGCACTGAACCTTCAATCCGGGCCTCGCTTAATATGATCCAAATGTCAGTTTCAGATACTGCCTTGCTATGATTATACCAACTTGCTGTCAAGCCTGCTAATCCTCTCTTCGCTACCTGTGCAAGCCGTTCAAATTGTTGCGGTCCATAGTGAATTGCGGTATTATGCAGCTCGTAGAGTATGGCAGCGCTTCTGCCGAGCCTGTTCGCAGGAG
>Ga0315288_10005222_pt1 | contig 16526 bp, 14 predicted proteins | sample YL17G11_20_MG_FD_203454 | JGI IMG/M metagenome (GOLD analysis project Ga0315288, IMG submission 203454) | Sediment microbial communities from Yellowstone Lake, YNP, Wyoming, USA - YL17G11_20 | ecosystem: Environmental > Aquatic > Freshwater > Lake > Sediment | place: USA: Wyoming | collected...
TCTCCACGATGGCGTTCCGGCCGGGCTCTCCCGGCGGGATGAAGAGAAGATGGATTCCCAGCAGGAGATGGAGCCGGATGACCTGGGAGAGGCTGTAGCGATAGCGTCCTCCTCCCGACGCGGACATCTCGTTGTCCATCTGGGAGACCCGGGGCAGTCCCATAAAGCGCCAGGAATCAACGAGATGGCGGCAGAGCGAGATCGTCTGCTTATCGGGAAACTGGTTGGCCGAGGCTGTTTGTCCGACGACATCGATGGTGTGGAAGGAGTAGAAGCGGGTGACCCCCCGAGGCCCCCGCACGTATCGAGGCCCGACCAGGTCGGTTTGCTGAAGATCGCCCATCCTGCGAGCTCTGAAGTGAGGATAAGGGGGGCCGCCAGCAAAGCGTTGGGCCTTGACCTTTTTCGTTTTGCCGGCCCGGGACAGGATCTTCTCGATGGTCGAGATGGCGGGAAGCCTACGGATGCCCCGTCGCTGGAGCTCGAAATGGATCGTCTCGGCGCCGATTCCGGCGAAAGCCGCCCGACGGGTCTTATGGGCTGCCAGCTCGTCGCGAAGAGCCAAGATCTTGTGGACGAGCGGCTTTCGAGTTCTATTCCGGACATGTTTCGGAACGCGGCTTTGGTCCCGAAGACCGTCGAGGCCAAAGGCCTTGTATCGGTGAATCCACTTCGCCAACCACCCTCGACTTCGACAAACCGTCTCCAGCGTCCGGCAGAATCGACCTGTCTCCTCATAGATTCGAATCGCTTTGAGACGGATCTCGTATTCCCAGCGTTCTTTCATCGCCATCGACTCCTTCCGAATGATCTCGGAATAAGTTTAGGCGATATCCAAAATAGTTCACGATGTCCTTACGGTTTTTTGGTATACAATGTTCTTACGGAAACCCGCTATTCCTTTCAATTCGAATAAGTTCTTCTGCCTCGCTAAAGAAAAATTGGCACTATGAATGTCCATCGGAAACCATCTTCAGCCCTTAAATTCCTCCATTGTCACTTGGCCGGATTGATTGATGCCCTCTTTTTTCAACATTTTCCAGATGGTTAGTACGATGATTTTAAGATCCAGCAAGAAAGACTGGTGGTCCACATACCAGATATCTAAGGCAAACTTTTCCTTCCAGGTGATAGCGTTTCGTCCGTTGATTTGAGCCCACCCCGTGATCCCCGGTTTTACTTCATGTCGACGCCGCTGACTAGGCGTGTAAAGATGGAGATATCTCGTCAACAAAGGCCGGGGGCCTACAAAACTCATGTCTCCTTTGAGGACATTGAACAATTCGGGAAGTTCATCAAGACTGGTTCGTCGTAGAAGTATTCCAAACGGCATCAATCGGTCTTTATCAGGCGATAGGTTTTGTCGACCATCATACACATCCTTCATCGTCCTGAATTTATAAAGGGTGAAGCGCTTTCCCATCAAACCCGGCCGTTCTTGTTTGAAGAGAATCGGCCAGCCATTGATGACATAGGCCAACAGCGCTATGATTGCGAACAAAGGGAAAAGGACAATCAAGATAAAAACGGCAAAGACAAAGTCAAACGCCCTCTTGCAGCGAGCACGGGATTTCATGATCATCTAGAGATCGGAGTCATCTCCTGGAATTTCAAGTAAATTCCCTGCGCATGAACTAATGTCCTCGGTTCAGGCTTCCCTTCGCGAAGGAACCAAACAACCTTTCAAATTGAGCTAATGCCGTTTGAAAACTCAGATTTGTTTTATAAAACCCTATTCCGTTTTGACCCATATTTTCCAGTTCTTCTTTCTTCATTCCTGCTATAATCTTGATTTGATCCACGAGAGACGCCACATTCTCCGGCTCGAAGGTCAACCCCGCTTCGGACCTCCTAATAAGCTCGGCTGCGTCTCCCCGAACTCCCATAAGAATTGGCTTGCCGGCGGCAAGGCAGGTCTGTGTCTTTGAGGGAATCGAACTCCTGAAGATTGGATCGTTTTTCAAATGAACCAGTAAAGCGTCAGAAGAACGCAGATATCGCTTCAACTGGGCTTGAGGCATACGGGAGAGAAAGGTTACGTTCGTAAGTTTCATGTCTACGGCCATTTTCTTCAGTTTTTCCACGTCAACTCCATTGCCGATGAATGTGAAATGAACATTATCGTATTCGTTTCTGACCAAATCCGCAGCGAGCAGGACTGTTTCCAAATTCTGTGCCCTTCCTATGTTTCCCGCATAGATGATATTAAAACAATCAGGATTGAGATGGATCGGGCCGCAATCAGAAACGGCTAGTTCATTCTCGCCCGGATCCCAGTTATAAATCACTTCTATTTTATTTTCGGGGACATTCCGTTCCATCAGGAGGGCTTTATATCCAGGAGACAAGACAACGATGCTATCAATATAACGGTAAAGAAAGTTACACCAGCCGTTTAATGCCCGAAAGAGCCACGTCCCGCGGAGCATTCCGGATGCAACGACAGAATCAGGCCATATGTCCTGAATATCATAAACAAGTGGACACCGATAAAAGACTTTTAACAATAAAGCTGTCGGACCCAATGTGACAAGATTAAAAACATAAATCACATCGGGTTTCTTTAAAAAAAAAGGAGCCAGTAAAAAGGAAGAAAACGAAAAGCTCAAATAGTTCACGACTCGCTTGAATCCCGACGAATCATGGCTGGGATAAAGCGCCGTTCTCAGGATCGAGATACCGGCCATGGTTTCTCTCTGCCATGGCTTAACGGAATATCCTGGATAGAGTTTGCCGCCCGGATAATTTGGAAATCCCGTCAGGACTTCAACCTCGTGGCCACGATTCTTCAACCCCAAGGCGAAAGGCAATCCCTTGAAAGCCTGCTCCGGCTGCCACCATTGCGATATCAATAATATTCTCACAAGCGTCCTAAGGATATAATGATCGGAGTCCTGTCACCCCTTCCGCCAGACGACACGGTTCACGTAATCCGTATAACTGATGATGATTCGGACGACTTTCTCGCTCAAGTTGGGGACATTATAATCTTCCACAATCCTCAATAAACGGCTCTCGTCACGCGGCTGGTTTTTCAGCACCTCCAAGGCTTGTAGCACCAAAGGCAGTTGAAATCCCGTCATCATAACTGAAGCCTCTTCGAAACCCTCCGGCCTTTCGTGAGCGTTTCTTATATTGAGGGCGGGAAAATTAAGGATGGAACTCTCTTCCGTAATCGTCCCGCTGTCCGATAAAACGCAAGAGGCGCTCTTCTGGAGCTTCACATAGTCAGAAAATCCGAAGGGTTTCTTCAATTCGACGAGCGAATGAAGCTGGATCCCTTCCGTATCAATTCGTTTTCGAGTCCGCGGGTGCGTTGAAACGATGACCCTCTTGGCAAAACTTTCAGCCAAACCGTTGAGAATTCTGATGAGGCCTTCGAACTGTTCCGGCGCATCGATATTTTCTTCACGGTGAGCGCTCACCAAAAAGTACTCATGTTCCATCAAACCGAGTTTATCTAAAATATCTGACCCATCGATCTTGTGCTTATAGTACTGCAAGACTTCGTACATAGGGCTGCCGGTTTTGATCACTCGATCGGGAGGAAATCCTTCAGCCAGAAGATATTCCCTGGAAATGCTGCTATAGGGCATGTTGATATCGCTGATATGATCGACGATCTTTCTATTAATCTCCTCGGGAACCCTCTGATCAAAACATCGATTGCCCGCTTCCATGTGAAAAACGGGAATTTTTTGGCGTTTGGCGGGATATGCGGCAAGACAACTATTCGTATCACCAAGCACGAGCATCGCTTCAGGCTTCACTTCAGCCAGCACCTTATCTAGGCGGGAGATGACCCGGCCCACTGTCTCGCAAGCTGTCTCCCCCGCTGCCTCCAAAAAATAATCGGGTTTGCGAATTTCCAGGTCCTCGAAAAAAACCTGGTTCAATTCATAATCATAATTCTGGCCGGTGTGGATGATGATATGATCGACATATCTTTCCAAGGCCGCTATGACGCGGGATAAGCGAATGATTTCCGGCCGCGTCCCGACGACCGTCATGACCTTAAGCTTCTTCATTTCTTCACCTCGGCGGCATATGTATCGGGCTGGGCGGGGTCGAAGACCTCGCTCGCCCAGAAGAGAACGATCATATCCGATTCGCCGACGTTCTCGATCGAATGGGTCCAACCCGGCGGGATGTCCACGGCCCGCATCTCGCGCCCCGCGACTGGGTACTCGACCATCTCGCCCGTGGCCATATGGCGGAACCGGATGACAGCCTCCCCATCTAGAACGACGAACTTCTCGACTTTGAGGTCGTGGTAGTGGTTACCCCGCGTGATTCCCGGATGGGTCCGAGAGACAAAGATCTGGCCGTGGCCGTCGAGCTTGATGAGCTCGGCCAAAACGCCCCGTGCGTCTTTCCTCTGCGTCAATTCGTAGTCGAATTCATCCTCGGGTAGATAGGAACAGTATGTACCGAAGAGTCGGCGGTCGAAGGGGTCGGCCAGACTCGGCTGGACTAGAGTCTCGCGACTGGCCCGGAACTGCCGAAGCTTATCGGCGAGGGCGCCCAGGCTAATCCGATATACAGGCTCAACGAGCTTAAAAGCCGCCCCCTGAACGCCAGTCTCTTCATTCATCAAAGTTAAGAAAGCAGCTACGACGTCATCCACATGGACAATCTCGATCTCACGGGCCGGGTCCGAAATCTGGATCGGCAGGTCGTGCGCGATGTTGTGGCAGAACGTGGCCACAACTGAATTATAGTTCGGCCGGCACCATTTTCCAAAGACGCCGGGCAGACGGAAGATCCGGGCCAGCGTTCCTGTCCGCCTCACATATTCCAGGAGCGTGTCCTCGGCCAGCTTCTTCGAGCGGCTGTAGGGATTATCGAGAGGGGCTTGCGTAGACGAAGAGAGGACGATCAACGGCCGCCGGCCCCGTCGTTCGAGGCCATTGAGGACCGGCGTCAGCGAACCTACGTTGCCTTCTTCGAACTCGATCTCCCTCTCGGGACGATTGACACCAGCTAGATGGAAGACGATTTCGCAGATATCGAGCGCTTGGTCGAGTACCTCCACCGGCGAATCAACGTCCACACCTATAACATCGACCCCGCGACTTCGGCTCAGGGCCAGAACGATATTCTTACCGATAAATCCCGCCGCGCCAGTAACCAACACATGCTTCAATGTACTCACCCTTCGAGCTCACTTTTAACGAGGTCGAGCTTCAGAAGGAGCCCAACCATCTCCTTCACGTCGAGCCGGCGTGTGTTATGGGAGTTATAGTCGCGTTCCTTTGACACGCGTTCCTCGCCTTCGGTGAAATAGATATTATAATTCAAGTCCCTAGTGTCTGCCGGGATGCGATAATAGCCGCCCAGGTCCTCCGCCCGGGCCATTTCCTCGCGCGTTAGGAGGGTTTCATAGAGCTTCTCGCCGTGCCGCGTCCCGATGACCCGGACGGGATTATTGGCCTTGAAGATCTTCTTCAGCGCCTCGACTAGCGTCTTGATGGTTACCGCCGGAGCTTTTTGGACGAAGATGTCTCCGGGCCGGGCGTTCTCGAAGGAATAAAGGACTAGATCTACCGCATCGTCGATCGACATCATGAATCGGGTCATTTCTGGGTCGGTGACGGTGATCGGCTTCCTCTGTTTTATCTGTTGTATGAACAACGGGATAACGGACCCCCGAGAAGTCATGACATTGCCATATCGGGTACCGCACAGAATGGTTCCCCTGTTTCCAAGAATCCGAGCTTTGGCCACCATCAGCTTTTCCATCATCGCTTTGGAGATGCCCATGGCGTTTATGGGATACACGGCCTTGTCTGTGGACAGGACGATGGCGTTCTTTACCCCAGCGGCCGCGGCGGCGTTCATCGCGTTCTCCGCGCCTAGGGCGTTCGTCCTAATCGCCTCGAGCGGATAGAATTCACAGGACGGGACCTGCTTGAGAGCCGCTGCATGGAAGACCAGATCGACTCCCGCCATCGCTGCAGCCATACTATCGTATTCCCGAACGTCGCCGATATAGAACTTCAGCTTCGGGTCGTTGTAGAGGATCCGCATATCCTCCTGTTTTTTCTCGTCGCGGGAGAAGATTCGGATCTCGCGGATCCCGGTCTGGAGGAAACGGCGTAGAACAGCGTTACCGAAGGTCCCGGTGCCGCCGGTGATCAGAAGTGTTTTATCTTTGAACATAACATCTCCCTACTTGAGATTAATAGCCGTAAATCAAAATCGACCCAGGACCTAGGTACTCGCTCTTGCGATGTAAAAGATAAACGTGAACTACTCAAGGGCATAAGCTTATCTTTCTGTCACAACGCTTGTTCCAGAAAGAAATATTTATTCTGCCGACGCCGGTGAAATTACGTTCAATTGTTGATTACAAGACCAGGACCATAAAAACACAAAATGAATTTGCTGTCTTACGCTCAAAACACTTCTCACTTATAGCATTTTTTGAGCTCTTGGATAAACTTAGTCTGATATTTGGATGACGAAGGTCTAACCGATTTTTCTGATGGGTCGCTGGGATTGGCTCTTGGAAGCGATTCGCATCAAAGCGCATAGCACGCCCCAGATACTCACGCTGCTTACTCTTTGATTCCATGGGAACTCTGGGAGCGAAGAACAAATCACATCAAGTATGTTTGCTTAGGGCTTTGACTAATCGGGCTACATTGACTTTTATATCGAAATACCGGATTGCAGCTTGGCGTGCATTGGCGCCAAGCTTCATGCAAAGCGCAGGGTCTGCGAGTAGACGAAAGAGTGCTCGCTCAAGGGCATCCCGGTCACCCGGAGGTATGAGTAAAGCATCTTGTTCATGGACAAGGTATTTGCCTACGTCCCCTACATTGGATGCAATCACTGCTTTCCCTGAGGCTAAATACTCAGCCAATTTTATTGACAACCCAGCGTGATTCACAGGATCATTCAGCTTGGGCATCACTAAAATATCCGATCCGGCCAGCAAATCAATAATGTCATCTTCCGGAATCATACCTAAGTATAGAGCATTTGCTTGAAGACCAAATACCTTGATCAACTGCTCGATATCATCGGAGCCTGGGACGAGACTCCCGCCAGCGATTATCAGCATAACATTCGGATGCTTCATAATCACGCTATTCATAGCCCGAAAGAGTACCTGCAACCCCTCCGTGCGCACAAACGAACCAGTGAAGGCAACAACCGGCCTCTCCCCAAGGCTTAGTTGTTGACGAAAACGATCCCTATCACCGGTGCCAAATCGTGACGTATCTACTAGGGTGGGAAAGAGTAATACAGGGATTTTTAGGTTCCGCTGATGATAAGTATCTTCCAAAACAGTACTGATTGCTAATATCCTGTCAGAGATAGAGGGCACTTTCCGGTCTGCAAACAACTGGAACCAATAGATCACCCTCCAAACCAGGCTGTTATATCCTGCAGAGGATAGAAGGTCTACATATTCACTGCATATCCAGTGCCCGAAATGGCGAGCGATTTTGGCTGCTAGCAACCCATCAATACCTGGTTGGTACAGGTATAGCCAGTCATATTCACCTCGTTTAGATTTTCCCCACAGTTCCTTCAGCCAACGGCATCGGGAAACGAACTGCACGGTGAGTTTCACGTGTTGTTTAGAGTTCAAGAAGAGGGTCTTCGTTGAAGGGACAAGACACCGCTCAACATTTATCCCTTCGAATACTTGGGTGGGGAGTTGAGGCTTCCGGGCGAAAGGAAGCAGAATAGTAACCTGATGCCCCTGCTTAGCTAGTTCTCGTGCAACACTACGAATCCTTCTGGTATTAGCACGTCCTTCTGGGAAAGGAATATTGATCGCAAAGAGTATTCTCAAATGGGCAAATGAGTGGCTTTGTTTGTAAACTATCATGCTTTCCGCTTCGTTTTGAGCGGTATGCGTCAAACGAGAATTCATTATGTGTAGGTTACCATACCAACTTCATGCTCCTTAGACTTGAGGCCCTGTAGTAGCCAACCACCCAATAATAATCGATATACAATCGGACAATATGCCCATGAATATCGATCTGTCGTAACTGCCCATTTTTGGAAACTATTCAATACGGCTAGATTCAATAAACCTCTATAGATCATTTTACCCAATATTAATGACAGTTTATCTTGCGAATAATTAATCGGCCATAACCATTTTGCTCTTAATGTTCTTAAGTATTCCGGGTAATCAGCAATCATCTTCGGCATTCCCTCTCTTCCCACTTCCTCGTATTTGGTTTTATATCGTGAGATAGACACAATATCGTAGTGTAAAGACTCCGCCTCTTTGTTAAAAACAATCCTGACACCTATTTTCTTCAGACAATAACCCATGGTTTCATCTTCTCCGCCGTAATACCGAAATCTTGTATCAAACAACCCCACTGCAAATAAGTCCTCTTTTCTTACGGATGAATTTAATCCACCAAAATATTGTGGCGGTAGATTAGATAAGTCAAGTTTTTTAAGTTCTTTGTGCTTGCGATAACCCAAATACCGGCTTTGCATATATCTGCCGAAGTTACTGCCAGCAATTAATTCTGTTGCAAAACGGACGTTTCCTACAACTGCGATATGTTCTCCAGAATATTTTTCGTGGTATCGCTGATGGGCTTCAACGAAATTACGACTTGGGACATTGTCATTGTCAAGAAATATCACTATGTCGCCCTGAGCTGCCCTGATGCCATCATTTCTAGTAGAAACGCGGCCTTGATTGACAGAATGCCGCATGTATATAAGGTTGATTGTCTGCTGAGTTCTTTCTTCCATATGCTTCTGGGTGTCATCAGATGAACTGTCGTCAATGACAATGACTTCATACTTATCCTGGCTTATCGATTGGTCGAGTAGCGCATCAAGGCATTTCTCCAACAAAGGCCTGCGATTATAGGTTGGCACAACAACAGATATTTTCGCTTTCATTGCTCAGCCCGAAAAGCAGCTATACTCTCTGTAACGTTTTTGGTGTGGAATATATTTTTCGATAATAAATATCCTCCAATCAGAAATCCAGCGAGTTGAGAAAAATCGCCAAATATCCAATCGAAACTCCTGTTTAATCCACTGTATAAGCAAAATATAATCAATAGAGCACCAAATTCTCCATGATTATTATACCTGCGAACCATTCGTCCAGTAAATCCACCGACGATTGCAAAAAATATAAAAGAACCAAGAAATCCAAAGAAAGGAATTGTACATCCAAATACCGATGGCCAACCAGAAGGAGAAAGCCCTTCTTTTTCCATCCATTCTAAAGCAATCCTCTTCCCCTTCGGAATATAATCAGGAATAAATCGCGCAATTTGGAGATAAAATCTCATCCCAAAAAATGAATCCGGCCTAAATGCTAATATTTCCCCATTTCGGACGAACGCATCAATATAATCATATTCATGCGTCCCATATTGTACTAATTGATAAAAAGCAGCCTCATTCTCTGGTTTTTTGATATTAATAGGGTAGCGCCTATTTATATCGCTCAACACGATCAAATCCCTAATAACGCTTTTTTCATTTCGTTTTTGCGCAATAAAAAAAGAATATATACACAATATTGCGATTCCAACTGATAATATTGTTCGAATAATTAAATAATCTCTCGCGATTAAGAATTTTTTTATGCTTGCTCCGCGGACAAAAAATACATAAAAGGCTAAATATGTTAATATCCAGAAAATGGATCCGCGATCCGTCATTAGGAATGAATTAAACACTATTAGTAATAATTGGAGTATTATACAAATATGTATCCATTTTTTTATTTTTAAGCGATACGAAATGCAATAAAAATAAGTTGTAAGTGCAATAAACAATAACGATTGTGGAATAACAGATATTGTAGTTAATATTGATGTATTCTGATTATAATAAGCTCGCACATATTCAGTTTCATAAAGTGTCTTGCTTATGCTTCCAGCCCCGGTAATTAGTCGGTCAATAATGAAGCCGCTTTCTCCTATTAAGGAAAATAAAGCTGTCCATTTTAGCCAATTATAAGCTTTGATAACCTGATATTTATGTGGGTTTTTAAATAATCGGAAAGTATTTTTGACATTATTAAAATAAAAAAATACAAATAAGAACATACATAGAAATAAATAAATATATGTTTTGGTCTCTAAACGATTATGATAATAAGGACCGATTATTCGTAGAATAAATGTGCTTACCCAATAGGCCAAAAAAGGAATAATCGGAAACCATCGTACCATATAAGTTTTTGGTTTGTTTTCCTTAGAAAAAACCGAAGCCCAATTTGTATTCGATTGTTGACTAAGCATACGATGACGATATTTCAAAAGAATGACCGAAGGTTTAATTTCTCGTTCTGCAACATTGACTATGGCCTTGTAACTTGCTACTTGGGCAAAACTTTACGGCCGGAAGCTCAACGGATCGCAAGGAACTTTCCCGGTGTTTCATGATCATGATTCCGAACTTGAGGATGTAGTGTTGAAAAGGTCTTTTTAATAATTTTTCCTTCTAATAATACTTTTTATGATTTTTTTTGTGTGCAATATGGATTTTCCTATTAATGGAAGATTGAATATTATATGAAAAAAATAAGCTTTTCTACTTTCTTTTTTTAATACTTGTATTAGCCTTATTTCTTTTTTGTGAGTAAGTAATGCGTCTTTAAGCCAAGATCGTTTAAAATAATATTCCTTTCTTAATAGAAGTAAAACTGATGAAATATTATTTGGTTGATATACATTAGAACTATGGCGTCGATATTTTACTAAGCATTTATCTATATATTTAATATTTCCTTTTAATATTGCTCTAAATGATATTGCACCGTCTTCTTGAATAATCCTGGCATCAATAGGTCCATATATATCAAAAAGACTCTTTTCATAGGCCTGTGAGCATCCCGCCACCCAACATCTTGGCGTAGAAATAAATTCGGGTATATTTTTTATATATATGGGAGTTGAATTAAAATATTTGCCATAAATATTACTAAATTCATCCATGAGGTATAGATTCGAAAATAAAGATTTACACCGTTTTCCGGACAACATCCATTCTTGGTATAAAACATTCGTTCTTTCAGGCAAAGAAATATCATCACCGGCTGCTCCTACGATCAACTCGCCTTTAGCTAAATGCATCATCCGGTTTACGTGTCCGCCGATACCCCGGTTTTGTGCATTTCGGTTTATTATGATCTTATGAGGTCCGGCATAGTCAGATGCCATTTCTTTTATAATCTCATAGGTGAGGTCGGTGGAGCAGTCATCCGAGAGGATGATTTCAAGCGGGGTATATATTTGAGAAAAAGCGCCTTCCACGGCCTCGCGGATGAAGCGCTCCTGGTTGTAGGCGTACAGGGCAAAGGTAATGAGCGGTTTTTCAGAAGAATTTGTCATTTCGTCAAACCTTTGTGAAGCCGAATGTTTGTTTGATTTCTTTGAACACGGCGGAGAGATTAGGTGAACCTACCATGCCGTGGAGTTTTTTCAAGGAATAGATGCCCATCCCGATAGTCAAGGCCGTGCCGCTGGCCATCGATACCGATGGGGGGAAGAACCGGGGAAGCAGAAAAACCGTGCCCGCGGCAGGTGCAATGATCACGGCCAATCGCCTATTACTATCAGACCACCCAAAACCAGTGAGCTTCTTTATGACATACATCATAAGAAATAAATAGAAAATATATAGCACAAAAAACGCCATCCCTGCGCCTTTAAGGCCGAAAATGATGATTCCAAACCAAAATAGAACGATATGAACAGCATTGGCACCTAGCTCGGTACAAAAAAACATCTTGCCCTTGCTCTTTGCTAGAAGTGTAAAGCCTAACGGCCAGGAGACAACTCGTAGAAAGGTCCCCAATATCTGCCATTGGAGGATGTCATAGGCCGGTATAAACATTTTTGAATAAAACAATTTGATCACAAGCGGCGCAAATGTGAGGGTGGCAATTAAGCCCGGCGCGGCTATGAGAAGCCCTATTTCGGCCTGTTCGTTCACAAGCCGGTTGCAGGCGGCGTTATCCTGTGAAACGGCGGTCAGACGCGGGTAAAAATCCATGCCCATAGCGCCAAGAATGAAACCGATATAAACGTTTGAAATCATGGCGGCCGATTGATAAAGACCGGCGGCTTCAAGACCAAACCGCTGCACCACCATGACTCGAATCATATATAAAACGAGGGTCGTCATCAGTGCCGAAGCCATGAGAACCATACCCAGCGAAAGAAGGCCGCGGGCTTCGTCGCGGATGTCTCGCAAGGGCAAATTTACCTTGAGTATCGGAATTTTTCGTGCATACCACCAGGACGTCAGAATGGTCATGGCAGAAACCACAACCAAGAAGGGAGCAATACCCTTTTCACCCCAAAAATAAATGACAGGGATGCTGATGGCTGCGCCCCAAAAAGCCCCAAGCACATTGAGCTTCGCAAGGTCACCAATCCGGCGCATGCCTTGGACCAAAGCGGTCTGGCCGCTGGAAATGGAGATAAAAAGGAGGGTAACGGATAAAATGGCGATGGCGTTGGAGCGTTCGGTGTTGCCGAAGGTGAGACGGGAGATCTGATTCCTCCCAAAAAATACAAGAATCATACCAACGATGCCAAGACCCATCGCAATCCGCCTGATCGTCAAAACAGTCCGGGCCACCTTTTGTTGATCCGCGGTGGCAGATGCCGCAGCGATCTGGCGGACACCGCTGCTTCGAATTCCCAGACCGGTGATGGTACTGGTTAGGTCGATTATGGACTGATAAAGCCCTACAAGACCGATGCCAACCGGACCAAGAAGAATTGCAAGTACTTTAACCTGAATTGTACGAAGGGCAATACTTATTATCTGGGAGCCGCCGACAAGGGTACTCGACTTCAGAATTTGTCCGTAAGAGTTACCAAAAGATGAAGCCATTATTAAGCCGTCTCTTCCGAGCCAGAACTGTTGACGATCTCCACCACCCGCCGTATTTCCGCATCCGTCATCACCGGGCTGATAGGCAGGCTGAGTTCCTGCGCATGAATCTGTTCAGTGATCGGAAAACTATATTGGTTCCACTCGGCGTAGGCGTGCTGTTTATGCGGGGCGATGGGATAATGGATGAGGGTTTGTACGCCGTGGGCCTGAAGATGAGCCTGGAGCCGATCACGCTCGGGCGTGCGGACGACGAAAAGGTGCCAAACATGCGACAAATCATTGATGATTGATGATTGCTGATTGATGATCGGGAGGATTATATCGGATTTTTTTATGTTATCAATATAATATTGGGCTACTTTCCGTCGCTGCTGGTTTTCGGCATCAATATGTTTTAGTTTTATATCCAGAAAAGCAGCTTGAATCTCATCCAATCGGCTGTTCCAGCCTTTGTATTCATTTACATACTTTCGTTTGGAACCATAGTTACCCAAAGCCCTTACCACTTGGGCCAGTTGATCATCGTTAGTTGTGACGGCCCCGCCATCGCCAAGCGCTCCGAGGTTTTTTGCCGGGTAAAAGCTGAAACCAGCCGCCTCGCCTAATGAACCGGTATACCTGCCATTCCATATGGCGCCAATAGCCTGCGCATTGTCTTCGATGACCTTAAGCTTGTATTTTTCGACAATTCTATCAAGTTCCCCTGACCAGCATGCACGGCCATATAGATGTACGACCATGATAGCGCGGGTACGCCCGGTGATGTACTGCTCCATTGAAGAAATATCAAGATTGTAGGTATTGATATCCGGCTCCACCAACACCGGTTTGAGTCGGTTGTCGGTGATGGCCAATATGCTAGCGATGTAGGTATTTGCCGGAACGATGACTTCATCGCCTTCTTTCAGATACCCAAGTTCAATATAGGCTCTTAATATCAACCTGAGGGCATCCAAGCCATTGGCCACACCAATGGCGTGATTCACACCAATATATGAAGTTAGGTTGGCTTCAAATTGTTTAACCCGCTCACCCAGCAAGTACCACCCTGAATCTATTACTTCGGCAGCGGCTTGCTTAAGCTCTTCGGCATATTGTTGGTTTATTTTTTGGAGGTCAAGGAATTTGTTCATTTTAGGTTCATCTCCCTATTAGTTGAAAAAGGCCAAACTGATTTTATTAGCAGAATAATGCGGTCTAAAAAATCTTTCGATGTCCTTACGGAAACCCGCTAGTTATTCAAAATCTTACTGTATATACTTCAGGTATTCTCGGTAATCTCTGATATAATCCGCCTCGTCATAGGGAGCGGATGCTAGCACCAGACAAATGCCGCCGGAAGAGAAGTTTTCCAGCTTCCTCCAGATCATATTCGGAACATAAAGGCCGTAATAGGCCCTGTCTAAGTGCACTCTTTTGTGCTCATGGCCATCATTCAGAACAACGTCAAAAGCGCCCATAACCGAGACGACTAGCTGCTGCAATTCCTTGTGCGCATGACCACCGCGGTTCTCTCCGCCGGGGACATCGTACAGATAATAAACCCTTTGAATCTCAAACGGCACGTCCTTGCCGCCATAAATGGGCGTGATAGCGCCCTTGCGTTCACTGATTTTAGGCAGATTGATCAGTTTGCAGTCATTTACAGTGGGTCTCATGATTTTCGATTCATTCTTTGAAATTCCGGATAATCCCGAATGTAGTCTTCGGCGGAATAGGGGAGCGAGGCGAGCACCAGGGCTACGGCGTTGGTTGAAAATTGCTGCATCCGCCGCCAGATCATATTCGGAACATAAAGGCCGTAATAGGCCCGGTTGAGGATAACAGTCTTTTGTGTCATGCCGTCGTCCAGAAACACCTCGAAACCTCCTGAAAGTGCTATGATCACTTCCTGGAGTTCCCGGTAGGCATGGCTGCCTCGGGATTCACCGCCCGGAACGTCGTAGATCCAGTAAACCCGCGCGATCCGGAATGGAACATGACGGTTGGCCTCTACGAAGGTTAGGTTTCCCCGGACATCGAGGATCTTGGGAAACTGGATGATGGCGGTATCGTAAACGGAGCGGGTCTTTTGCATGTTTTTTATTAGTTTCATCAGAAGTCGATGTTCCATTCCTTGCCCGCCTTTTCCATTAAACGAAAACTCATGGGATTGATATGTGAATCAAGGAAGAAAGCGGAGGATTTATAAAGGCTTCCCTTATATCGTCAAAGATTTAATCGCGTTGATTGGATTCGAGCACAGATTTATTGCGGAGCCCGCATGCCAGGGCTATGACAGCGACGCCTAGTTGGCGGGCTGCGATAATGTCTATTTCGGTATCTCCGATCCAGGCTTGCATCCTCGATAAGCGGCAGATTGCCGAAAGGGGAGGAGGGGTGATTTTTTAGAAGGCTGACCAAGCGGCATGCATCACATGTCATAATGCCTCACACCTTAGCCACCGCATAAATTTCACCTGCGATGTCCGGATACCTTTCACCAAGCTGCATGAACGCTTCCAGCATTTCTGGCGTCCAGTTCTCCTCAATTTGCTTGTTTGATATAGGCTTCAACCAGTAGCCGCCGAACACTTCGATCCTTAGGCCCGCCTGATAGAAGGAATTTCGGAAGGACTCTGGGTTGAACACACGACGGTGACCGTGGTGCTTATCCATCTCATTCAGCGCATCTTCCTGAGGCAGTATGCCCATGATGACTGCCGCCTGACGATGCAGCGAGCGGGCGTTGGGTACGGCAGCGAATATGTGACCGTTGTTGGGTTTCAGCCATTTCTTTGCCCGGCGGAGGATGTCTATCGGGTCTTGCACATGCTCCATCACGCGGCCAAGGATTATGTTGTCGAAGGTTTCATCGGGCTCGAATTCCTCAAATAAAGCATGCACTACCAGTACTTGCGGAAAACGCTTTCTCAGGTCCTCGCAAAACAGACCAGAACCTTCGACAAGAGTTAGGCGCTTGCCGGTACCAGACAGTAGCTCTGTCATGACGCCTTCAGCAGGGCCCATTTCTAACAATGTGTCGCCGCTAAAATAACGCTCGGCGATTTTGAAGGAATGCTTGATGGCCGTTAAATTGGCTCCGGCTGCGTACAGAGAGGAGCCTGCAATGGCCTCAAGATGCGCTTTTTCATTATAATTCATTCGTTGTTTCTCCAATTACTGAACCTCGCATAATATAGTGACATTTGCGGATGACGATTGTACACTGATGGTATGCATACTCAATATCGTCCACGGCGAGATTTTGAGGCTCTGGAGTAACGGCGAAAGCGCGCCGCGCGCCTGTTCGCGGCCGGCCGACTGATCTTGGCCTCCATTGCTCGACACCTGCAGGTGAGCCGCCAGAGCGTCAGTCGGTGGTATGAACAATGGAAGCGGGGCGGGACTACGGCGTTGCGGGGCGCTGGCCGGGCCGGCCGTAAGCCGAAACTGAGCACGACACAACGGCGACGCGTCGAGCGAGCCTTGCGCCAAGGAGCGCGGGCTCACGGATACGGCACGGATCTCTGGACTCTGTCTCGCGTCACCATGATCATCGAACGGCTGACCGGCGTCCATTATCACCCTGGTCATGTTTGGAAGATCCTCGGGGCGATGGATTGGACCCTCCAGCGACCCGCCCGGCAAGCTCGGGAACGCAATCCCGAGGCGATCCGATA
>Ga0315288_10005223_pt1 | contig 16524 bp, 14 predicted proteins | sample YL17G11_20_MG_FD_203454 | JGI IMG/M metagenome (GOLD analysis project Ga0315288, IMG submission 203454) | Sediment microbial communities from Yellowstone Lake, YNP, Wyoming, USA - YL17G11_20 | ecosystem: Environmental > Aquatic > Freshwater > Lake > Sediment | place: USA: Wyoming | collected...
ATAACCAGTTACGCTGCATGACGAAGGCGATAGGCGCTGTTGATGGAGGTCGAGTTCATCAAGATAGATCCTGAGGCGCCTGCACCTGAGTACGCCCAAGCGGGCGATGCGGGTTGCGATCTCACCAGCCGGATAAGCACGGTACTGGACCCAGGGGAGAGGGCGCTGTTACCCACCGGAATAGCGGTTTCGATACCAGAGGGTTTCGCCGGGTTCATACAACCGCGCAGCGGACTCGCCTCCCTACACGGTGTGACCATCGTCAACACGCCAGGCCTGATCGATTCGCATTACCGCGGCGAGTTAAAGGTGATACTCGTCAACCTGGACAGGAGTGAACCGTTTACGGTGAGCCGCGGTGATAAGATCTGTCAGCTGGTTATACAAAAAGTTGAACAAGCCCGGTTCACTGAAGTCGAAAAGCTCGACGCTACCGAGCGTGGCAGCGGCGGTTTCGGATCGACCGGAAAATAGGTCTAATCGCGACCGTAATCGTTTCCGCTGGAATGCGCCCCGGAGGTTGAACGGAATGGGCGGCATCCAGAGTGGGTCACCCTTCGATGAACCCGTAAATATCTTGAATAACTCCAGTCCCTTGGCGGTCGCGAAGAGAGCCGGGGTGGAGTGGGAAGCGACGGGGCCGAAGGAGGGTTTCTTCGTTGTGCCCGTGCTCTACGAAACCGTCCTGGTCGATTTTCCCGAGATCGCAATACGGGCTTCCGACGACATGGATACCTTCCCAATAAAGCTCCTTACGCTTATCTATCTCAGCAAGTCGGACGGCACGCCTCCGTCCGGGTCGTGGACATCCTACAGGGAGTTCCCGGGGGGTCGTTCTTACGAGCCCGTGGTCATAAGGAGCATTGAGGATCCCATGGCAAGCGCGTTTGGTGGTAACCTCGACGAGTTCGAAAAGGCGGCTCAATCGCTTGAAGGAAAGGCCGAGGAGTTCGGCGACGCAGCGTATTCTTTCAGCCTCTTTCCATACGTGCCGATCTGTTTCATCATCTGGAAGTCGGATCCGGAGTTCCCGGCCAGAGCGGGTGTCTTGTTCGACTCAAACTGCCATCACCATCTATCGACATTCGACCTTAGAATCGGCGCCCAGGAGATATCAAGCAGGTTGATAAGAAGGCGAAGGTAGGGAACCCCCCGGGGGTCGGATGCCCGGTCTCAGCTGTCGTCCTTTTGTTCCTGCCCGTTTTCTTCCTCTTCCTCCGGCAGGATGCGCGGCATTGTTAAGTCGAGCTTAACGCTCCTGCGTACGTAGGCACTGAAGATCAGGGGGATCAGAAAGAGGAACAGTGCCGCTACCAAAAGGATCAGCCAGCTTCTGCCGGAGCCTTTTACCTTCAATTTCTCTCCGTCCACCCCGTTGCTCCCTGCTCCGAAAAGATCGCTGGTTGAGAACTCCGAGGGGGATAGGAGTTGGGTCCCGTTGAGCCGTTCATCGAAGAAGCGGTCCCAGCTCTTCCCGGTCGCCCCCTCCAGCAACTCCGTTATATCCACCATCGTGTACGTGGCCCCCTTGGAATGGTCGAATTTCCGGGCAAGCTCTCCCAGTAGCCAATCTATGTCCTTTTCACCTTTCGTCTGGTCCGCGAGCCGTTTGGCAACCGAAGCGCAGAGAACGGCCCCTTTCTCCTCGAGCAGTGAAGAGGCATCTGTGTTCCGCTCGGCGCTGGCGAGCGAGGTGCTCTGAGATAGTGGGTCACTGACGTAGTCGAGGTATGTCTGTGAGAACTCGCTGTACGCCTGGCCGCTTCCGAGCAGGCCTGCCTCAGCGGCAGCTCGATAGGGGTAAAACGACGGAATCCCTTCCTGGAACCAGAGCCCTCCGCCTTTTTGCGAGGGGACAATCACCCACTTGTTCCACAGTTCGAACATCGATCCAGAAGAGACTGACGCTGACTCTCCGCGTAGCTGCCTTGCGCCGTTGAACGTCAGTAGAGAGCCGAACAAACCGCCTGCAGCTGGATCTTTAAGACCATAACGTTCGACGCCGGCAACGAGCACCGAGAGCCTGGGAAGCTCCGGACGAGGTCCCAGGGTCTTGCTCATCTGGCCAAACAGGGCTATCAGATCATCGGCGTAAGCCTGTCTCTGCCCGGAGGTGAGTCCCTGATGGTCGGTGGAAAAGCCTACCGAAATAATGCAATTCTCTTGCTTTTTCTCTAGAATCTCGATCCGTCCCATCGCGACGTAGTTCTCGAGAAGAGCCGTCTCGCCGTTGACTTTGAACGCGTAACCCTGCCCGAGTCTTTCCCACGGGGTCAGGACAGTCTGGCCGGAGCCGGGCAGAAACTCGACTGAATAGTCATTTCCGACGGGTGAATGCGTACCGGGTCGTCGAGGGCATATGAGGACCTGTGAGGCCTTGAAAACTTGGAGGTCGGAGCAGATTATAGGTAAGGGCGGTTTAGCGTTTCTGGAAGCCTCTCCTGCGCGCTGAGCGAGGTTTCCTGCTTCAAAACTCACCCGGTATGGGACCTCAAGCCCTATATCGCTGTTCGCCGTTATGCTGAGCCCTACGCCCGGTGTCACGGGCTCAATCTGGTATTCAGGTCTTGATCTTACCCGGAATTCAACCACTGGTGCTGCAAGCCCTTCTTCCGCAGCGCTGCTCGGCTCGAGAGGTTCCAACAGCACCTTCTCACCCTTATCAAGTCTAAAGCTCAATGAGACCTCGAAGGCCCCTGGCGCCGATATATCCGCTCTCAACCTATACTTCACTCCGTCATCCGTCGTCAAAGCCGAAGTAAGAGGTGCTGCCAGCAGCCAAAATGAGATGAGTGCGAAGAGGCACATCACGGGAAGAGATTTTCTATTCGAGCAGGCTTTAAATGCAGACATCAGAACCTTTCAAAGTCTGACCCTGGAAGGGAGTATACCAGAACATGCTTGTGGCGGCGGGGTAGGGGAGGGAATCAGCCGCCCCTCTCCTTGGTTGCCTTGGCCAGTTCGACCTTCTTGACGTACTGAAGGCTGGGTATCTGGCATATCAGCAAGATTAGTATTATTCCGATAGCCACCATAAGGAAAGTGCTACCGTAGACGACGAAAGATATCGAGAAGTATTCAGTCTGCTGAAGGCTCATCGCGTACTTTCCGACCCCGACACCCAGTATGAACCCCGGGATCATGCTGAAAAGCCCGTATATAACGTTCTCAAGCGTCGTCATAGCGGAGATCTTCCAGGACTGTGTGCCGATCGTCCGGATGGTCGCGATCTCCCGCTCCCTCTCGAGTATGTTGATGGTTATGGTATTGAAGGTTAGCGTGAAGGCCATGACTAGCGCGAACATAAGCATCACGTATACGATGATGTGCATGAGGCCGACATAGTGATCGACCTCACGCTTGATCTCTTTTAGGTCGATAAGAGTCGCCATCCCGGGAATCTTCTCAAGGTCTGCACGCGCTTCCGCGTAGTGCCCCGGTCTTACCTTGATGTAGAAACTACCCCTGCTCATCTGCCCGTACGCCACCAGGTTGAGGGCCTCGTCACGCGGCAGGTAGATGACGTTGCCCATCACCTCCTCGATGAACTGCCCGACTATAAACTTCCTTTTGCGCCAGGTCGTGGAGACGGTCACCGTTTGCCCGACTTGAAGGCCCTTCTTCGAGTGATACCAATTGTTGAGGAGTACGTGGCGGTCCTCGATCTTCACTTCCTGGTGATCCGGGGTATAGAACTTCCTCAACTGGGTATCGGGCAGAAGCCCCATCATCACCGTATCCGCCGAATCCCCGTCCCAGCGTATCTTCACGCCGTAAGAAACGTTAGGCTCGACGTCCTCGACGCCAGGGATACGCTTGATCTTGCCGATCGTGGCGGCGTCGCGGCCTCCCAGGAATACCGCCACCATGTCAAACCGGTTGTTCGCGTTAAAGGCACGGTTCATGGTGTTCTTCACCGTATCGAGCGATCCCAGAAAGGCCAGAACGAGCATCGTCGAGAACACAAGGCCGAGGATGGTGAAGACCGTACGCCTCCGGTTCCTGAACATGTTCCTGAAAGGCAATTTGAGAAACAGGGGAACGCGCGATAGGGGAGGGAAGATCCTCTCTAGCAACGGGCGGTGGAACGTCTGCTCGAGCATTTCACCTCGCATCGCCTTCGCGGGATCAATGCGTGTCGAGCGGAAGGCGGGCATGATCCCGGCAAACGCGCAGAATATCATTGACAACGATACGCCCTCGAAGACGACCAACCAGTAGGTCTTTATGCTGGTCATCGGTATGCCGATGGTGCCCGCGTATGCGCTTGTGATCAGATAGGAGAGTCCGTATCCCGCGACAGCCCCGAACACGGCCCCCAGTATCCCAATGATGAGAGCGAAAGACAGATAGTGCGAGAGTATCTGTTTCTTGGTATAGCCGGTGGCACGCATTACACCGATGAAGGGCCTCTGGACATGGACCAGCCTGGAAAGCAGTATGTAAATGCTGAAACATGCGATGGCAAGAAAAAGCAGTGGGAAGAACAAGGCGAAGCTCTTGAAGCCCTCTAGGTCCCTCTGGAGCATCTGGTTGCCGAGGTGCTCTTCCTGCGGCACGACCTCTTTGATGCCGGTGTACTTCATAATTCCCTCGACTTCGGAAATCTGGGGCTCCATATTGGCAGGGTTCTTTACCTTGAAAAGCAGCTGGTTGTACTCACCGGGCATCTCGGCCATAGACTGGACATCGTTGACCGGCATCCACAGGATGGCCATCGACGTCGCAGATAGCATTGAGCTAAAATCGCCTTTTTCGCCCGCCAGCACGAGGTATTCAGGGCTTCCGGCGACACCTATTATCTTCACGGGCACGTCTGAACCCTTGTTTCTATATATCATCACATCGCCCGGGTGCAGCTTGTAGAAACTTGCGAAGTGGCTCTCCGCGATGCAGACCATGCTGTCGCCCTTTTTGAAATAACGCCCTTCCTTTACCAGGAGATCGTCAACGAGGGGTCGGCTCTCGGGTATGCCTATGACCCTGCCTACCAGGTGCTTCTCATTTGGAAGGATGAATGATAAGTCTTTCCTCACCCGCGGAGTAACCATGGTTACTCCCTTTACCTTCCGCGTTCTGTCGACGATATACTTCGGTATCTTTTCGGACTTTACCCTGAAGTCGGCGAAGTTGAGTTTTTCATAAGTGTATTTATAAGATGTCTCGAGGTTCTTGTAAGACATAGACGATGCTACGAATATCGTCACTCCTATCACAACCACAAAAGTGATCGCCAGGAACCTTACTTTCGTGTTGAATATTTCGCGCACCAACTTGACGCGCATGGAGTTCTTCTCAAGTATCTTCATCTAATAATCCCTTTATACTCTATGAGTTTCGGCTAAACGTTCATAAATCTTCAACGACATTAGCCGATTAGAAATCCAAAATCTATTTGAAGAGTGGATCAGAACGTATGTCCTATAATATATATTATGTCAACTTTCTCTTCTCATATTACACTTTCTTCCATAGTGTTAAGCTACCGGCTGAATAAATCACTCTGCTATGCTGAAATAGAAGGTTGAACCCTCGTTTTCCCACGACTCAAACCAGCAATCGCCGCCATGGGATTCCACAACGCGCCGCACAAGGGCGAGGCCGAGGCCTAAACCATCGGAATCTTCAGTCTTGAAGAAAGGAGCAACGACCTTATCCTTGATGGAATCAGGAATACCGGGGCCGAAGTCCTTGAAATAAAAAATAAACCTTCCCGGGTATTTCTTCCAGGAGATGATTACCGGAAGACCCTCCTCTCCCCTGCCGTACTTCAATGCGTTGGTCAGGAGGTTCGAGATGATAAGTTTGAGATCCTCTTCTGCATATCGAACCTCGGGGAGTTTTTCGGGAATCACGATACGTGCACTTTCTTCGGCGGCGATCGACGAAAGAGAGTCGATGACTTCCTCAGCCACCTCCTGAACATCGACGAGTGTAAGTGGCTGTTTGAGGTGACTCACCCTTGATATATCGAGCAAAGCCTGCGCCGTTCTGTCAATCCGCTCGGTGCTCAAGCGTATCTTCTTCAGGTTATCCAAAACCTCTTTTGAAAGTCCGCCCTGTCTGATCATGAAGTCCACGTACCCGTTGATAGCGGTCAAAGGCGTGCGGAGCTCATGCGCGACCATGCCGCCGTAGACCTCGAGGTCCATCTCACGCTTCCTTCTCTCGGTGACATCATGCGCTATTATCAAGTAGTTACCGCCGACGAGCTTGTAAAAGGAACCGCTACAGTACCTAACCTGGCCGTCCCAGAGCTTGTACTCGAAGTTCTCCATCGTCACGTATCCGGAACCCCTCGCGGTCTCAAAGACATCCTTCATCCGTTCTCTGTTCGCTGGGTGCTCGATGGTAGTTATCAGGGAACCCACCTGCTCCGATTCCGGTATTCCGGTGAATGCGACCATGCCTTTGCTTGTGGAAAGGATTCTCCCCTCCTCGTCCAGAAGGGCCACCATGTCCTGCGCATCCTTCATCAGATATCGCCACATATTCCTGTACAAGGCCGGCCTTCTCAGGTCCACCAGTGAAACAACAAGTGTACCCTCCGTGCCTCCAAGCTCGTTCACCACCACGCTTACGGAAGCGGCCTCGCCTTTTGAAGTCTGTAGCTCCGCACTGAACTCGACAGGGAATTCGTCTTCGAAAGAGTACCTCCTGAAAATATCGACGTCCCAGCCGGACAAAAGGTCAAAAAGGTTAAGACCTATTGCTGATTTCGAATCTCCTGCTATCAACTTCTCCGCGGCAGCGTTGACTGCAAGTATCGTTCCATCCTCGTCGATGATCGCGAGCGCATTAGGCGCGACATCGAAAGTAGAGCGGTATATCCGCTCCCACTTTGAGACGTCTTCGATCTCTAAATCGGACGCTCCGGATTCTGCCTTCTCGATCGCCTCCAATATCGTCTCCCCTACCCTGTCGAGGCCATCTCCGTCCGCCTCCACGAAATCCACTGCACCGGCCCTTATGGCCTCAGCCGCGACATCTTTTTCCTCCCCGCTCCGGACCATTACGAGTGCTGTACCCCTGGCGACTGTCGAAGCCTCAATGATGAAGTCCGCCCCGGATGATTCGCCTAATACGGGTGCGATTGTAACAGCATCAAAACCGCCGCGGTAGAGCAGGTCGGTAGCGGTCAACGAATCCCCGGCCGTCAGAACCTCGGCGCCGAGCTGCTCTTTGATCTTTTCCGAGAGCCTCAGCGCCCTCTCGGCATCGGAGTCCGCGACCAGTATCTTCAATCTTTTGTTCGCCCCGGTACGGGTCATGTCATAGCTCCTGCAATCAATGTACTGGAATTTCCAGCTTACTGGATGCCGCGGGACGCCTGAAGAGCTAAAGCCTCTCCAGCGCCTCTTTCAGCATATCGAGATAACGCTCGTGGAGGAAATAGCCCATATCCTGATCAAACTCAATAATGTTCTCACGCCGGTATTGATCCTCGGCCCTCCGCGTCATATTTGTTAGTGTCACGGTCAGACTGTGTACATCATAGCTGTCGTCATCCAACCTGGCTGCTAGCTCGTCTATGAGTTCTTGGACCATCATGCTGCGCTCCTTCGTAAGCAGCACGTTGATGGCTTTGAGTTCCGCCTCTTCGCACTCCGCGACATAACGGTTCAGCTCTTCCTGGGTCCACGTATCGGGCTGTGGCACCATGACTATCCAGGTCTCCGTCGATTCAACGCCTTCAACACCCCTGATCGTGGACAGGATGTTATCCTGGAGCGTCTCCAGGTCAGGACCCCTCACCACGGCGACGAGGTCGCAGTGGCCCGAGACTCCCTCGACCGATGACACCTGAGGCATGCTGGACATATCCCTCATGACTGAATCGAGCTTCCCGGCCGCCACTTTAATCAAAACGTATGCCTTCTTCTTCACAACTTCCCCCTTGATCGGTACATTATCTATATCTTCGACACGTCTATCTTCTCTGCCAACTCCTCCCTCAACACCCTCTTGAGTACCTTCAGTGTCATCCCGTAAGGCATCTCGTTTCTCACTTCCACGTATCTCGGGACTTTATATCCAGCGATGTTCTCACTGCACCAGAGGAGCACCTCCTCTGCCGTGAGGTCTTCTCCCTTTCTCGGGGTGCAGACAGCGGCTACAATCTCCACCTTGGTCGGATGAGGAATACCGACGACGGCGACATCGTCGATTTTCGGGTGTGTCCTAATCTCCTCCTCGACCTCCTTCGAGAATACCGAGTACCCGCTCGCCTTGACCATGTCCTTCTTCCGGTCTACGAAATAGAGCAGGCCGTACTCTCCCCGGCGTGCCATGTCCCCTGTGTGGAACCAGCCGCCCCTGAACGCCTCCTCGTTCCTCTCGGAGTCATCCCAATAGCCTTTGGTTACGTTCGGTCCCCGAACAACCAGCTCTCCGGTCTCCCCCTTTTTTACCTTGTTGCCGTCCTCGTCCCAGATCTGTGTCCTGACGGGATATACGGGTACGCCAACGCATCCGTGCTTGAAAGTGAAGTACTTTGCGCTGATCTTTATGGATGTGATAGGACTGGTCTCGACCTGGCCGTACGCTTCAAAGAATATTCCTCCGAAGCTCATGAACTTCTTGATATGCTCTACCGGCATAGCATCTGCCCCACTCACCCAGAGTTTCATTGAGGAAAGGTCGTAGTCCTCTGCCCCGCTCTGCAGTAAGATCGCATACATTGCTGGGACACCGATAAAAATTGTGGCCTTCATGTCATGGATCGCTTGAAAGACTTTTCTAGGATGAAAATACTTCATGAAGTATCCGGTTACCCCTGCCATGAACGAGACAAGAGCTGCAGCGAAACCCATCAGGTGCGCGCCCGGCAACGCGCTTATCCCCAGGTCCTTCTCGCTCAACGGCAGAACGGCTGCGGTTATACGCTGCGTGGTAAGCAGGTTGTGGCTGGTCATCATCGCGCCCTTGGGGTAACCCGTGGTCCCCGACGTGTAGAAAATGGACACGGTCTCGTGCTTATGGAGCCGGGTCGGCTCGAGCTGACTAGACGCCCCGTCCAGTATCTCGTCGAGGGAAACAAATCCCGGAGGGCAATCCGAGCGCGCGCCGGCCATCACCCATGTCTGAATGCTGGGTATCGCGTTCTTATCCTTGATATTTGGGTCGAAAACGTCCCTGTCGGTCACCAGGCACTTCGCCCCGCAGTTCTCGGCTATGTACTTGATCTCGCTTCCCTTCAGCATGTAGTTGAGCGGGACAGCAATCGCGCCTATCTTGAAGCAGGCATAGCAGAGCAGGAGGAGCTCGATGCGGTTGCCCATAGCGATAACGACGCGTTCACTCCTTCCCACCCCGAGGTCCCTCAGCGTGTTTCCCATCTTGTTAACAAGCGCCAGGCCATCGCGATACGAAAGCTGGTCCTTGGGCATGGAACTGTACCCGAGCGGCTCGTCAAGGTATCCCATGGTCTTGTCCCCGTACGCCTTTGCTATTATGTCCCAGAAATTCGCCATGTTGAGCCCGGGGTTCAATATGACTCTGTATTTCGTAAGATACGACAACGCTTCACCGCCTTTCCTTCTGTGCTTCCTAGATGTCGGGCTAGGGCCTTTCTGAATGCGGCAATATCGCCCGAGACTCAATAAAGTATACTATGCCCTGTTAGGGGCTGCCATTGAATAACCCGTGGTGACCATATTGGAATAGAGTCTTCCCGGCAGTCACCTGAGGGAGCGAAGTTTTGATAATAATCGGCGAGAAGATAAACGGTACGCTTGCAGGTGTGAGAGAAGCGATCGAGCAACGAGACGCGGAATCCATTACCAGGCTTGCGACCTCCCAAGCCGACGCCGGAGCGGACTACATAGACGTTAACGTTGGTACGGGAACCGGCGATGAGGCCGGATCTATGGAGTGGGCGTTGGAGGTCGTTAGAAACGCGACAGACAAGCCAGTCTCTCTGGACTCCTCCGACCCTGCCGTCCTGATGAAGGGCCTGGAACTATGCGGCGAATCCAGACCGTTCATAAACTCTGCGAACGGTGAACTTTCGAAGACGGAGTGCATTCTACCCCTTGCAGCCGAATACAACTGTCCGATTGTGGCCCTCCCGATGGACGAGTCGGGCATACCGGATACACCCGAAGGACGTCTTGAGATATGCCACCGCATTCTCGAGAGCGCCGGCCGATGGGGCGTCCCGGAGAGCGACCTGTTCTTCGACCCGCTCGTGATCCCGGTCAGCACCGAACACAGACAGGGACGTCTCACCCTTGATACGCTTTCCATCATCAAGAGTGAACTGCCCGGAGTCAGCACCGTTTTGGGACTGAGCAACATCTCCTTCGGGCTCCCGAAACGCTCCCTGCTCAACCGGTCCCTTTTGACTATGGCGATTTTCGTCGGACTGGACGCTGTGTTTATGGACCCTACGGACGCGGGACTCAGGGCCGCGCTTCGGGCCGCGGAAGTAGTAGCGGGCGATGACGAATTCTGCAGGCGGTACCTCAAGGCCTACCGCCAGGACGAGCTCAAATGACGACAGAACGACCTTCAAGAGTAGGCATAGGCACCACAGTCATAAGCGCGCTTGGAATATCCTTCGGTATGGGGGTCGTCATCGCGGGCAGTTTCATGACATGGAGGTCGGACTCTGTTCTCGGGTTATACAACCGTACCGGCTGGCATTTTGACAACATCGTATCTGGCGACGGCAAAATCTCGCTTATCCTCGGGTTGATCTGCTTCATTTCGTTCATACTCGGAGCTGCTCTACGTCGCAGGACATTCTACGGTGTCTCCTTTTTCTGCTCTCTGGCGATCCTGGCCCTGGACGTTTACGAGCTGATATTCCTTTGGACAAGACCCGGGGTCGTATCACCGGGAAGCGGGCTCTACGCTATACTCGGCGGCTGTGTGGCCGGAATCCTCTGCAGCCTGGGGGGTTATCTAATGCTTAGCACGGGACTCACACGTTCAAAAAGGAATATACTGGACGAGACCCCTTAAACGAACTGAGGTGATTAAGTTGGCATTTTGTCCCAGATGCAGCAAGGAATCACAAGGCTCGAACTTTTGTCCGTACTGCGGATCTTCAATGGGAGAAGCACAGCCCCAGGCAGCGGCCCCGCCAGTTCCGCCGGCCGCGCCCGGCACCCCGGCGCCTCCTGGCACATCTCAGCCCCCTGCGGGCACTGCGCCTCCAACCATCGCCCCGCCGGCAGCGCCGTCCGGCTACGCGAAACCGGCCGCCCAACCACAGGGGCCGGGAGTGCTCATTTTCGGGATAGTGGGAGTTATATCTATGTTGCTCGCAGCTGCAGGGTCGGTCCTTCCGTGGATAACGGGATCTATCAGCTTCAGCGAGTTCGGTGGTTCTGTGACCTTCAACGCCAGTGGTTGGGATAAGGACGGAAAGATCACCATTTTCCTTGCAGTCCTTGCCCTGGCCTTCTTCGTTGTGGGACTAGTAGGAAAATCCAGGTGGCCGTTTATCGTTGCTCTGGTCTTCAGCCTGATATTGACCGGGATCATGATTGTCGACATCTTCGACATCTTGGGCACTACCGGCTTTTCGTTCTCCAACGTCGGCTACGGCTTGATAATGGGAGCGGTCGCAGGAGCAATCGGGGTTGTCGCCGGCATAGGCGGCACAGCGGCTAAGCGAGCATAGTCAGTAGAGGCCGGACAGACCGCCGATCCAAGCAGATAGTGCCTGCGCGCTGTATTCCTCCGGGTATTCCTGGTAGTGCTTGATGAGCTTGTTCGCCCTCATGCTGGCACCCGCGAAGCCTGCCAGGATGTGGAGCGCCGGAATTCCCTTCACTGCCTTCTTCAGTGCGCCGGCAACGCCAAGCTCGTATAGTTCGGGGACCATGCCGCTGTAGTTCTCCTCGGCCCCAAGGATGCCGTATTTGATCATCTTGTCTACATCCTCGGGACCCACGGTATCGGTATGCTTGCGCATCACGTCGAAGTAGGCCAGCAGCGCACCTCTGCCGCTCTGGAACGCGTGGCAGTAGTCCCACAGAGCAGACCTGTCGTATCGGCCTTCACCGAGAGCACGAATAACTGTCTTTGACGCAAGGTCGGCCGCAATAAGCGCAGACGCCGCTCCAGAGCCGTGCGCAGGTATCACCTGGCACGCGCAGTCGCCCAGTACCACAAGCCCATCTCCCACGAGAGAGTCCCAGGTCCTCCTTATAGGAATAGGGCCGCCGTCTCCGAATATCTTCTCCCCAACGAACGGCCACTGCTCCATCTTCTGTCTGAACCAATCGTCCGGGGTCGGCAAGTTGGGATTCGGTTTGATACCTACGAGTATATCGATGTAGCCCTTATCAAGATCAAGATAATATAGCTGGGTCGAGTAAGTGCCTAATCCCGCGACGATCCCTGTGCGGACCTTGCTTCGGATTCTTCCCATTTCGACCTCTTCTGCTGCCTTGTCGACGTCTACCTTCCTGACCTCACGCCTCGCAAGCACGATATCCGACGGGCCAACTTCACCGTTGAGCACCCAACCGGAGGGCGTATCGCGGCGCACCGCCCCGACGATCCCCGTGCAGTCGGCGACGACAGGAGCGGAAGCTGTCGATTCACCGCCGCTAATACCTCTATAACGCACCCCCGTAACAGCGCCCGCTTCCATCACCGGTCCCACGACCGTGCATCCTTCCTGCACCCGGGCGCCTTTTTCACTCGCCCAGGTCGCAAGCTGTCTCACGTAGACGCCGTTTCTGATCGGCACGATGGGGGCTGGAAGCAGCTTTATCTCATGACCGGCAACGGGTGACAACATCACCTCGCTCTCGCATTCGTCCCGCAGTGCATCCTTTACCGGAAAGGGGACACCAGCAACGTCAAAAACGGTCTTCTCCGCATCGATTACCCAGTCCCGTCCGCGGCCTGGCTCTTCCGCATTCTCAAGCACCAATACCTTCGACCCCGCCGCAGCTACCTTGGCCGCGAGTGTGCACCCCGCGGGACCCGCGCCCGCTACAACCAGATCCCATTTCTCTCCCACCATCCTCACTCCAATCTGCCGACACTCTTCATCATCTGCTCGATTTTTACTCTGGCATTACCGAGTACAGCTGCCCCGTGCCCTGGTAGCAGGGTCTCGAAGTCCAGATTCAGTATCTTCTTTTTGATATGCCAGAATGCCTCATCGATCCCCGGGCTGAACTCGGGGGGCGGCCCCTGAAGGACCCCCTTCTCGTTCCTCAATGTGTCGCCCGAGAAAAGTATGCCCCTCTTTGCCTGGTAAAGCATAATGCTCCCCGCCGTATGGCCCGGTACGTGAATGACCTCGAGGCCCCCGAGCGAACCGAGGACGTCGCCCTCGGACAGTCTTGTTTCAACCAAGACGTTCTCATACCTGAAAAGCGGCGCGAGCGCACTGTAGTAAATAGTACGTAGCGCGTCCACCTTGAACCTCTGGTAGGGAACCTTCCCCTCCATGACATCCGCGTCAGCCTCATGCGCGGCCACCGTGGCGCCGAGAGCTTCCTTGAGGGTCCTTACAGACCCCACATGGTCTATGTGATAATGGGTAGCGACTAGAAGGTTGGGTTGGCTTTTATGATTCTTCCTCAACTGGTTCATCACCCGCCCGGCATCCAGGGGAAAGCCGGCGTCAATGAGCGCGGCAGGGTCGCCGTCAACCAGGTAAACGTTCGATCCCCGTGTCCGCTTTACGGCGGATACGCCTGGTATTACTTCCTTCACCATGCACCCCCGCGGCAATACTAGCAGACGGGGAAAGCGTAAGACAGGTTGTTGAATGGACTATGCGGGCATGGACCTTCAGTTCAAGACCTCTTGGGAACCAGTATCTCGCAGTCCACCCACTGCACACCCGTGAGCCCGATGGCTTCTGCCGATCCCCTGGACAGGTCGAGTATTCGCCCTTTCACGAACGGGCCTCTGTCGTTCACCCTCACGATCACGCTTCTGCCCCGGAAAGTAACCCTGAGCCATGTGCCGAACGGCAACGTACGATGCGCACAGGTGAACGCGTACTGGTCGTATCTTTCTCCGCTCGCGGTGGGCCGGCCGTGGAACTCGTTTCCGTACCAGCTGGAATAACCGGATAGGACCTGTCCGGTTGATACAAATCCGTTCTCTTCCGGCATCGAATACACCCTTGTCGGGCTGAAATTCACGGGCGCCGGATTCAAGGTCACCGGTAATTGCAGGGCGATGATCTCGCCAGTAAGGTCAGCCAGCCCGCTTCGCTTCTCCGCTATGGTCTCCTCGATGACATCCGGGCTGATACTCCTTGCAAGCCCGGCCTGCTCGCTTTTGTACCCGTGCAACCGTTCCCTGTAACGCGCAAGCCTGTCCCGTTTTTCACGCAGTTCGTTGAACACCCGGGATTCGCTGGAGACGACTCTTGCCACGTGATCGTAGTTTGTGATGAAGTCGACGATATCGTCTGAAGACATCATTATCTCGAAGTCGCTCATGCGACCATCAACATACCGTCTTCGAATGAGCTCATTAATAATACCTCTGGACTTCTCTATCTCTGTCTCGACCCTGTCTGTCTCCATATAGCAGTTCACGATATCCTCCTCCAGTTCCGCTAGCCTTGTGGATACCGTTACCCAATCCTTTTTCGCCCTTGACATCTGCGCTTCGAGATTCGCGATTTCGTTCTCCAGTCTTCTTGCCTCCTCCTGCTTTTGCATCATGCTCTCCGGTGCAGTCTGACACGCCACCTCTTTGACACTTAAGGGGATAAGAACGAGTGTGACGCCGAGCAAGAGGCATGTGCAGATTATCTTAGAGTAAAGAAGTCTATGCCCTTCCATAGTATGAACCTTAACCACCGGCAAAGATTTGTTTTGTCTTAAGGCCTATACCTTTTATCGGATAAAGGCTAATGCAATTTAGCACTTCTGATAAATAAAATCAATTATTGATTCTAATGTTGAAACAGGTGAAGTAGTTAATACTATTCTATTTCTGATGATAATGAATAATATTGAGGTCACCTAACGGCTGGGACCCGATAATTTTCTGAGTAATTCCACCTTTTCAGAAGGTCCCGTAGTTATCAGGATGTCTCCGGAATCAATAACGGTATCTCCACGCGGGTTGATCACAAAATCGTGTTGTGGCTTTTTGAGACCAAGGATGCCGACACCTTTGAGATCTTCAACCAGAATGTCTCTTATCGACCTGCCGATTATGGCTGCGCCCGGCTCGACGGTTATGTCTTCCAGCGTAAGCTCAACGAGCTCACCATGGGTCACAACGTCAAGGAAGTCGCATATAAGGGGCTTCAGGAGCAGGGCGGCCATGCGCCTGCCACCCACGTTGTGTGGAGAGATAGCCCTGTCGGCGCCAGCCCTATAGAGCTTGGACTCCGTCTGGGCCGCGTTGCACCTTCCTACGATAAAGATGTCGGGACGTATTATCCTTGCAGTCATTATGGTATACAGGTTGTCGGCATCGGACGAAAGCGCGGTCACAAGACCACCGGCCCTTTCGATCCCCGCTTTGCGGAGTACCGCCTCTTCGGTCGCGTCACCTTTGACGGCAATAAAACCGTCGGCTCTTGCTTCCTCGACTTCCATCTCGCCCTTTTCTATCACCACCAAGGAGCTGCCTCTGATCTTGCACTCCATGGCGACCTGTTTCCCAACCCTGCCGTATCCGCACACTATGTTGTGACCCGTGATATCTTGAAGCTCACGCAAGAATCTTCGCCTCCCGAACATGTCTAGAAGTCTGCCTTCCAACAACAACTCAACAACACTGGTGGTTACGTAAACCACGGTTCCGAGGCCGCTTATTATTATGAACATCGTGAAGATTTCGCCGCCCTTGGAAGGTACAGCTATTTCACGATATCCCACCGTCGATATCGTTATCACGGTCATGTAAAGTGAATCCAAGAACCCCCAGTGCTCGATAAGCATATAACCAATCGTCCCGATTATGGTCAACGCGAGAAAAATCAGGAGCGCCGTCCTGATGTGCCAGTACGGACTTCTGCTTTTTCGCATCTCTAACCCCGCGGGAGAGTAATCATACGGAACGAAAGGCAAGAGCCGCTAAAGGGAAAGCGGCTGTCCAGGCGCACAGTCGGCTCCATTACAGGAAATCCTGAGGCTCGATGTGATCAAGGAAATCGCGGAACCTCTTGATCTCCTCCTCCTCGGTCGTTTCTACCAGGATGCTCGCCTCATCGAGCACTTTTTCCTCGGCATATATAGGTACATCCATCCTTACCGCCAGGGCTATTGCGTCCGAGGGCCTTGCGCTTATCAGGAGCGTACTATCGTTTCTCTGCATCGTTATCTCAGCATAGAAAGTCCCGTCAATAAGATCGTTAATCAACACTCTCTCAATGCTGACTTTGAAATCCTCGAGGACTTTCTTGAAAAGGTCGTGCGTCATGGGTCGAGCTGTCTCGACGCCCTGCAGGGCAAAAGCTATCGCCGTTGCCTCGAAGGCCCCGATCCATATGGGCAGAAAACGATCCCCTTCCTCTTCCTTCAAAAGTACTATCGGTTGATTCGCAGGTAGCTCGACCCGCACCCCGACAAGGGA
>Ga0315288_10005224_pt1 | contig 16521 bp, 13 predicted proteins | sample YL17G11_20_MG_FD_203454 | JGI IMG/M metagenome (GOLD analysis project Ga0315288, IMG submission 203454) | Sediment microbial communities from Yellowstone Lake, YNP, Wyoming, USA - YL17G11_20 | ecosystem: Environmental > Aquatic > Freshwater > Lake > Sediment | place: USA: Wyoming | collected...
GATCGCTGTTGCTGGCAGCGGTAGCCAGACGATTGAAGTCACCTATCGCGACATCACCATTTGGGTCGACGGGAAACAGATTTCTCCAGACACCGAGCCCTTCCTGGTCCAGGGCCGCACCTTCGTCCCGCTACGAGCGATAGCGGAAGCGCTGGGACAAACGGTGAGCTGGGACGATCCCAGCAACCGGGTGATCATCGGTCAACCATCGACGGAGAGCGCACCATCTGGAATAGCCGGGAAGGGAGGAGTTGCGATCGCTACCGGTAGCCAGACGATCGAAGTCACTTATCGCGACATCACCATTTGGGTCGACGAGAAACAGATTTCTGTGGACACCGAGCCTTTCCTTTTCCAGGGCCGCACGTTCGTCCCGCTACGGGCGATAGCGGAAGCGCTGGGACAAACGGTGAGCTGGGACGATCCCAGCAACCGCGTGATCATCGGTCAACCGCCAACGCAAGCTTCGTCTACATCCGCTTCCTTCACCGACAACGAGAGTGACTGGTTGGCGATTGCCACTAACGGAAATCAAATCATTGCAGTGGGAAGTGGAGGCTCGATCCTGACCTCTGTTGATGGAAAAACGTGGACGGGAGCAGCCAGTGGCACGGAACAAACGTTACGGGACGTGGCTGTCCGGGACAACACCTGGGTTGCCGTAGGGGAAGAAGGCACCGTGTTGGTCTCCCCCGATGGAAATACATGGTCCAAGCACAACGCCGGCACTGGCAGCCTTTACCGGGTCACGTTCGGCGCAAACCTGTGGGTTGCAGTGGGGGAAAACGGCTCGATTTTTACATCCCCAGATGGAATCCAATGGGAACTGCAAAACAGCGACACCTCGGAAAAACTGGACGGGGTTGCCTATGGAGTCGGTCGTTACGTTGCTACCGGAAGCCATGGGACGCTACTTACTTCCATAGACGGCTTGCAGTGGGTGCCAATTGATGTGGGTACAACAGCCGACTTGCGCACGGTCTCATTCCATGAATCGATGGGATTGCCCACGTTCCTAGTGGTCGGTAGCGGTGGCACCGTCGTCACATCAACAGATGGAACCCATTGGACCTTGCGCTCCTCCGGGTCGGCCAATACCTTGCTGGCTGCCGGCGGGTCGGATAGCGGGATGATGGCCGTGGGGAACAACGGGACCCTTCTCCTTTCCACGGATGGTAAAATCTGGACTTCGATGGCTTCCCTTGGCAGCAGCCAACTAGAGGGCGTGGTCTACGCCTTGAACCAATGGTTGGTGGTGGGCCGCTCTGGGACTTTGCTGCGTAAGGAAGGGGAAGGAAACTGGCAGGCCATCCGGGTCGCGATCGATCTTTACGGGATTGTCCGAGCCGCCGGGCAATGGGTGACGGTCGGCGACGCCAATTGGATTCTGACTTCGGGCGACGGCAAAGAGTGGATGTTACACAAAGCCACCGTGTCGGCTTCGGCTCCGGTGACGATTCCTCCTCCTCCGTCCAGAAACTCGCCCACAACTACCGGCACCGGCCCCCCCCCGTTCTTACGGGCAGTAGCCTGGGGTCTGGATCGCTTTGTGGCGGTTGGTAGCAATGGCCAAGGAGTACTGCTGCATTCCGCAGACGGCACGACTTGGCAAGGTTTCCCCTTGGTAGCCGGTTTTTTGCGGGCCGTGACCTTCGGCGGTGATCGGTTTGTCGCGGTCGGAGACGCAGGGTCCATTCTGGTTTCCCTCGACGGCCAGAAATGGTCCCAGCGAGAAGGGACTACTGCAAACTTGCGCGCTGTTGCTTATGCTGAGGGTAAATTCCTGGCAGTGGGAGACTCCGGAACCATCCTATCTTCCCCGGACGGAAAGGAATGGACAGAAATGCATTTGGCTGGTTCCCCCGATCTAAACGCAATTGCCTATGGCGAAGGCCATTGGATCATTGCCGGCAGGAACGGTACGATGTTTTCCTCGATCGATGGAATCAATTGGTCCACCATTCCCGCAAGCAGCGATAGCGAAATCACGAGTCTGCATTACGCCGACGGCCGATTCGTAGCGGTCGGTCGCAATGGTAAGATGCTAACCTCTACCGACGGTTCTGATTGGCAATCATTGCCTATCACCACTACCACCGATTTGCTTGCCGTCAGTTGGAGCGACGGGCGGTGGATGGCGGTGGGACGAGATGGACTGTTGCTGAGATCGACAGACGGCAGCCACTGGCAAAGTACCCTGATGCTCTAGGACCCACAATTCCTCCTGCTCGGGACCTTCTCAAAACCGGTTCAATAGATCTGCCAAGATAGGACGGAGTTCGATCTGAGCTTGGATCCTGGATTTGGAAGACCACAACTATCGGTCGAGGAGGACAATTGTATGGAAGTCACGATCAAAGGTGCAGAACGAGCCAATGAGTGGTCCATCATCACCGTGAAGGGCCGTCTCGATACTATCACGGCTCCAGATTTAGAGAAGAAGACCATCGCTTGGATTGGTGAGGGCATCAGAGGATGCTGTTGGACCTAACCGGCGTGGAATTCCTCAGTAGTGCAGGCATTCGAGCGATTCTGGTTGCCGCCAAGAAGACGAAAGAACTGCAGGGTACCCTGGCGGTAGCGGGATTACAGGGTATTGCAAAGGAAGCTTTCAACCTTTCGGCTTGCAACACGATCCTTTCCACTTACACCAGCGTGGACTCCGCCTTGAAGGGCTTGAACCCCCAGCCCAGTTAGGACAGAAACGCACCAAGCATTTTACCCTGCCGCACCATCTCCTGACAGTAGGCATAAAGGGCGTCATAGACGATCGATTCTGCCCGATTGACTGCGGAATCATCCGCCAGGCCTAGGTGGCGAAATCCTTCGGCGATCGCATTTAGTCCGATTCCCTCCGGCTGGCGATATAAAGAATTGTCGGTGTCCGCTCCGTTTACGATTCTGCCGAGTAGTACCAAGGCGGGTTCCTGATCCAGTCCGTACTTTTTCAGGAAAGCTTCAAAAGAACAGTGGCCACCATGATGGCCTAACTCCACCCCTTTGATGTCATAAGGAATCGCTCCCAAGGATTCCGCTTGTTCCAGCACCTGCTCAGCCGGAACGTAGAGGAATTCCGCTTGGGGGTCGATGAACTTGGTGATCAGCCAAGGACAAGCCACCCGGTCGACTTTGACGTGCTCCCGCGTAATCCATTTCATGTCTTCTTCTCCTTGTTTCAGACTCGCAAATTGAAAGGTGTCGGATTCAACCTTAGTACCCCGACAAGGTATTGTAGCGCGTGATCCGGCCAAATTTGACCAGGGCATGACCGGTTGATGCATCCACGGCCAACTTTTCCGGTGCGACCAGCCAATCTTCAAACTGCTCTTCGCTTTCCCATTGGGTGATGATCAACCAATCTCCATGATTATCCGTAGGCTTCAAGATCCGTTCTGCCAGGATACCATAACGCCGCCTCAATACTCGATTGGACTCGATCCAGGCGAAGAAGGCCGACTGGTTTTCCGGCGGAATCTCCACCGTACGGATACAAACCAGCGGGTTACGGGGACCGATGTTCATTTTCTTTCCTCCGTTTCGATTTTTGTTTCCTGGGCCAACCAGGCGAAAAGAACCGTGGCCAATAAAACGACCCCCCCGATCACCATGAACCCCATCTTATAGGAAGCGGTCATCAGGATCGCTCCCAGCAGAACGGGACCGGTGGCCTGACCGACATCCATGATCGTGCTCATATACCCCAGGGCGGTGCCGCGTCCACCGGCAGGAGCCAGATCCGCCACGAAAGCCGAGGTAGCAGCGGAGGCTACGGCCAAACCAAGGCCGAATACAAAAGAGAGCACCAAAAGGACAACCAAATTCATGGTGAAAGGAAAAAGACCGATGGTCACGCCTGTAAGCGTTAGGCCAATCAGGATCGGCATCTTGCGCCCGCGTCGATCGCTCAGTCGTCCCATCAGCGGTCGAGCTAAAGTTCGCACGCCGACCTGCACGCCGAACAGCACGCCGATCCAAGCCATGTTGATGCCGGCGCTTAACGCATACAGCGGCAGAAACGCCTCCAAAGCACCGAAAGCGAAATATTGGGCCGCTTCTGCCACGCTGGTGATCAGAATGGTCCGGTGAGATAGAATTCGCCAGATCGGGATTTTGGTGGTCTTTTGGTGAACAATAGGGGCAGCTTCTGCTGGAGCTTTGGGGATAACGAAAATACCCAACAAGGTAAATGCTCCCGCCACAGCGCATGCCAAATAGACCCACTGCCATGCTCCAAAAGCCAGAATAGCGGCACCGGCGATCGGAGCCAATGCCCGCCCGGCCAAGGTGGTAGAAGAAAACCAGCCCAATCGTTCACCGCGCCGAGTGGGAGCCAAATCCGTGACGTAAGCCATGGCCGCGGGGCCGAACACGGCGGTAGCCAGGCCGTGATACACGCGCACCAGGGCCAGTTGCCAGGGAGTGGTAACCAGGAAATAGAGAAAGGGCGCCGTGAAGAATACGATGCCGGCCAGTATCAGCATCGGCTTGCGCCCCCATCGATCACTGAAGTACCCGGCAAAGAAGCTGGTGAGGACCCCAGTGACCGTGGAAGCGGCGGCAATCAGGCCGATGGTCGCTTTGTCGGCCCCGATTTGTTGGGCCAGGATCGGCAAAACCGGATTTTTAGCGATAGTGGAGCTAAAGATGGCCAATCCGCCAACACCGCACAAGAGCAGGAAAGCCGTCGTCCGCTTCATGGGATAACTATAGAATGCAAACGGGAAGAAGGCGAAGATACGTTGTTCCTTTCAGAGAGTGGTCAACCCCTAAATAGAAATGTTTTGCGTCTGATATTCATGCGCTTAAAGGAGAAAATGAAGCTACCCAATCGCTTTTACCCTTATCTTCTTCGCCACGCTTCAGCCACGTATCACCTGATTAACGGTTCTAATCTAGAAGCTGTCCGTTTGATGTTGGGCCACACAAGCTATGAGATGACGAGAAACTACCTATCATTGGCAAGTTTGGATCTAGCAAGAGCACACAGGAGGACGTCTCCAGTAGAAAAACTTGGATAGCTGACTAAGCAAACGGCTGTCAGTTTAGTAGTATAATCAAGGAGGAGGTAAGATCCATGCGGGGATTAATAATAGTAGTAGTATTGATTGCCTTGGTGGGTTGTACCGAGACTACCCAGACCTCTTCTTTTACAGGCAATCCGTCATTGGCAGTTACACCATCACTTTCAACAACTCTGCGCATCATCTCCCCTGACGTCACCAAGATAACAACGGGTTTCACCAACTACACGATCATTGGGGAAACTGAGCCAGGAGCAATCGCGAAAATAAACGGGCAGAAAGCCAATGTATCTTCCGATGGCAGTTTTCAGCACACGGTGCCATTGGTTTTGGGATTAAACACATATTTAGTAGAGGCGGAAGAACAGGGTTTCTTGGAGAACCAAAAGACAGTCGTTATTTTTGGGGAGGAAAACCCTGACACAGCACCCTTGGAACCTACTCCTACCCCCACACCTTCTTCAGAGCCCTCCAACTCTTCAACCATACCTTCTTCAGAGCCCTCCAACTCTTCAGCCATACCTTCTTCAGAGTTTTCCAAATGGGTGCTTACGGATGCAGAAATAGAAGAAGCGATCCGAGTTGGAGAGAGTTTTGCTGATCTGCGAGCACTTGGAGACTGGCAAAAGCAGTATCAGTTAGTGGCTAAAGGAGGTGCGTTTGAACCTAGCACTGTTAAGGTTTCTACGCCATTTATTGGAGCTGTAACGCTTGCATATAGTGCGAAAACAAAATATGAAGACTTCAGTTTGGAGAAGGTTAGAGAAGCAGCTATAGAGAATTCGCTGAGCATGTATGTGACTTGTTATTCAGATGATGTCGATTTCACTGACAACCTTAGTGCAGTACTGATTCTGAATGATGGTACTGTTATCAAACCTTACGCTGCAGACGTTCCAAGCGTTCCAGAGGTCAACGATATGACATTTGAAGCATTCTGTGCGTTTCATTTTGCCACCACTCAAATCAAATCAGACGAACGAATAACGTTTGTTCTGATTCGGGGATACTCAGGCGAACAACGAGCGGAAATTGATTTATCTCAACTCAAATAGAACCGAGAGAAGCTTTCTTTACATGCGTTATAGGTTGCCTTACTTGAATGGTGGATCAAGATAGATCAGATCAACCGACTCATCAGGGATTAACTCTCTCAGAACCTTCAGATTGTCTCCGTAGTAGAGCTTGTTCTTCCAGCTAGTGCTCATTCATACTCCCCTGCAGCACGCATCATTGTTGTTATTGTACTGCCAATCAATTAATCGAGAATTAAAGGGGGTCCACCATCAAACACTTTTACCTGCCCTTGAGTTCTCTTCAGATGGACCTCTAGGTATTTCTAAGAGCTGGTTTAGGATTTCCTCTTGATGTTTTTGCGTATGAAGGAGGCAATATCGTAAACCATATACAATGGAACAAGTGGAGGTGATTCATGGGTTTTATAAGAAGAAAGTTATGGGGTTTAAAAGAAAAGAGAATCAACGCAACGGCGGAAAAAGCACGCACCACTGTTCCAAAAGAGCCAGTATTTGAGTATCATCTCCCTCCTCTTTCGATACTTACTAATACATACCAAGAAACGCTAACAGGAGATGAAACAAACTCCACAGCGGAGGAATTGCCACAGTTATCAGAATTGTCAGGCCATGAATTCGAGGTTTTTATTGAACAGCTTATTCAAGAAATGGGACTATCGACTATCCGCCGCAGACAGACTTCCGATGGCGGAATTGATATCGAAGCGGAATCGCTGAGCCCTATTACGGGTGGTCGATTTCTGATCCAATGTAAGAACTGGCAAAACCCCGTAGGAGTGGGAATCCTACGAGACCTTTACGGCAATGTAATCAGTGAAGGAGTAAACAAGGGAATCATCATAACGACCTCGGACTTCACCAAGGAAGCTAAGCAATTCTCTTCAGGAAAACCTATTGAATTAATCGACGGCTTAACTCTTAACCAATTGCTCTTGCACAAGCAGGAAACAAAATCACCATTAGTACAACAATCTAGGTGGACGTTGATGGATCTTCTTTGTGATGTTCAATTCGGAGCCAATCAGGTTCCCTTGGTGCTTGGTTCATCAGCCGATGCTCCATTGATTGGCGATCTTAGAATGGATACACCATTGCTGATGGCGGATGATAGCGGCAATGCCGCTAGAGCAATTGTGACTAGTGTTCTATTCAAAGGCACCCCAGAGGATTTTGGATTTATAATAATTGATCTAAAACGGGTTGATTTTGCAGCATTTCGGAACCTGCCACACCTCCTTTATCCCATCATAGAGAGCAGTATACAATTCAGTGCTGTATTGAAAGTCCTTTTGGGGGTCATGGAAGAGAATCTAGCCCGATTTTCAGCCGTTGGAGCAAGAGATCTTGAAACACACAACTCCAAAGCAGAAAAAAGCAACAAGGGCGGGTATATCCCCTATACCATTGTGATCTTGAATGGATTCTCCGTACTGATGGAGACAAAAGAGATTCGCCAGGCATTATTGAGGTTCTTCTGGATGGGGAAAACGGCTGGGATGTTCTTTATCATTAACTCAGATGTGATTCGGCCTCAGATGCTAGGCAAAAGAGTGACCGATATCTTCCCATCAATACTTTTGGATCATCTTCATGTCAGGTCTTCCTCATTACTGGGGATTCAGAAACCGCCGCATCTCAAGGATTCAGAAATGCTCTTGGTTCAACCGCAAAAGGGCGAGGTGATCAAGGTCGCTCGTCCAGTTCTATCTGAAAACAGCATCGAAAATGTCGTTCAATTTTGGAGAGAACAAGGTCGAGAAGCAGCGATTCTAAAATGGCCTATTCCTCTGGGAGAAACTGGGGAAGGCGGAGAAGACGATTTCGATGATGCCCTTTATCAGAAAGCCCTGCGCATTGTCCTGCAAGCTGGAGAGGGGTCGGCTTCCATGTTACAACGTAAGCTAAGAATTGGTTATGCCTGTGCGGGGCGAATGATCGACCTGATGGAGCGGCAAGGGATTCTGGGCCCCGCGATTGGATCCAAACCTCGTCCGTTACTTCGATCCCCAGAACAGTCTCCAATCAAATTCCAATGAAACCACCACCAAAATATTATGTATATGAGATTTGGGACCCGCTAACAGAGGTATGTCGATATGTTGGCAAGGGATATGGTAAACGAGCTAAAGATCAAGCGAACCCTGAACGTATTACCAATGAAAAGCTCCGAAAGCTAGTAGAAAACTGCAAGAATGAAGGATTTGAAATTGAACCGATAATAGTCTATCGACACAATATTGAGGCAGAAGTCTTACGGAAAGAAATGGCACTGATCGCAAAATATGGACGATTGGGTATAGAGCCAGATGGAACCCTATACAACATCACTGCTGGGGGACAAGGGATTGTCGGGAGAGGGAAGCCCGTAACTATCGCAGGAATTCTTTATTCAACTATGAAAGAAGCGGCAGACGCATACGATATTAACGAGTTCAATCTAAGAAGACGATTGTCTAAAGGTTGGACTGCTGAGGAAACTGTAGGGCTTGTGGATCGGCCGAGAACATCAAAAAGAAATAAAGCGGTAAAAATCAATGACATAGTATATCCATCTCAGGAAGAGGCTTGTAGGACTTTTGGGGTGTCGTCTGCAATGGTCATTTCTCGTATCAAGAGAGGGTGGACAATCGAGGAGGCGTACGGAGTTATCAAGCGCCTACCAAAACAAAATCGTCCTATTACCGTCGACGGTCTGTCTTTTAATAGTGTGAAAGAAGCTGCTCAATATTTTCGAGTTAGGTCTGACGCAACGCTGGCACGAATCAAACGAGGATGGAGCCCAGAAGAGGCTTTTGGTGTGCGCAGGCGGCAGCGTGTTGATCAACGACATACGGAGAGTGACGTTATAGATATCCGACAGCGATATGCGAAAGGTCAATCATCTAACGAAATAGCAAAATATTACGGAATCGATCAGAGCGCCGTTTTGAGAATTTGCTATGGTGAGTCGTACTCAAACTTTGGTGGGCCAATTGTCCTCGTGAAGCAACCGAGAAAAGATCGCCTAAGTTCCAAAGCAGTGCTTGAGATTCGATATGAGAAGAAAGCAGGTACCAGCAATAGAACAATTGCAGGACAATATAATATTGATCTAAGTACCGTCTCAAATATATGCACAGGGAAAAGCTATAAACACGTCGGTGGCCCGATAGTTACTGGTCAAAGAAGATTGAACGGAATGGAAGTTGAGCAAATACGAACTGAAAAGCGGGCTGGGAAATCTTTGAAGGAAATCGCAGAATTATGGCATTTGCATCTCGACACAGTAAGAAGAATTTGCTCTAAAAAAAGATAAATTGAAGCAGTAAAAATGGACCGATCTCATTCACTTGACTGAATGATCGCATACCAATCTTTTGCTCTGGGTTGGTGGCATATTTGCCAACCGATCAATTCGTTGAGTCTCACACGTTTTTTACCGTTTAAGTCTATGTTCGCTTGCTTAGCCAGGGGGGAGCACCCTTAATCTCTCTCCACTGCCCGTGAGTCCCCTTCAGATGAGCCTATGATCCATTGTATGGTGAAATGCCGGTTACTTCGATCGTGTTCAGCGCAGAGCCTTTTCCCTTTTGGTATGTAAGTGACGGTGATGTAGGTCCGGGGAGTGCGGATGGTAATGTTCCAATGCCTCGTGGCGGTGAAGGTGAGAGTGAGAGATTTTCGCCGGGACCGCTCCTGAAGAATGGCTGTGTTCGTGGTGGCCGTCATCATGGCGGTGCCGGTGTTCATGTTCGAAGGGCAAATGTAGGTGCAAGTGGGAGTGGTGTTCTACCACAATCAGGAAGACACCCAGCGCCATTAGGGGTAGTACCAGGAGCAAGAGCGGGTTGAAACGGTCTTGGAACAAGAAAGTGGCGATGATAGTTCCCACGAAGGGGGAGGTGGAAACGATCGCTCCCGTGCGAGCCGTACCCAATTGGCGCAGGGCGAGTAGTTCCAAGACGTAACCTAAACCAAAGCAGCCGAATCCCAGGGCCATCATCTCCAGTATCAACCGGATACTCGGCATGGGGATAGCCAGAGCCACCGTTAACAGGAGCGTGATCACCCCGGCTGCGAATCCGCGAATGATCATGATCTGCAATGGGTCCTTGCCGGAAATGTTCCTGGCTAGATTCCGATTCAGCGCCCAAACTATGGTTGCCGAGAGTATGATCAGCGCGCCCAGAGAGATGCCCAGGGGAGAGGAAAAGTCCAATGACAGAAGCAGGCTCCCGGCTACCACGCACAAGACGGCAAGCCATACCTGCCTGCCGATGGCCTCCTTGAAGATAAGGGCGGCCAACAGAACGGTGGCTACGATCTCGAAGTTCAAGAGGAGGGAGGCGACCACCGCCGGTGTCTGATTGAGTCCGATCAGAGCGAGAGCAGGAGCCACTACTCCCCCGCAGGCGATTGCCCCTAAGAGCCATGGCCAATCCAATCGGCTAATGCTTGCCTCCCGTTGTCGATGCGGCTGGAAAACTCGTAAGAACCATAAGCCCAATCCTTCGCCCAGGGAGATGAATGCGAGCAGAGGAATGGGGTCCACTTGATCAAGAAATAGCTTGCAGAAGGGAAAACCGATTCCATAAAGGATGGAAGCCAGCACGGCCGGTAAGATGGGGAGAATCCAAGCTCGCTTCACGGGCGTAATCTATTCATTATTCTCCGCCTTGCGCAAGATCTTCTTCGGTACAGGCGCGTTCAAGGATGGCTGGTGGTGAAATAATCCACCTCAGCAGTCGATTGCAGTGTACCGTTTGCCTGCACCTGTGACCATCTCTTGGTAGTCACTATTACTAAAGAAAACTAGATAATCTGTTAGTCGTAAAGTTCATCCAGCATCAATAGACAAACACCAGAAAATGGCTTAGCATCTTCCATGCCGAGGCGCCCATAGCTCAATTGGATAGAGCGACAGACTTCGGATCTGTAGGTTGCGGGTTCGATTCCTGCTGGGCGCGCTTTTTATTTGATTGAAGTGGAATGTTACGCCGGGCTCTCCATTGGCGATCGAACGACACGATGGCGCCTCAACCAGGTTCACGGAGCAGATCGATGCCATCCCCCCCAATGGTTCCCCTTCTTTACCGGTCAACTCTTTTAAGCCGGGAGCAGTCGGATTCGGTGTCCTGCGCGACGATCATCAGGCAATAGGAAAAAACACGCGGATTGGAACCAACCGTCAGCGAATCGCGGTATCGTACTGGAAGTTCACCTCCACGAATTGGCCCTCCGGCACGACCACCGTCTGCAGGCCCGCCACCGGAAACGGATTGCCCCCCGGCATGGGATCAAGCTGGTAGGTTCCGGGCGCCAGAGCGATCCGGTAATAGCCGTTGACGTCCGACTGGAAGCGGGCGACTTCCTGCCCACTGGCTTCCTGGCGCACTACTACGGTGGCTTGATACGGTTTCTCGTTGGGCTGACCGGGGACCTCTACCGGCTGGATCGGACCCAATGTGATCCGACCATAGATGCCACTGTAGGGCTGGGGGATTTTGGCGATCAGGCTGTAGGCCAAGCCCTCCTGCTCGGCAAAGATCACACGCTGGTGCGACGCCAGCAAGGGCGCGATCAAAGCATACAGTTCACCCGTCAAGGAGATGCCCTCCGGCTGGCTCGCCAGATCAGCCAACCGGCCGACGCCGGCCAGGAAGGCCGCGGGCAGGGTGACTAACCGCTCCTTCTGATCAACACTAAGATCGCTGGTTTTACCCATAGTTGTCACGAACAGTGTGCTGCGGGCCGGGATATACTCCCGAGACTCTGGCAGGGCCACATTCTTCAGATAGGAATAGAGGTAATGGAACTCGGCTGGCGCCCCCCAGGCGTATTCGGAGACTCCCTTTTGGTAATCGGCGGTCCAGAGGTCGATGGAAGTGGTACCCAGATCGGTGGGCATCGGGTCCGGCTGGTAGTGGTCGTCCATCTGCAGGTATCCCCAGGCTGTTAGCACCAGGATCAAGTCCAGGGATTGCGGGTAGGTCAGGCTTGCCTGCAGCACAGGACCCTTGCGGAAAGCGATCACCGTGCCGTCGCCGTAGAGGTGGAAGGCCGGCACGTGCTGGCGGAAGAACTCGATCGGCACCAAACCGCCGCCGGAGTCCGCTCGCAGGATCACGTTCTCGGCCTTCCGCTCGAACTGGAAGAGCAGCCGACCCAGCAACACGGAGATCTGGGCGCGGGTGGCGGGCAGGTTCCCCTGGAACAGGTCACCCGCCAGGTGGGGGTCGTTTGGATCGAAAAGCCCTTGCTGCACGGCCGTTTCCACGAAAGGCGCCGCCCAGGATACCGCCGGCAGATCGGAGAAGGTCGGGCTGGTCGGTTCGGACAAGGTCCAACCGACCTTGCGCACCAGCACCGTCACAACCTGTTCTTTGCTGACCGGGTCTTCCGGCCGAAACGTCCCGTCGGGAAAGCCCAGGAACAACTTAGCCTTGGCTGCAGCTTCCACGTAAGCGTAGGCCCAGTGGCCGGACGATAGGTCGGAGAACGAGGGAGTAGGGGAAGCTTCCGGGTAAAGACCGGCTGCCAGCAGAATCATCTTGGCGAATTCCGCACGAGTGATCGAACGCTCCGGTTGGAAGGAACCATCCGGGTAGCCGTCCACGATTTGCAGATGGTAGAGGGTCATGATGGCCGCGAAAGCCCAGTGATTCAGCACGTCCGGAAAGGGCAGGGGGGAGATGCCCAGCACGCGAGCCTGGATGTAGGCGGTGCCTAGGCCGGCCCAATAGTCCAGTTCCCCCTCGATCGTGCGCAGATCCAAGGCCTGCAAGCCACTGGCGGTGACGTCCGCCGCCAGCAGGGAATCTGGAGCAAAGCGAAAATGCCAGGGTGGATTGTCCGTTTTCTCTACCTTACCCCCTACCCAGAGCGTGAGATTCTCACCCATCATCCGCTGCAAATCGCTCCAAGTCTGGTCGTTCGTCGTGGAGGCGATGATCACATCTCCATTGAGATCGGCCAGGAACGACACTCGCGGACCGATCGGAGGCACCACATCCATCAGCAGGACTTCGGTTTCCGCTTCCAATTGCCCTTCGGGCGCTACGATCCCGGCGATCACGGAGTAGGCTCCCATTTTGAAGTACCATTGGGTTTCCCAGACTTCGCGGAACTCCTTGCTCTCCCCTGGCTGCAAGCTGATTTCCGTCAGCATATCGATGAACACCCGGCCAGCGGACCAACGCCAGAAATAGCCGTCGGGTCCCCACACGCTGATGTCGTACTGCCGGCCGGAGTTGAAATGCAAGGTTACCGGAGCAGAGCCGGTGTTTTCCAGACGAAGGACGAACACGACCTTGGCGCCGATTTCATAGGGTCCCTGTTCGGCTTCCACTGTGAAGATCAGCGCGGCCGGTGAAGGAGGCGCCGTGGCTCCCAGGGAAGCCCCCGCGCCGGAAAGCAGAAGCAATCCGCTCAATACGAAAATCACGACTCTCTTCATGACGTCACCTCTTCTCCATTATGACGCAGAATCTAGCAGGTGGTTCCCAGCAGGATTTCGCGTGCTCCCCGCGTTATCGACTGTTAAGGAAGACATCCGGCGGAGTGCGCGGCTGACCAACGGCTACCCGCAAGGGTCTGCTCGCCTTTCTTGGCTTTGGGAAACTCCTTCTTTGCGGGAGGAGCTCCTTCATGGCGGTCCCTCTTCTTCCGGCGGTCGATTCTCGTCGCCGGACCGGCAAACGCTGCGGCGGAACGGCTCCGCGACCTCTAGTGAAGCTAAGGACCCGTACAGTTCCGGTCGCCGGTAAGCATTGCCCCAGACCTCAGTCGTTCGCCAATGACGGATGTCATCCAAGTCAAAAGGAGCCGGCACAATCCCTTCCGCCTCACCCGCTTCCACGATCAGCGGGTCTCTAGCACCTGTCTCGGGAAAACAGATCGGATCGTAGGCCACGGAATGGCCATTTTCTTGGGGAACCGGGTAGTTTGCCATGGCCACAGCGACCATATTTTCGAATGCGCGCGTGCGCAGTTGACCCAGACGAGATGCCTCCATCCGGCAGGCGTTGGGCACCAGGATTAGTTCGGCTCCATTCAACATCAGGATCCGAGCCGGTTCGGGGAATTCCCGGTCGAAACAGATCATTGCGCCAACCCGGACAGCTCCCTGCTTGGTGTCCAGCTCAGCAACCGGGAAGCTTTCCCCTGGAGTGAAAACAGTTTCCCAATCGAAGCGGCAAGTGTGTGTTTTGGCATACGTCAAGACGATTTCCCCGTGATGGTCTATCAGGGAAACACTGTTGCGTGGACCGCCGGGCCAACGCTCCAGATAGGTCAAGGCGATGGCCATTTTCAATTCTCTGGCGAGTTTACAATAGTGTTCGACAAAATCGCTATCCCGACCCCGGGCAAGGTCCAGCCAACCTTGACGCAGGACAGGATCTGAAGGGCAGGGGGAATAGCCAACGCTCCAGAGCTCGGGAAAAAGGGCGATGTCGGCGCCCATGGCAGATGCTTGCCGGCAATAGGCCTCCCCTTTTGCCTGATTGGAAACCAGATCTGTGCCGCAGGCCGATATTTGCAGCAGGGCCACCACAATTTTGTTCATGATCCTCCTTGGGGGGAGCACTCGTTTCATGCTCCGTCCTGGGAGACTTCCCCTTCATTATAGTGGAATGATACGATCAATCCTCCAATACGATGATCTGTGATGTGATTGGGATGCTAACGGAGAACCTGCAGGAAAATCAACCTCTGCCAAACCGAAGAGGGCAGCATTGAGTCGTCCTTTGCCATTGCCAGACCAAACCGGACCGAAGCTGAACCGAGCGATCGTAGCGCTAGCAATGCCTGCTGTGGGCGAAAATCTGTTGCTGACGGCCGCCACCTTCGCCGATACCTTGTTGGTAGGCTGGCTGCGCAGCCCGGCAGCGCTCTCTGCCGTAGCGATGGCCGGTTTCATCAATTTTATTTTAACTAGTCTTTTTGCCGCGGTGGCCGTAGCATGCACGTCGATCGTGGCCCGCTCCTGGGGAGCAGATAACCCCCTTCGAGCACGGGCGGCGCTCGGGCAGACAGTATTGTTCGCCTTCGTTTGCGCCGTGGCACTACTGGGTTTGGGCCTGCCTTTGGCCGGTCCCTTCCTGCGGTTGATGGGATTATCCGGGGAAGCCCTTGTGCTCGGCAGCTACTATTTGCAGGCTCTGTTTTGGGGAAATTTGCTGGCGTTACCCGGTATCGTTCTTTATGGAGGGATGCGCGGTACGGGAGATACCCGCACGCCTTTGCTGATTACAGGTTTTATGAACGTGGTGCATATTGGTTTGGCTTATCTGCTGGTGTTCGGCGGTTTGGGTCTAGCAGGGATGGGCGTTTACGGTGCCGCCCTGGCTATTCTAGTGACCAATGCCGCCGCAGGATTGCTGGCTTTGCTCGTAACCTGGCGGGGGAGGGGAGAATTTTTCTTGCGGTTGCGGGATTTACGCCCACAACGCAGCATGATCAGCGAGATCTTTCTCTTGGCGGGGCCGGCACTGGGTGAGCAAGTGGTATTTCGGATTTCCCAACTGATCTACATGCGCTGCGTATCAGGGTTGGGTGAGATTGTCCTGGCTGCTCACCAGATTGCTTTGAGCGTGGAATCGCTGGCGTACATGCCCGGATGGGGTTTTGGGATTGCCAGCACCACTCTCAGTGGTCAATACATAGGAGCCAAGAAACCATGGATGGCCGAGCGCAGCGTATGGCGAACGCTGGTGTTCAGCGTCACCGTACTTTGCTCGATCGGACTGCTGTTCCTTTTACTGGGCCGTCAAATGGCGACCCTCTTTGGTGGGACCCCCGAGGTGGTGATCCTGGCGGGTATCGCCATTCGCTGGAGCGCCTTGGAGCAGCCGGGGTTGGCAGTGTTCAATGTCCTTGGCGGGGCGCTGCGAGGGGCAGGGGATACGAAAAGTCCAATGCGTGCCACTTTTGCGGGAGTTTTGGTGCGCCTGGCTGTCGTCTATCCTTTTGCCTACACCTTTGGCTGGGGTCTGGCGGGGATTTGGCTGGCTTCCGGCCTTGACTGGATTGCACGAGCGATCGTGCTGTTGGTTTACTACCGGCGCGGGCGCTGGAAAGCGCGCGGGGTCTGACATACTGCGGTTGTATTTTCGATTGGTTTTTGTTACTCTACCTTCCGCGCTACAAGTGCGTTCGGTGGATCGCTAGCTCAAGTGGTAGAGCATCTGACTCTTAATCAGAGGGTTAAAGGTTCGAGTCCTTTGCGATCCACCAAACCCAATCCCTGAGCCACCTCGCAGGAACCGGTCGAATCAGCACATCACAAAAAACGGCCTATTTACCCATCTGATTCGTAAAAAAGAGCCAATCATAACAGCCACAAGAACGGAGAATACCTCGATTGAGAGCGTCATAGCTGGCATAATTGGTGGTTCGGAATAACCCATCTGATTCTGTGAAGGAGAATGTAGTCTGAAAACTACAACCAGAGATTGATCGGTTCTGGTCCTTGGCTGGCGAGC
>Ga0315288_10005225_pt1 | contig 16520 bp, 12 predicted proteins | sample YL17G11_20_MG_FD_203454 | JGI IMG/M metagenome (GOLD analysis project Ga0315288, IMG submission 203454) | Sediment microbial communities from Yellowstone Lake, YNP, Wyoming, USA - YL17G11_20 | ecosystem: Environmental > Aquatic > Freshwater > Lake > Sediment | place: USA: Wyoming | collected...
CGTCGCAGAGCAGCGAGCCGATGCCGATGGCGCTCTTGATGCGGCCGTCTTCGCCTTCCCCCGCTTCCGTGACGCCGAGGTGGATCGGGTAGTTCCAATCGCGGCCGAGCGCGTCCAGCTTGGCCACCAGGAGACGGTAGCACTCGATCATGATCTTCGGGTTGCTCGCCTTCATCGAGAACAGGAAGTTGTGGTAGCCGTGCTTCCGGCAGACGCGGGCGAACTCGAGCGCGCTTTCCACCATGCCGATCGGGGTGTCGCCGTACCGGTTCAGGATGCGGTCGCTGAGCGAGCCGTGGTTGGTGCCGATGCGCACAGCCCGGCCCAGGCGCTGGCACTCCGCCACCAGCGGACCGAACGACTCCTCGATCCGCGCCAGTTCTTCCAGGTAATCCTCGTCGCTGTACTCCCGGACTGCGAACTTCTTCTTGTCCGCGTAGTTGCCCGGATTGACGCGCACCTTCTCGACCCACTTCACCGCTTCCAGCGCCGCCTCGGGTTTGAAGTGGATGTCCGCCACCAGGGGAACGAGACATCCGCGCGCGCGCAGTTCCGCCACAATGTTCCTCAGGTTGGCGGCGTCGTTGACCGTTGGGGCGGTGATGCGAACGAGCTGACAGCCGACGGCCACCAGGTCGAGCGTCTGCTGAACGCAGGCGGCGGTGTCCATGGTGTCACACGTGATCATGGATTGCACGACGATGGGATGATCGCCGCCGACGATGACCCCGCCCACGGCGGGGTCACCGACCACGACCTCGCGGGTGTGCCGCCGCTGACAGGAGTAGGGAGAATCACAGTATCTCATTCGGTATAGGCGGGAGCGGGAGCCCAGCAACGCCGCGTCGGCACGCGGGCGCGGCGTCAGTTCTTGGGGGCGAAGACGATCGGTTCCTCGCGCTCGCGCCGCGCGCTGCGGACCCAGTCGCCGGTGTCATAGAAAGCGATGAAGAGCATGAACGCGATGAGCGCCATGGCGCAGGCGGTTTGGAGGTATTGCAGGATCTTGCCGCTAACGGGGCGGCGTCGGATCCATTCGACGAGCGCGAGGGTGATGTGTCCGCCGTCGAGCACCGGGAAGGGGAGCAGGTTCAGGAGCGCGAGATTCACGTTCAACACGACGCTGAACCAGAGCACGAGCCGCCAGCCTTCCTCCGCCTCGAACAGGTTCTTGTAGGCCCGCACGATCATGACGGCGCCGCCGAGTTGCTGAATGCCGACGTCTGACTTGCGGGAGAACAGGGTGCGGAACGTGCTCACGATCTGCCCCGTGCTGGCGCGGATTTGCTCCAACGGGTGAGGGTAAGTCAGGATCGTTCGGTTATCCACCTGCCAGGAAAGAATCCCGAAGGACGGGGGGCTGTCCGCGGGACGCAACGGCTTCTCGCCCTTGAGGGTTGCTTCGAGTTGCTCGGCACCCCGTTTGACGGTGAGTCGAACCGGCCCGGCACTGGCGTTCGTGGCGGATTGCTCGGCCTGAACAATCGCGAGGACGGAATAGGCGCGCTCGCCGTTCACGGCGAGGACCTCATCGCCGCGGCGCAGTCCGGCCAGCGCGGCCGGGCTGTTGGTGGCGACGTCCCAGACGACCATTTCGTACGCCGGCGAAATCAGAATCTGCCGCAATGCCTTGCGTTCGTACCACTGGGTCGGGCGGCGGTATGGCACCGGGTAGGCCACTAACTCACGGTTGTCCCGGACGTATTTGATAGGGATGTTGGTCCCTTCGCTGGTGACGATGCGCCAGGTGACACTGTCCGTGGACGACGGCGAGAACTGGGTGACGGGATGCCCGTCCACCTCGAGGATGCGATCGCCAGGCCGGAGTCCCGCCTGCCAGGCCGGGCCGGACGGGTCCACCCATCCGATGGTGGTGGTCCGATCCGCTTCGTTGATCGGGCGGCCGACCAGCCAGACCAGGACCGCGAACGTGAACGCGAGCAGGAAGCTGAACAGCGGACCGGCCAGGGCGACGATGATCTTGTCCAGGGGTGAAGCGGGTGGCAGTTGCTCCACGGGTGTCTCACTCTTGCCTTCAAGGGCTTCCATCGTTGCCATCTGAGGCAGGGCCACATAGCCCCCGGCGGGAATCCAGCCCAGGCAATACTCCACGCCGTTGACGGTGGTCTTCCACACGGGCTTGCCAAACCAGATGGAGAAGCGCTCCACCTTCATCTTCCGCCAGCGGGCGGCGAGGAAGTGCCCCAGTTCGTGCACGAAGATGAGCAGGTTGAACAGGAGGAGGACCTCCAGAATCACGAAACTGACCTTCAGCGTGTGCATACGCCGCTAATCCCCCTCGCCGAAGGTCGGCTCGGTCCGGTGCCTGGCAATCGTGTCAGCCATCAATGCCGGGGAATATAACGGCCCGCCGCCGGCTGGCAACCGGCAAACCGGCCGGCCGGCCAGGGCCGGGGACTCAGCGCGCCGCTTCGCGCCGCGCCCAGGCATCCGCCGCCAGGACCTGGTCCAGCGTCGGGTGAGCCACCACCGCGTGCCGGTCCATCACCCGTGCGACCGTCGCACTGATGTCCGTGAAACCGATCTGGCGACGGCAGAAGGCCTCCACCGCCAGCTCGTTCGCCGCATTGAACACGGCGGGCAGCGTGCCCCCGACTTCGCCGGCCCGGCGCGCCACCGCCAGGGACGGAAACCGCTCCTCGTCGGGGGCCTCGAAGGTGAGCGTGCCGAGCTTCGCGAAGTCCGTCTGCACCCGGTCGCTCGCGGCGCGGTCCGGATAGGTCAGCGCGCACTGGATCGGCAGACACATGTCCGGCGTGGAGAGTTGGGCCAGGATCGAGCCATCCACAAACTCGACCATCGAATGGACGATGCTCTGTGGATGGACCACCACGCCCACGCGCTCGATGCCGACGTCAAACAACCAGCGCGCCTCGATCATCTCCAGCCCCTTGTTGAACAGCGTGGCGGAGTCAATCGTGATCTTGCGACCCATGACCCACGAGGGATGCTTGAGTGCCTGCTCGACGGTGATGCCAGCGAACTGTTCCTTCGGCATCTGCCGGAACGGGCCCCCCGACGCCGTCAACAGCAGCCGGCGCACGGAAGCGGGTGGCTTGCCGTCGAGGCATTGGAAGATGGCCGAGTGTTCGCTGTCCACCGGCAGCACGCGGACGCCATACCGCCGCGCCTCGTTCATCACGATCTCGCCGGCCATGACGAGAATCTCCTTCGAAGCGACCGCGATGTCCTTGCCGGCGCGAATGGCGGCGAGCGCCGGTTGCAGGCCGGCCGTGCCGACAATAGCGATGAGCACGATATCCGCCGCCGGCAGCGTGGCGAGCTTCACCAACCCCTCGGTTCCGGCAAAGACCTCGGGCGTCGTTCCCAGGGCCGACTGGAGCTCGCGTGCCTTGGCAGGGTCGGTGATCGAGATGGCGGCCGGGCGGTGCCTAAGGGTTTGCTGCGTCAGGAGTTCGGCGTTGTGGCCCGCTGCCAGAGCCAAAAGACGAATCCGGTCCGGAAGATCTTCGGCGACCTTGAGTGCGCTGGCGCCAATCGAGCCGGTGCTGCCGAGGAGGACGACGTTCTTCATGAAAAGAAGGGGTGATGGGAGTGCTGGAGTGCCGGGGTGTCGGTCGTCAATTCGGACATCAATACTCCATCACTCCAACTCCCCACCGCTCCCGGCGGTTTATGGATGCGTGAGGACATGCCGCAAGTAGAGATACATCAGCGGCGCGTTGAACAACAGGCTGTCGAGCAAGTCGAGGATACCCCCGATGCCTGGGAAGAACCGCCCCGAGTCCTTCACGCCGGCCTCCCGCTTGAACAACGACTCGATCAGGTCGCCAATCACCGCCGCCACGCCCAGCAGGACGCCCAGGACGATGGCGTGGCGAGGGTTCATCCCCGGCAACCGATCCCCGGCCGCCCAGGCGAACCCGACGCTGGCGGCCGTGGACAAGGCGATGGCGCCCGCGAAACCCTCCCACGTCTTGGCGGGACTGATGCGCGGGACCATCTTGTGCCGGCCGATCAGCGAGCCCACGACATAGGCGCCGGTGTCGCTGAACTTGGTGACGACGATGAAGTAGAGAACATAGTAAGTGCCCTTGCCGTCGAGGCGCGGGAAATAGTTGATCTTCTGGATGAAGTTGAGCAGCCACGGCACGTAGAGCAGGCCGAACAGCGTGGTCGAGATCGCGAGCAGGCCGGCGGTGTTGCTGCGTGAGAAGAACTGCCGGACACACAGGCCGAGCACGAACAGGATGAGCATGCTGGACTCGAAATCGTGCGCCTTGGCGGGGGCGGTCCTCTCGCCGAGCAATCCCGAGAGATAAACGAACGTGCTCGCCATCAACAGCACGCCACCGAAAACACCCCATTCCTTGAAGCAGACCAGGCCGCGTTTCTCCACCAACCCGTAGAACTCGGTCAACCCCAGCCCGGCCAGCGCCATCATGATGAACAGGAAGACCGTGTCGGCGAGAACCTGGTAACCGGAGAACAGGGCCGCCAGCACGACGGTCCACAGCACCACGAAACTCGCCAACCGGCGAAGAAATACCTGTCCTTTCGAGGGAGGCGCAGACGCGGCTGCGCACGCCGGCCTGGTGCCTGGGCTCTTGGCGGCCTCCGCACCTGCACCAGGGGAGCTGCGGGATTCAGGTTCGACGGCCATTCGGAGCCACAGGCTAGCGCGTCGCTTCAGCCTGTCGAGCCGGCATTTCCCCGAAGGCACGCGGGTCCTGGTGGTCCCAGCTTCGGGGACGTTTCCGACCGTCTCCTTCCTGACTACACGCTGCCGAAGCGCCGATGCCGGCGGGTGTATTCCTCGAGCGCTTCGAAGAACTGCGACCGCCGGAAGTCCGGCCAGAGGGTTGGGGTCACGACCAGCTCCGAGTAGGAGATCTGCCAGAGCAGGAAATTGCTCACGCGCAGTTCGCCGCTCGTGCGGATCAGGAGATCGGGATCCGGCCAATGCCGGGTGTAGAGATGCTCGGCGAAAACCTTCTCGTTGATCTCGCCGGGATCGAGTCGTCCCTGCCTGACCTTGGCCGCGATGCTGCGCACCGCGTCGACGATTTCAGTGCGGCCGCCATAGCTCAACGCGAGGATCAAGGTGAGGCCGTTGTTCTTCGCCAGCGCCTCCTGGGTCTTCCGGAGCTGTTCCTGGACGAACTCGGGCAACCGATAGATCTGACCGATGACCTCCAGGCTGACGTTGTTCCGGTTCAGTTCGCCGATCTCGCCCTTCAGGAACCGGGCGAGGTACTTCATCAGCGTGTCCACCTCGTCCTTGGGCCGGTTCCAGTTCTCGACGGAGAACGCGTAGAGGGTGAGATATTTAATCCCCACTTCACCCGCCGTGCGCACGACGGCGCGGACGGACTCGACGCCGTTGCGATGGCCCTCGACGCGCGGGAGGTGGCGCTGTTTGGCCCAACGGCCGTTGCCGTCCATGATGATGGCCACGTGCGCCGGCAGTGCGGCCTTGGCTTGGGGGCTCAACTGTACTGCCGAGGAGGTCATACTCTGGTTGTCGCCGCGGACCCCAGCGAAGTCGGGCCGGCTTCGCTGGATCGGTTGCTGAGCTCAAACGAAGATCGTCTGTTTCCGATCCGGGCCGACGGAGGCAATGAAGGGCCGCGCGCCGGTCAACTCGGCAATGGCCTTGAGATACGCTCGACACTTCGCGGGCAATTCTTTCCAGTCGCGGGCGCCGGTCGTGGGCGATCGCCAACCGGGGAACTCGGCATACACCGGCTCGCATCGCGTCAGCAGATCGATGTCATTGGGCACGTAGTCGAATCGGGTTTTGCCGACGCGGTAGGCAACGCACACCTGGATGACTTCCAATGTATCCAGTCCGTCGATGTTCGTGATGGCCAGATCGTCGATGCCGTTGATGATGGCCGCTTCGTGCGTGGCCACGGAATCGAACCAGCCGCAGCGGCGGGGCCGGCCGGTCGTCGCGCCGAACTCGCGGCCCAGCGCGTGCAGCATGTCGGCAATCTCGGCGTTCTCCGTCGGGAGCGGCCCTTCACCCACGCGGGTCGTGTAGGCTTTCATCACGCCGACCACGCGGTCCATGCGGTTGGGCGGCACCCCGGAGCCGGTGCAGGCGCCGCCCGCGGTGGTGTTAGACGACGTGACGAACGGGTAGGTGCCGTGATCGAGGTCGAGGAACGTGCCTTGGGCGCCTTCGAAGAGGATGTCATCGCCGCGCTGCGTGGCCTCGTGGAGCAGCCGGGTGGTGTTGGCGACGAACGGCTTCAAAAAGTCGCCGGCGGCGCGGTACTCGGCCAGGACCTTCTTGAGAGAAAGCGGCTTTGCGCCAAAGGCCTTGAGGACCTCGTTGTTTTCCTTGAGGCGGCGTTTGAGGAGTGCCTCGAATCGCGGCGGGTTGATCAGGTCGATCACGCGGAGGCCGGTGCGCGCCGCTTTGTCGCCGTAGGCCGGCCCAATGCCGCGTTTGGTGGTACCGATCTTGTATTTGCCCTTGAGCCGTTCGCGCTGGGCGTCCAGTTCGCGGTGATAGGGAAACACCAGGTGCGCCGTCTCGCTGAGGAAGAGGTTTCCGTCCACTTTTACGCCCAGCTTCCGCAGGCCGGCGATTTCGGCGACCAAGCTGACGGGATCGACGACCACGCCGTTGCCGATGACGCACTTCTTGCCCGGGCGCAGGATGCCGGAGGGGACGAGGTGGAGCACGTACTTCTGGTCACCCAGATAGACCGTGTGGCCCGCGTTGTTCCCGCCTTGCGTCCGCACCACCACGTCCACCCGATCCGTGAGCACGTCGATGATTTTCCCCTTCCCTTCGTCGCCCCACTGGGCGCCGACCAAAATTGTGTTGGCCATACGCAGATGTCAGGACCGGCAGCAAAAAGCCCCGAAACGTAAATTCGGGGCCGTGGCTCGCTATTTACGGGCAGAACTTAAGGAGAGCGCCCGGCACTGTCAATCACCAGAAATGTCTTGCCGCGAAGGCCCGGATTTGGGCTTGCGCGTGGGAGGCTAAGGGCTCCAAAGTCCTGGCCACATTCGCCGTTCGGCGTCGAGTTGCCAGCCACGCTTCCCGCGGTTCGTGCCTGCCGGACGGTTTAGCGCATGAACGAAACCGCACTCGCTGCCGCCAAACGAGTTGAGCACTCCCCGTCGGAGGCTCCCTTCGTGCCGCGCACCGATTGATCCGCCGTGACCTTCGACGCGCGAACCGGCTCCCATCCTCAACCTCGCCGCGGCGCCGCCGTGGACATCCATCACGGGGTGAGGCTCGGGCTTCGGCTCCAGATCTTCCTTCAGGTGCTTGCCGCGCTGGCGCTCGCGGTATCCCTGGCGGCGGCACCGGTGGAGAGCGGACCGCTGGTCCACGAGTTCAGCCTGACGTTGGCGCCGGGCGAGCGGGTGGAGGCGGTGGGCCCGCTGCTGCGCTATGAGCGACGGGAAGACTCCGTCGAAGAATGGGCGCTGTCCCCGCTCCTGTCGCACACGACCGATCGACAGCTTGACTCGGAGGAGCTCGACTTCCTGTATCCGCTGCTGACCTACGACCGCTTCGGTTCGGAGTACAAGTTGCGTTGGTTCCTGCTGACCACCGCCAGCGGCGGCCAGGACCAACAAGACCACCTGCGCCGGCGGTTCACGATCTTCCCCTTCTACTTCCAACAGCGGTCGCCGGACCCGCGGTTCTGCTACACGGCGGTGTTTCCGTTGCACGGGACCATCCAGGAACGGCTGCAGCGCGACGAGATCAAGTTCACGCTGTTCCCGCTCTACGCCCGGACCCGCAAGAGGGACGTGGTGACGGAGAACTACCTCTACCCGGTTTTCCATCTTCGCCGTGGCGAGGCACTCCGGGGTTGGCAGGTGTGGCCGTTGGTGGGGCACGAGACCAAGGGCGTGACTTACCGGACCAACTCGCTGGATGAACTGGAAACCGTGGGGGGCCACGAGAAGCTCTTTGTGCTCTGGCCGTTCTATTTCAACGAGCGATTCGGGATCGGCACGACCAACCCGCAGACGGACCGCGTGCTCCTTCCGTTCTACAGCCTGACGCGGTCACCCGCCCGGGATTCGTCGTCCTATCTCTGGCCGTTCTTCACCTACACGAACGACCGCGCCAAGCAGTATCGCGAGTGGGACGCGCCTTGGCCGTTGATCGTGTTTGCGCGCGGCGAGGGGAAGACGGTCAACCGGGTCTGGCCGTTCTTCAGCCAGTCGCGCAGTCCGATCATCCGGAAGGAGTTTTACCTGTGGCCGGTGTACAAGCGCAACCGCGTCCACGTTCCGCCCCTCGACCGCGACCGCCTGCGCCTCCTGTTCTTCCTCTACTCCGATCTGACCGAGCGGAACCTCGACACCGGCGCGGCGCTGCGTCGCACGGACCTCTGGCCGCTGTTCACCGCGCGGCGGGACCGGGAGGGCCTTCAACGCCTGCAAATCCTGGCCTTGCTGGAGCCGCTCCTGCCCAACAACAAGGGCATCGAGCGCAATTACTCGCCGCTCTGGGCGCTGTGGCGATCCGAGAAGAACCTCAAGACCGGTGCTGCCAGCCAGTGCGCGCTCTGGAACCTGTATCGCCGCGAAACCACGCCAGCGGCGAAAAAGTGCTCGCTCTTGTTCGGGCTTTTCCAGTATCAAACCGGTCCTGACGGCCGGCGGATGCGCGTTTGCTACGTGCCGGTAATGAACACCCGGAAGGCGTCTGCCACCGCTCCCTGAGCGCGGTATGTTCCAGAACATCGGCGAATTGATGGTCCTCCTCGGACGCGCAGTCCGGGCGCTGCCGCTGACCTGGCGTCACCGCCGGAAGGTGTTCGACCAGCTCTTCGAGATCGGCAATGCCAGTCTCCTCATGGCGTGCATCCTGTCGCTCTTCATCGGCGGCGTGCTCGCCCTGCAGACCGGTCCCGTCCTGGCCGACCGCGGCCTGGTCAGTTATATCGGCCGGCTGGTCGGCATCTCGATGTGCAAAGAGCTGGCGCCCGTGATGATGGCGATCCTCATTGCCGGCCGCATCGGATCAGCGATGGCCGCCGAGATCGGCTCGATGCGGGTCTATCAGGAGATCGACGCGCTCCAGACCATGAACATCAACCCGGTCCACTACCTCGTGTTGCCGCGCCTGGTCGCGATCTGCGTCGCGCTGCCGATCCTCGTGCTGTTTTCCATCCTCGTCGGCTGGATGGGCGGGGCGATCGTCTCCACGCTCAACCACGAGATCGGCGTCAGCTTCAAGGCGTTCTTCAACGACCTGCAACTGCTCGTGGGCACATGGGATGTGGCCAACGGCCTCATCAAGAGCCTGGTGTTCGCGGTGGTGATTGGCACCGTGTCCTGTCATCAGGGCCTCGTGACCATCGGCGGGCCGCGGGGCATCGGGCGCTCGGTCACCAAGGCCGTGGTTAACTCCATCGTCTTGATCCTGATCCTGGACTACTTCCTCACGCGGTTCCTGATGTACTTCGACTGATGAGCGCGCCGTCCTCCCAGTCTTATGGCGTCCGGGTCACCGTCCGCGGGTTGCGCCGCAGCTTCGACGGCCAGCCTGTGCTGCGGGGCCTGGACTTCGAGGTCCAGCCCGGCGAAATCTTCGTGCTGATGGGTCCCAGCGGGAGCGGCAAAAGCGTGCTGCTCAAGCACCTCATCGGTCTGGAGCATCCGGACGAAGGCGAGATTCTCATCAACGGCGATTCCATCGATTCCCCCGGGGTGAGGGACCGTCACCGTCTGGCGATGGTGTTCCAATCCGGCGCGCTCTTCAACTCGCTCACCGTGGGCGAGAATGTCGGTCTCTACCTCTCCGAGCACCGGCTGAATCCGCCGGACGAAATCACGCGCATCGTAAAGGAGAAGCTGCAACTGGTCGGCCTGGAAGGTCAGGAGCAGCGCTACCCGACGGAGCTCTCCGGCGGGATGAAGAAGCGCGTGGCCATCGCCCGCGCGCTGGTCATCGAACCCCAGTTGCTCCTCTATGACGAACCGACAAGCGAGCTCGACCCCGAGATGGCTGTCGTCATCGGCGAGGAGATTGTCCAGTTGAACCAGCGCATCGGCGTGACGTCCATCGTCGTCTCGCACGACCGCGACCTCGCCTTTGGCGTCGCGGACCGGATTGCGCTGATTTGCGCCGGGGAGATTCTGGCCGTGGATCTGCCCGCAGCGATCCAGGCGCACCCGGACGCCCGGATTCAGGCTTTTCTGACTGCCACCCACTCGTATCGCACCAAAAGGAACTCCCATGAGAAACTCGCTTGAAACCCGGCTGGGCCTGTTCTTCGCCCTCGCGCTCCTGGTCGCCTTCGTGGTCATGGAAATGGTCGGCAGTTTCCAGTTCTTCAGAGGCGGCGTCCGCGTGCGCGCGCGCTTCAACACCGTCCAGGAACTCAGCGAAGGCGATCCCGTGAAGATGGCTGGCGTTGCCATCGGCCGCGTCGAGCACATCGGCATCACCAACGACCAAGTGGTGGTGGTGATGAAGCTGGAGAATCCCAAGGGGGCCAAGACCGACAGCAAAGCGAGCATCCGGTTCTCGGGATTCATGGGGCAGAACTACGTCGCCCTCAGTTTCGGGTCCCCGGCGGGGGCAGCGGTCACGGACGGAACCGAGCTGGAAACGACCGAGCAGCCCGACCTGGGCGCCATCATGGCCAAGCTCGACAACGTGGCCACGGGCATCGACAATCTCACCAAGAGCCTGACCGGCGTTCCGATCGGGGACCTCGTCGGGCCGCTCACCGACATGCTCCGCGAGAACGGCCCGCGGATCTCCTCCATCTTCGCCAACATCAAAACCATCTCCACCCAGATCGCCGAGGGCCAGGGCACCGTGGGCGAGTTGATCAAGACCAACACCCTGCACCAATCGGCGCTGGCGGCCGTGACCAACCTGAGCGCGACGGCCGACGACATCCGGTTGACCATTGCCGACGCGCGCGCCATCGTGCGCCAGATCAGCGAAGGGCAGGGCACCCTCGGCAAACTCACGAAGGACGAGGCGCTCTACCGCGAAACCACGGCGGCGATGACCAACCTGCGGGAAATCCTCCAGAAGATCAATCAGGGCAACGGCACCGTCGGCAAGCTCGTCAACGACGACAGCTTCTATCGCAACGTCAAGCTCTCCCTCCAGAAGCTGGACAAGGCGACGGAGAGCCTGGAGGACCAGGGTCCGCTCACCGTGCTGGGCATGGCGGTCGGCAAGCTGTTCTGACGTCCGGCAGCCTCGCCACCCCGGGGCACAGCCTTCACCCGCATTGCGCCTTGTGGCGCAGCGCGTGATCCACCAACACCAGCGCGGTCATCGCTTCGACGATCGGCACGGCGCGCGGCAGCACACAGGGATCGTGGCGGCCGCGCCCCTTGAGCGTGGTGTTCCGCAGCGCCGCGTCCACGGTTTCCTGCTCATGCATCACGGTGGCCACGGGCTTGAACGCCACCCGGAAGTAGATCGTCTGGCCGTTGGAAATACCACCTTGGATGCCCCCCGACCGGTTGGTCAACGTGTAAACCCGCCCGTGGCGCGCACGGAAAGCGTCGTTATGCTGGGTGCCCGTCAGTCGGATGCTCTCGAATCCGGAGCCGATGTCGAACCCCTTCGAAGCCGGGAGACTCAGCATTGCCTTGGCGAGGTCGGCCTCAAGCCGGTCGAACACCGGCTCGCCCCAGCCCGGCGGCACCCCGCGCGCCACGCCCACGATGATTCCGCCAACGGTGTCGCCGGCCTTGCGCATGCGTTCAATGAGCCGGATCATCTTCTCGGCTGCGGCACGATCCGGACATCGCACCGGAGTGGATTCGATCTCGGCCAGCGTGACGGACTCAACCTCCACCCGCGCGGAGATCCGCTGGACCTGTTGCACGCAGGCCAGGGTCTCGACGCCATGGCGCTCGCGGAGGATTTTCTTCGCGATGGCGCCGGCGGCGACGCGGCCGAGGGTTTCGCGCGCGCTCGTGCGGCCGCCGCCTTGCCAGTTGCGGATGCCGAACTTGGCCTGATAGGTGAAGTCGGCGTGCGAGGGGCGGAATTTGGTGGCCATCTCCGCATACGCCTCGGGACGGACGTCCTCGTTCTTCACCCACATCGCAATGGGGGTGCCGAGGGTCTTGCCTTCGAATGTGCCGGAGAGGATCTGCACGCGGTCGGCTTCCTGCCGCGGCGTGACCAGACGGGACTGTCCCGGCCGTCGCCGATCCAACTCGGGCTGGATGTCCGCCTCCGTCAACTCGAGGCGGGGCGGACAGCCATCCACGACGACGCCGACTCCGCCGCCGTGAGATTCGCCCCAGGTCGTGACGCGGAAAAGGTGACCGAAGGTGTTCGCCATGCCGGCAGGGTGCGCGAAAACCGTCACCGGGTCAAATCGGGAACGATGCGCAAACCGGCCGCGCGCGTCGCGAGGCGGCGGGTTGGAGCCGGAAGCCCGGGGGTTCCTTTCGACTTGTGAAGCCACAAACTCGAATCTAGCCTGTCCAGCAAGACGTCGCAGGCAACGCCCGAGAAACCGAACCGTACCAATACGCGCGCGCTTGGCGATCCGAGTGCGCAAGCCGTCCAAGCACCACGACCATGAACACTCCCACCCCACTCCATTGCGTCGCTGCCTCCTGGTTGCTTCTCACCGGTTCGGTCGTGGCGCAGGAGCGGGCGCCAGCCCCGCCCTACGATCCGACGCCCTTCCGGGAGTACGGGTGGGTGGAGTTTGGCTACGCCCACATGCCGACGTTTGACGCCACGCTTTCCGCCGTGACTTCGAACGGAGTGGTGAGCCAGGACCTCGAGCTCAAGATGGGGCCGGGCTTCGCCGTTCACGGCGGCCTGGGGGAGTCCTTCTCACGCTGGATCAGTGGGGAACTGCTCGCGGGCTTCTACTATAACAGCGTGGACGAGGCGACGGGCGCCGAAGGGGCGGGGCGGGCGTGGGAGGCCAGCCTGCTCCAGGTGCCGGTCATGTTGAACCTCGTCGTCCATGTGCCACTGCGGTCGCGGCTCACGCCCGTGGTGGGAGGCGGGGCCGGCGCCGTGTTCAGTTGGCTGGACGTGGACGACCAGTTGTCGGTTGGCGATGGGGGCCGTTTGCAGGTGAACGGATCGTCGACCGAGGTGACGTTTGCCTTCCAAGCCTTCGCGGGGTTGCGCTATCAGTACGGGGACGGCGCCGTCGTTTCTTTGACGTATCGCTTCACGGGCGTGGGGAGCCCGACCTGGGGGCTGGACGACGCCAGCACTGGCGATTCCGTGGCGAACCTGAAAGCGCACGACCTCCTCGTACACTCCGTGACCCTCGGTTTCCACATCGGCTTTTAGCCGCCGGCTGGAGCGTGTGACTCATGAAACCGATCCTGGTTCGTTGATGCGGCGGAAGGCCTCTCAGCTTTCCTATATCACTCGCAAGGGCGTCACCTGCCAGACCTGCTCGCAGTAGTCGCGGATGGAACGGTCGGACGAGAACTTGCCCATGCGCGCCACGTTGAGAATGGATCTGCGGGTCCACGCCTGCGGATCGCGCCACAGGGCGCTGACCTGGTCCTGACAATCCACGTAGGCCTGGAAATCCGCCAGCACGAGGAACGGATCTTGGCGGAGCAGGTTCTCCACCAGCGGACGGAACAGGCCGGTGTCACCGCCCGCCAACGCCCCGGAGGCGATGAGGTCCAGGACCTCCCGGAGCGTCGCGTTCTGCTCGTAGTAGTCCTGGGGACGATAACCGCCTGATTTCAGTTCGTGGACCTGCTCGGCCGTGAGGCCGAAGAGGAAGAAGTTCTCGGCGCCGACCTCCTCGCGGATTTCGACGTTCGCGCCGTCCAGCGTGCCAATGGTGAGCGCGCCATTCATGGCGAACTTCATGTTGCCGGTACCGGAGGCTTCCTTGCCTGCCGTGGAGATCTGCTCGGACAGGTCCGCCGCGGGATAGATGTGCTGCGCGTTCTTCACGTTGAAGTCCGGGAAGAACACCACTTTGAGGCGGTCGCGCACCGCGGGGTCGTGGTTCACCAGGTCGGCGACGGAGTTGATCAACTTGATGATGAGCTTGGCCATGAAGTAGCCGGGGGCGGCCTTGGCGCCGAAGAGGAAGGTGCGCGTCGGCACGTCGGCCTGCGGATCACGTCTGACACGCAGGTAGAGGGTCAGGATGTGCAGCACGTTCAAGTGCTGCCGCTTGTATTCATGGAGGCGCTTGGCCTGGATGTCGAACAGCGATTCCGGGTTCACCTTCACGCCGACGCGCTGCTCGATGAGCGCGGCGAGGGCGCGCTTGGCGGTGAGCTTCACCTCACGCCACTGCTGCTGGAACCCGGCATCGTCAGCCAGCGGCTCCAGCTTGCGGAGCTGGTCGAGGTCGCGCAGCCAGCCGTCGCCGATGCGGTCGGTGATGAGCCGGGCCAGCGGCGGATTGCTGACGGCCACGAAGCGGCGCGGCGTGACCCCGTTGGTGACGTTGCAGAACTTCTCCGGCCACAACTCGGCGAAGTCCTGCATCACGGTCTTGACCAGCAGGTCGGAGTGAAGTCGCGCCACGCCGTTGACATGATGGCTGCCGACGGTGGCGAGGTTGGCCATGCGGACGTAGCGCTCGCCGGTTTCGTCAATCAGCGAGAGGCGGGCGACTCGGGCCTCGTCGCCAGGGAATCGGGCGCGCACTTCGTCGAGGAAGCGGTGGTTGATTTCGTGGATGATTTCCAGGTGGCGCGGGAGGAGTTGGCCGAACAAGCCGACCGGCCATTTCTCCAACGCCTCCGGCAGCAGCGTGTGGTTGGTGTAGGCAAACGTGTTCCGCGTGACGTGCCACGCGGTGTCCCAGTCCATCCGGTGTTCATCCACCAGCAGACGCATCAGCTCGGCCACCGCGATGGCGGGATGGGTGTCGTTGAGCTGGACGGCCCACTTTTCGTGGAACTGGTCGAGCGGCCGGCCCAGCACCCGATGCACGCGAAGCATGTCCTGCAGCGAACAGGAAACGAAGAAATACTGCTGCTGCAGCCGGAGCACCTTGCCCGCGAAGTGCTCATCATTCGGGTAAAGCACCTTGGTGATGTTCTCGGAAAACATCTTGTCCTCGACCGCGCGGTAGTAGTCGCCGTGGTTGAAGGCGAGAAAATCGAACGACTCGACCGCCTCGGCCTTCCAGAGGCGGAGATGATTGCACGTGCCCACGCGGTAGCCGAGAATCGGGGTGTCGTAGGCGACCCCTTTGACCACGGTGTCGGGAATCCAGCGCACGCGGTAGCGCCCCTGGTCATCGGTCCAGGCTTCGGTGTGCCCGCCGAGTTTGACGTCGTGAGCGATTTCCGACCGGGCGATTTCCCAGGGATTGCCGAACCGGAGCCATTTGTCCGTGATCTCCACCTGCCAACCGTCGCGGATCGTCTGGTCGAAGATGCCGAACTCATAGCGGATGCCGTACCCGATGGCGGGCACTTCGAGGGACGCCAACGAATCGAGGTAACACGACGCCAGCCGGCCCAAGCCGCCGTTGCCCAGGCCCGGTTCCTCCTCCTGCTCGATCAGGTCGTCGAGGTTGCAGCCCAGCTCGGACAATGCCTGACGCGTGCGCTTGGCCAGGCCCAGGTTGAGCAGGTTGTTGGCAAGATGCGGCCCGGGCAGGAATTCTGCGGACAGGTAGGCCACCACGCGCGCGTCCTGCTCGCAGTAGGTTTCCATGGTGCGGACGCCCTGTTTGAGCACGCGGTCACGCACCGCCAACGCCAGCGCGGTATAGAGGTCGTTGCGCGTGGCGGCCATCGGCACGCGCCCCAGGCTGCAGAACAGGCTGTCCACGAACGATTGTTTCAGGTCCTCCACGCTCGAACCGGTGCGGACCCCCACAGCGGGAGAGAGTTGGCAGGACTTCGGTGGGGGTTTCTTCCGGGTGAGAGGCACGGCGGATTTCTTTTCGGTAGTTGGTTTCAGGTTGAGATTAGTCCTGGCTTTGAATTCCCTCCAGGTAGCCGTGCGCGCCGGCCTCGAGGTGGGCGGCGTTGGCTTCGTCCGTGTCGATGTGCATCGCCAGCCGGAAATTCGGATCCACGCGAATGCGCACATCGCCAAAGATGAGCTCGCGGTCGCCCGGCACGCGCACACGGACGGTGGCTTTGTCCCTCACCCCGTAGCGGAGCGCGTCGGCGGGCGTCATGTGAATGTGGCGCAGCGCGCAGATGACGCCCCGGTCGAGCGTAACGCGGCCGGCCGGGCCTTCGAGTGTGCAGCCGGGCGTGCCCTGGATGTCCCCGGATTCGCGAATCGGCGGATGGATGCCGAGCTTGAACTGCTCGGTCATCGAAATCTCCACCTGGGTGGCTTTGCGCGCCGGACCCAGCACGCGTACGCGTTCGACCCGGCCTTTTGGCCCGACCATCGTGAGCTGCTCCTGGCAGGCAAACTGGCCGGGCTGCGAGAGGTCGCTGTGCTTCGTCAGTTGATGGCCCGGGCCGAAGAGCGCCTCGACGTGTTCCTGCGCGAGGTGGATGTGATGCGCGGAGACCTCGACCGGGAACGGCTCGCGCCGTTGGGCCTCCAGCACGTGGCTGAGATACGAGCGGCTCAGCGCGAG
>Ga0315288_10005227_pt1 | contig 16514 bp, 14 predicted proteins | sample YL17G11_20_MG_FD_203454 | JGI IMG/M metagenome (GOLD analysis project Ga0315288, IMG submission 203454) | Sediment microbial communities from Yellowstone Lake, YNP, Wyoming, USA - YL17G11_20 | ecosystem: Environmental > Aquatic > Freshwater > Lake > Sediment | place: USA: Wyoming | collected...
CCTCGCCCTGAATCTCATCAAGAAGACCAAGCGCCCCAAAGCGAGCGTGCGGGGCAGCATCAAGAAGGCGGGCTGGGACAACTCATTCCTGGAAGCGATCCTGGTCGGATAAGATGCGATTGCCCTGGCCTCCCTCCAAGTTTGCTTGACACAGGTCATTTAGGCGGGTAGAATCGCTCACGCTTGCGGCGGTTTCGGCGCGCGTCCGGGGGTCCCATGTCCAGGCAAGAACGAGTCCAAAGGCTACTTTGTCAGCTCCGTGAGGGATTCCTCATTTGCGATGGTGCGATGGGGACGACGCTCAGCGCGGCGGACCACACCGGAGGCCACTCTCTCGAGCTGCTGAATGTCGAGCAGCCCGACCTGGTGCGTGCGGCGCATCGCGCCTTCGTGGAAGCCGGCTCCGAGCTGATCCAGACCAACACCTTCCAGGGCAGCAGGCCGGCGCTCGCGCGCTACGGGCTGGGGGATCGGGCCGTCGAAGTGAACGCCGCCGGCGCCAAGCTGGCGCTCGAGCTGGCAGGGGAAGCGGTCTTCGTCGCCGGGAGCATCGGGCCGACCGGGAAGATCCTCGAACCATATGGCGATTGTCCGCCCGAGGAGGCGCGAGCCGCCTTCGCAGAGCAGGCCGCGGCACTGGCCGACGCGGGGGTGGACCTGTTCATCGTCGAGACCTTCTCCGCCCTCGACGAAGCGCGCCTTGCGGTCGAGGCGGCCGCTCAGACGGGGCTGCCTATCGCCGCCTCAATGGCCTTCGATCCGTCCGGGCGAACGGCCTTTGGCGTAACGGCCGCGCAGGCCGCGCAGGTCCTGGCGGCAACCGGGGCGATCGTCGTCGGGGCGAACTGCGGCACTATCTCGGCGGCCGAGATGGTGGGGCTCCTCGGGCAGTTCCGAGACGCAACAGAGCTTCCACTTATCGCCCAGCCGAACGCAGGAAAGCCTCAGCAAACCGCCTCGGGAGTTGTCTTCCCCGAGGACCCCGACGCCATGGCCGACGCCGTCGAACGGTTCCGCGACCTAGGCGCGGGGATCATCGGCGGCTGCTGCGGCTCGAGTGCGGCGCACATCCGCGCCATCGCCACGCGGCTTCGCGGCCGCTAGCGCAGTACAAAAGCGGATCCGACTATGTGGCCGGATCCGCTTCCAGCTCAGAATCCTTACCAGAACCACGGAACCGCGGAGACGCCAGGCACGCAGAGAACGCGCAGAGGGGATTCATCAGTCTCTCAGCGAATCCCCTGTGCCCTCTGCGGCTCTGCGGTGAGCAGTTCCTAGCGCTTACTCAGCCGGTCGCTCAGCGATTCCGCAGGAACGTCGGCACTTCGAGATCCGCGTCGGGCACGGGCTCCACCGCGGGTATCGTCACATCCTTCTCCGCCGCGCGGCTGGAGCGGCGGCTCTGCTCGAAGCCGGTGGCGAGGACCGTGATCCGGACCTCTTCCTGCGGCTCATCGCTGAGCACGACCCCGAAGAGGACGTTGGTGTCCGGGGATTCCGAGGCGGCGGAAATCACCTTGGCCGCTTCCTCGACCTCGGCCAGCGACAGATCGCTTCCGCCCGAGATGTTGAAGAGGATTCGGGTGGCGCCGTCTATCGAGGTCTCCAGCAGCGGGCTCGAGATGGCCGCCTGCGCCGCGTCGGCCGCCCTCGTTTCGCCGGTGCCCGTGCCGATGCCCATGAGAGCAGACCCGGCGTCCTGAATGACAGTCTTCACGTCGGCGAAATCGAGATTGATCAGCCCGGGCACAGTGATGAGATCGGAGATGCCCTGGACTCCCTCGCGCAGCACCTCATCGGCGAGCCTGAAGGCCTCGACAAGCGACACCTTCTTCTGCACGACGCCCAGCAAGCGATCGTTCGGGACGGTGATGAGGGTATCAACCTTGGTACGAAGGTTGTCGAGCCCTTCCTCAGCGATGCTGTGACGTCGCCCGCGCTCGAATGAGAAAGGCTTGGTGACGACGGCGACCGTGAGCGCGCCCAACTCTCGGCTTACCTCGGCCACAGTCGGCGCTCCACCGGTGCCCGTGCCCCCGCCCATGCCGGCCGTGATGAATACCAAGTCCGCGCCCTCGAGCGCCACCTTGATCTCGTTCCGGCTCTCTTCCGCCGAGCGCGCTCCGACCTCGGGATCGCCGCCCGCGCCCAGGCCGTTGGTGACATCTGACCCGAGCTGGAGCTTGAGCTCGGCCTGTGACCGAGACAGCGCCTGCAAGTCCGTGTTCGCGGCCACGAAACCCACACCCTGAAGCCCCGCCTCGACCATGCGGTCAACCGCGTTGCTTCCAGCCCCACCCACCCCGATAACACGAATCACCGCCCCGCGTGCCGACTTGCTACTAGACATGGGGGTTTCTCCCTCTCCCGGCATCTGGACCTCGCTGCTCTGCGCCAGCAGGACCTCTCTATCAACAGGCTTCTCGCTGGTTAACTCCACCGCCTGGTGAGGCGGAATGTCTCTGCGCTTCTTCTGCTTAGGAGGCGCCACGCTAAAACCTCACCTGAGTTTGCCAGCCCCCGCCGCATGGCCGCCGGCAGAGCCTGCTTCGACACACCTCTTGACACACCTCTTGGATCTCGCCCAAAGCTAGCTGTAGCTAACTTGCTGCTTCCCCCTTGCCACCGCCTTCGTGCACCGCCACGCCCACGCGGCTGTGCCGAAGGACCCGGTCACCATACATGTAACCCCTCTGGATCTCCAGCGCAACCGTTCCGTCACGCTGGTGCGGTCCCGCCGGCACCTGGGTCACGGCCTCATGGCGGCCGGGGTCGAAGGGCTCGCCGACGGCCTCGATTGGCCTAACCCCTCGCTTCACGAGCATCTCCCTGAGTTGCCGGTAGATGAGGCTGACGCCGTCGTGGATCGCCTGTGTTTCGGCGGGGGCGCCGATCCCTGGGGTTGAGGTTTCGAGCGCTCGCTCCAGGTTATCCACTATCGTCAGCAGGTCCAACAGCACGCCGGCTACCGCCTCCGAGCGGGCCTCGCCGATCGCCTGCCTGGCCCGCTTTCGCGCGTTGTCGAGGTCGGCCACCGCCCTGATATAGCGATCTCGCATCTGCTGGAGCTGCTGCTCCAACAGCACCATCTCGCCCTGCAAGACCTCTATCTCCGAGGGTCGCGGGGCCTCCTCTTCCTCCCCCGGAATGAGTTCCTCCGCTGGAAGTGGTGGCTCCTCACTCGCGAGGGCGTCTTCATACCCCGGCGGCGCCTCTCCCCCGGGGCGGTTCTCTTCTCGTTCGCCGTCAGTCACTGGAGTCAAGCCTCTTCTGCCTAAACAGTCCTTGGCGGACCGGCCCGCCTGCTGTAGGGCGGGCGTTCCCGCCTCTGGCGTGGCTGGCATAGGAATGCCAGCCCTACAGTTTCGCCTCACTCTTGCACCAGAAACGCCTCGAAACCCTCTGAACGCAGTTGGTCGAGCGCCTTCCGCGCGGCGTACTCGCTGCGGTAACGGCCGGTAAGCACTCTGTAGAGCTCCTGATTGCCTCTCTGCTCCAGCATGATCCTGCTGGGGAACCCAGCCCTCGCCAGCTCGTCAACGACCTGGCGCGCGCCGCCTCGTGACGTGAAAACGCCAACCTGGATCGAATAGGTGCGGCTCTGCGCCTGCTCCGGCTCCGGCGGGCGCACCTCTCGGGACGGCTCCTCAGGCGGCGGCGCCTCGACCGACCGCTGCTCCGCAGGCTCCCGAGGTTGAGGTTCGGATTCAGGCTCACGTCCCCCCCGCTCCGCCTCGTTCTCAGCCTCGTGTTTGCGCGTTTCGGCCTGCTCCTCCTCCGGCGGCTGTGCGGGCGGCATTGGCGGGGGGAGGTAGACTCGTCCAGCACGCCCCTCGCCGGTTTCCTCCCCGGAGACCCCGGGGGCTTGGGTGTCGAACTTCGGCACCATGTTAAGGTAGGCACGCGCCACAACCACCCGCCCCAGCACGAACCCGGCGGCAAGCACCACCAGCAGCAGTGAAAACGTCAGCAGGACGGTGGGAAAACCGCTGTAACCTGACTGTCTCTTCATCGCCCCATCCAGGAGGCCCAGCGCCCGTCCGGGCCGACTGATGATACGCAACTGGCGCGGGCATGTCAAGAAAACTTGAGACCTATCGGTTCGCAGAGCAGCATCGCCCCCGCTAAGCCCGGGGGCGATGCGAATGTGCGGTCGGATCGAGGGCCAGCGCTTACTCTTCCTCGCCTTCCATCTGCCCGACTTTGACCTCGATGTCCTTGCGCTCTTCGATCCGCTCGATCTTGCCGTCTCGAATCCAGACCACGCGGTCGGATACGTCAATCATCTTCAGGTCGTGGGTGGCGGAGATGACGGTGACCTTCTTTTCCTCATTCATGCGCTTCAGCAGAGTGATGATCTCCTTGCCGGTTCTGAGGTCGAGGTTGCCGGTGGGCTCGTCCGCCAGGATGATGGCGGGGTCGTTGGCGAAGGCGCGGGCGATGGCGACGCGCTGCTGCTGGCCGCCGGACAGCTCCGTCGGCTTGTGGTCATACCTGTCGCCGAGGCCGACGACCTTGAGAAGCTCCATGCCTTTGTCCAGCGCCGCGTCTGTTGTGAGACCGGCGAAGACCATGGGCAGGGTTACGTTCTCCAGTGCGGTCATGACCGGGATCAGGTTGAACGTCTGGAAGATGTAGCCGAGCTTGCGGCAGCGCAGGAAGGCGAGCTCGGAGGCGGTTAGCTGGGCCATGTCCACCTCGTCAATGAACACGGTGCCCTTGCTGGGCTTGTCGAGGCCGCCGATCATGTTGAAGAGCGTTGACTTGCCCGAGCCGGAGGGTCCCATGATGGAAACGTACTCGCCCCGGCGGATGTCCAGGGCGACGTTATCGAGCGCCCGGACCTCGACTCCCCCGAGGGTGTAGATCTTGGACAGGTCCTTCGTCCTCACAATGTACTCGTAAACAGACATGACGGCCTCCCTTTCGTGATCCGCTAGAACTCAGATCGAAGCGCTGCGGCCGGGGGCATTTTCGCAGCCCGCCAGGCCGGATATAGCGCCGCCAATATGGAAAGCAATCCGCCCAGCATGAGCGCCATGATCATGGCCAGCCACAGAGGAATGGACCACCCGCCGAATTGGAGCGCGGCGGACATCCAGGCCTTCCCGATGCCCGAGACCCCGAGTCGCCCAGCGTAGCCCAGCATCATGATGCTGGCGCCGATAATGACGCCCAGGGCAGAGCCGAGGATACCCAGCAAGCCGGCCTCCAGCAGAAACAGCCGCACGATGAAGGTGTCGAGCGCGCCGAGGCACTTCATCGTGCCGATTTCCTTGTAGCGTTCTGTCACGGACATGAGCATCGAGTTAACGATGCCGACGGTGGCCACCAGCAGCGACATGCCGGCGAGCCAGATGATGCGGGACTGGAACTCCTTGCCCGCGGTCTCGACCCCCAGCTCCTTCAGGTTGATCTCCGCCAGGACCCTCTGGGCGGCGCCGCCGAAAAGCACGGCGGCGAGGAAGGCGATGCCGAGGAAGATGCCCGAGGCCGTGATGGCCGACCGGCCCAGGCGCACGAAGATGTTCTCCCGCGTCATCTGCAGTGCGCGCGACCACGGAAGCACGATCTGCTGCTCGATGCCGGCTCTACCTTTGACGACGCCAAGCACGCTTTGAGTGTTGTCTTTCTCGCTCATCTTTTTCCAGTTTCTCCACCGCGAATCCGACCAGGCCGCGCCGGCCCAGATCCTTCAGGTAGTTGCGCAGCGACCATTCGGCCTCCGCGCGCGTCAGCTTATGTCGCTCCTGGAAGATGGAGATCATCTCCCGGAGTGTGTGTTCGCCATCACATAGCTCCCACACCTGCCGGCCGACCGCGTCCAGCTCCAGACGCCGCTCCCGCGGGATGGGGAAGACGATGCCGAGCAGCTTCACCCACCAATCCTCCCGCCGCTGCGTGTGGACACGCAGGCCGCCGTCTTCCAGCTCCTCCGTGCTCAAGCTATCATTGCGCACCGGCCGCGACCGGAGGATCTCCTCCGGCGTGAGCCGCGGCCTGCGCCGCCGCAACATCCTCAGGCCTCCCCGTGGCAGAGGATCGAGTCCTCCGCTCCTTGCAGCGCCTCCCCCGCGCCACCGTAGAGCGCTTCCACGAGGTAGATCCGGTTCGATTCCGGGCAGTGCCAGGCCCGGGCCTCGAACTTCACCACGGGCGACCGCCGCAAGGCCCGGGCCACCCGGGTCCGCAACTCGCCGGCCACTCTCCTCTTGTCACCCGTAACCACCACCGCGTCATGCCCTTTGATTTCGGCCTGTTCCGCCCTCCACGCGACATCGCGCCGGCGCCGGTTCTCCTGCTGATACCACGTCAGCACACTCCGGTCTCGCAAGACGAGCGGCACTAGTCCCCAGCGCGCCACCTTCAGCTTCTCTTCACCGCGCACCAGGCGCACCTCCAGATAGCGGGTCATGCGCCGCCAGCCGTCCAACTCGTATTCAGTCGGCGCCAGAAAGACCAACTCGTCCACACCCCAGGTATCCCACCCACCGATGCCGTGATCGTCCAGCGATTCCAGCACGGCCTGCGCTGTCTCCCGGCCCTCCTCATCCATTGACCAGCTTGCCTGAGCGATCACGGCCCGACCACAGACCTCACAATTCCACAGCACGCCCATCCCGCAGTGGGCCCCCCGCCAGACAAAGGTCAGCAGCTCCTTCTTCGGCTTGGAGCGCTTGCTCACGACGCGAACATCGGTGCTGACCTCCAGTCCGCTCGGCTTGCGGCCCTTGCCCACGGTCAGGCGCTTGACATATTCAGCCCTCTTTCGCTCCAGGTCTATGTGGCGGCGCGCCCACTTTACCTGCAGGCGCGGCGTCTGCTCGTAGTCAACCCGGAGGTAGCCGTTTCTCCTGTCTCCTCCCACCGCTGCCAGCGTCCAGTCGGCGGGCACGCACGCCGAGACTCCGTGCCAGCCGATCAACGTGGTGCGGGTCTGGACCGCTTGTTGCCTCAATCCACCGTCTCCGCCAGAGGCGGACAGGCCGGCCGCCGCTAGAATGGCAGCGATCTGACTGCTTTGAATATGATCGTAAGTCCGATCGAGACCATGCCGATCAAGCCGACGCCGCAGGTATAGCCTGCCGCCAGGACCGGGCTGTAGCGCGACCATGTCCGCGCGCCGAACCGCGGGGCAAAGTAGTACCTGCCAAGCATGGCCCCGATGAACATGGGAATGGACCACCAACACGAGGCTGCGAAGCCGCCGACGACGCCGTAGTACCACAGGCTTGGGATCCTGAGGGCCGCGAAGACCAGGTATGCGAGGAGTGCCGAGACGCCGGCATAGCCGATGATGGGAAACTTGATCGCCTTTATCAGGAAACTCGAGCCAGCCGTCGCGGTGGGATCGGTGGACGTAGCCCACAGCGCCTGGTAGAACGCGCTCAAAGGCCAGAAGGTCTGGGCGTACGGGTACTGGGACGATGGAATCTGGCTTGAGTGCCAGAAGAACGACCAGTAGACGAACCCCAGGATAAGCACGAGAACCCACACGAAGAAATCGGCCTTGATGACCGAGATCATCTTCGTCCCCGTCAGCTCGACCTCGCGGAACATCTGCGCCGCATACCCGACGTCGTAGAACGGCATGGGCGCGAACCAGATGTCCACGCCCTTGTACCCGCTCAGGATGTAGGTGGCCTGCTGCACGTACGGGATGTCCATAGCTCGGCCCGTTAGCCCCAGGAGGCGGGCCGACATGTAGGACACCAGCGGGCTCCATATGAACCCGAAGATGATCAGGAACTCCCATCGGAACTCCGGCACAAAGTGGTGCGCAAGTATGATGTAGCCGATCGTGGACACCGACCAGGCCGCAAGCGCGAGCCAGATCGGGTAGTCGCCGCGGCCGGCCGGAACATCCGCGTATGAGTGTGTCTCCAGGCCCTGCGCCCTGCGAACGCGCGCCTTGAGCAGGGCCGCCCCGACCGCGTGGAACCCGATCAGCGCGATGGCGAGCGAGATGCCGATGCCGATGCTCATGAACATGTCGAACTGGAGCGTAATCTCGCTCTGGATCAGGTTCATGCCCTTGGCCCAGGTCGGGAACCACGCTGGGTTCATACGATAGAGCGTCGGCGCAAAGAGGAAGTTCGTGAACATCGAGGAGATAAACTGCCCCACCACGATGGGGAACGGAATCACGAATCCCCAGAGGATCGAACCCAGTTCCGTTCCGATTCCGATCCGGCCGGCGGGGAAGACGTCCTCCGTGTTCCTCATCAGATCTATCCATGGGATAGGAATCAGCGTCAACGGGTCGGCGAGGAAACCGCTCGTGATCACCGGGATGGCCACGTAGAAGAACCCGTACACCAGCCCGATCATCGTGCCGACGCTGAACACCGGCCAGCGCCACGACTCCTTTTCCTCGGAGACCTCGGCCAGCGCGGTTGCGCCCTGCGCCGCGATCGGGGCCATCGGAAACGGCAGCCGCTCCACGTCCGAAGTGGTGCGGAACAGGAAGTAGCCGAGCCCGAGCCACTGCATGCGCCAGAGAATACCGCCGGTGATGCCGAGCACAATGGGGACCACCCAATCCTTGTGCACGAAGGTCCGCTTGATGTACGCCTCCGACCCGATCGGCGGCGCATACCAGGTCGGGATCTTGCTCGCAATGCCGAAGTTGGACGCGGCAGGTGACTGCACGAAATACTGCGCCCAGATTAGGTAGGCGAACGTCCCGCCCGCCAGCATCACGCCGCCCATCATCCAGTTGATGCTGCCCGCCATGTAGTAGATCATGTAGAGCTCTTGGCGGGTTAGGACCGTGAACGACCGGCGCGCGACCTCGGTGAACAGGATGATCGTCGTCCACTGCCCCGCCGGTCCCAGGTTCTGCCCTACCAGCAGGCCCAGGTATATCGCCCCCGGCAGCATAATAATGGCGACGAACAGCGCCCCGAGAACGGTCTTCAGCGTGAACCCTTCCTTGAACTCGGTGGGCTCAAGCTCCGGCCGGCGCTCGGCGTACCATTCCCCGACGTCCTCTTCTCCTACCTGCTTTTCCTCTTCTCGCTCCAGCTTCTCCGCCAAACCGGTCACCTCTCTCTAAGGGAGATTGGGTGGCTAAGCCCCTGTGGGGCCGCCATCCCGGCCCGGAGGGCCTAGGGACTGTGCGTCTAAGCTCCACTCCCTGCGCCCCCGCCAGCGGCCTCCGCCGCCGGCGCCAGGCCCAGGTATCTGTCTCTCTCCTCCGCCCGCAAGGTCCGCCAGATCAGGAACTGCTTCCGCAGCGTGTTGAGGAACCGGCGGTTCACCCGCCGCCAGGACGATACGTCGCCGCTGACCCGGTCGAGGTGGAGCCTGATCTCGTAGACGTCCTCCATGTCCGTTGGGATGGTGCGCAGTTGCACCCGCTGGCTCACGCCCAGGTCGAACGGCGCCACCCAGGCCATCAGGTCAATGACGAAGCTGGTGCCATGCTGGCTCGGCTCCTCGCGGTTGGACACATCTTGCGTCACGAAGTCTCCGATCGAGTACTCCTCGTAGGCCTCGAACCACTCCATCATGAAACGCGTCAGCGCGGTCGCCTGCTCGCCGGTGACTGCGAAGGGCAGCGGGATATCCCACCCATCGCCCACCGGCTCCGGCAGGTGCCAGCTCCGTTCGATGGCAGGTGTGGCGACGTCAGAGGCCTTGCGCGCCGGATAGAGCGTGGACAGCAGGACGACGCCGATGACCACCGTCGTCGAGGCCACTGCGGCCACGGACGAGTAGTTCAGATAGAGGCCCTGCAGCAAGTCCATCTTGGTGATCAGCTTGGCTGTTCCCTGCCCGATCAGATAGCCGAAGATCGCTCCCAGGATCGCGTACACGAACGACTCGGCGATGAACAGCATGGCGATATGGCTGGGGGCAAGGCCGATCGAGCTGAAGATGTGGATCTCGCGGACACGCTCGTAAACCGCGCCCAGCATGGTGTTGAGAACGATAAGCGCGGCGATGAGGATGGGGATGAACACGTCCCCCATTCCGATGATCGAGGTGCGCCCGATGGCGCTCCACTTGCGAATCTCCTTGCCGGTGCCGGCGTACAGGTTGAACCCAAGCCTGGGCATGAGCCCCTGAAGTGTGGTCTTGACCTCTTCCGCAGTGACGAAGCTGACCGCCACCGACTCGACCTCCGCGCCCAGGTTCACGGCCGTCTCGAAGGGCACGAATACGACTTGATCAGGCGACAGGTGCAGGTACTCCTGGAAGCCCGACTTCTGGCCTTGCTGCTGGGCCTGCTGACCGCCGCCCTGGCGCGCCATGCGCTGCATCTGAATCCAGTCAACAGGCGTCAGCGGCTCCTGGTCCAGGTCAAGCGTGCGCTTCGCCTCGCTCGCGTTGAGAATGCCGATCAGGTCGTAGGGCACGCCGCCCAGGAAGATCTTGACCTTGCCTACGTCGCCCGCACCGATGTGGAACGCCTCCGCCATACGCGTCGGAATGATGGCCGCGTTCACGTCGCCGGGCCTGAACCAGCGGCCGGCGGTGAGCGCCTGGTCAAGCTTCGTCACCTCGGCCTCGGCTGGGCTGAGGCCGGTGACTGCCCGGGCGTCGTAGGTGGCATCACTCGCGTCGGTGCTGACCTGGAGGAATGATTGCTCCTCTGTCTTCGAGGTGAAGAACCAGGCCCGGGGCGCCACCGCTCTGTCGCGCCCGAACTCGTCGTTGAGGATCCGGTAGGCCGATTCCTCCAGCGGCTGCCACATGGCGTTACGGACCAGCAGGCCCTGGTAGGTCGGCTGACCTTTTGCCTTCCGCTCGTTATAGCGGGTGGCGGTCTTCACCGATGTGAACGACAGCACCGTGAAAGTAAGCAGAACCAGGGTGAGGCAGGTGAAGAACGTCCTCGCCCGCCGCTTGCGCATGTTGCTGATGCCGAGCGAGAAGGCGGCGGCGGCCACGCTCATGCGGCCGATGTCGGCGCGGTGCACGCCGGACATCTTCATCTGCAGGGCCTTCAACTGGGTCTCGAACTTCATCGTGACGAGAGTGATCACGAGCACGCTCAGGGCCACCATGATGAAGGCCAGCGGCACGATCCACGGGTTGTTCGTGATCTCGAAGGCCGGGTGGATAAAGCTGAACACCAGGCAGATGGCGATGAAAATCCCCATGAAGCCGAGAATCTGGGTCCGCAGGTTGGGGAAGCCAAACACGAGCCGTTCGGTGAAGAAGGCGAAGGGCAGCATGAGCGCGAGGTAGAAAAGCACGCCCTTCACCACGTCGTTCATGGTGGACAGAACCGCCGGGTAAGTGCGCGCCTCATAGCCCCAGGCAGCCCGGGCTTTGGCGTCGGCCAGTTCGTAATCCTGCTTGGCCAGCGCCTCGGTTGACTCAGCCTTGAGAGCTCCCGCCTTATCGTGCAGGTCTTTCACAATCTCGTTGACGATGCGGAAGCTCGCCAGCTTCTGCATACGTATCTCGTCCAGCGCCCACATGTCCTCGGTCACGCGCAGAGGCGTATGGGAAAGAGCAAACGGCTTGTCGGCCAGGTAGCCGAGCCCGCTCGGGTTCTCCTTGCTGATGGTGTCTGCGTTGAGCAAAAGCATACGCACCGAGCCGGCGCCAAGCCCCATCATGACCTTGATCCGCGCCGGCTGCCCCCGTTTCTCCTCACCCCCGGCCGAGCGAGAGACGATCGGCGGCTTCTCGGCGAAAATGAGAGCGACGTCTTCCACATGCCCGCGCCAGGGCTCGGGGTGCGGTATCGTGAGTCCGTAGCGCCGCGGCTCCGCGTCTGTGATGCCGTCATAGACCTTCACGTACCGGAGCGTCGTAAGGCTCTGCGGGTCAACCAGATCGTAGAGCGCAACCGGCACGCAGTCGAAAATGACGAGGGTGAACTCCTTCTTGCCGGCGGTGATGAAGAACTCGGTCGGGTCCCTCGGATACTGGCGGTTCCCCTGAGAGCCGCGGTCCGGCGCGTAGTCAATATCCCCCGTCAGGTCGTTCGTGTGGTACGCCTCGATGTAGCTTGCCTTGCGCCATCCATATGCGTTGATCGTCGGGTAGCCCCAGAAGTGCACCCGCCCCTCTTTGTCTATGATCTCGACCAGGTCCCCTCGGGTGCCCATGAGGGTCGAGTCCGACATCCGTGCTACAACCATCGTCTCCGGGATGGGGGTGTCGGCGACAATGCTGCGAGTCGGGTCGAAGGCCAGCGCCCGCACCGAAAGCTCCGCGAAGCCGCCCGAGACCGACATACGGCTGAAGGTCGGCTCCTTGTCAACGGGCATCTTGGGGTCGGTCACGATGTCCCACAACGAGGCGGCAAGGAATTGCGTCTGCTCCAGCAGGTTACGGAAGTTGACGTTGTCGGGGGTGTCAAACGGCGTGTCCACGAGGTTTCGCGCGTCATCCGTGGTGACGAAGGCGACGCCCCGGCCTCCGCCCAACGTAATGGGCTCGTTGTCCAGCGCGATCTTGCCGAAGATGAACGTCCGCCAGGGCTTGCCGTAGATCGGGTTTATGCCATCCGCGAACTGCCCCTCGGCATTCCAGTCGAAGCCCGCCGTCGTCCCCCAATCGGCCATCAACTGGGCGTTCTCTCTCAGCGTACGGCCGAAGTCGGAGAAGTGCCGGCTGAGGTCCGTGTCCTCTCTCTGGTCGTAGAACATCCCCTTGTAGAAGACCCCGACTCGCCCGTGCTGGCTCGATAGATCCAGGGCCATGAACAGGTTGATCTTCAGCTTATCACGGACGCTCTTCTGGTACGGAATCAGACCCAGAAACTTGGCTGGCACATCGTGCGGCTCGCCGCCTTCGATTAACTCGTCGAGGTGGTTCGCCACCCAGTTGCGGATGCCGGCCAACCCGAGGAAGTGCGCGCCATTGAAGACCACCCGGACGGTGCGCTTCGGCGGATACTTGCTGAGAACGCGGGTCAGCTCCAACAGAGCCGCCGCGCCGGAGGCGCTTTCCGCCCCAGGCGAGAGCTGTGGCACGATGGACATGGCGTCATAGTAGGCGGTCAGGTAAACCGTCTGCTTCTTCAACTCGGGGTCAGTGCCCGGAATCTCGGCGACGACATTCCAGGCCTTCTTCCGCTCCCAGTCCATCCGGCACTTGAGCCTTATCCGCACGTCCTCTTGCGACTTGAGCCGCGCCTGGAGTTGGTAGGCATCGCTTCGTCCTATCCAGAAGCGCGGGATGTTGATCGGAATCCTGAGAAACTTGGACTCGGCTTCCCCGCGAGCGGTGGTCTCCGGCTCGACGAATATAAGAGCACGCGCCCCAAGGCGGGGCGCGTTGAGCCAATCAGAGCCGCAGTTGAAGTCCATCAGGACAGCGGTGTCCTGGATGTCCTTTCCGTTGAAGGTCGCGAGCTTCCCGGTGCCGCCGTCAATGAGACGGTACTCCTGACCCTCTCGCGACAACTGGGAGGTCCTCACCAGGTTGGGCCAGAGCGGGTAGATTGGATAGCTGCCCAGCACCGCCTCGCCCGATACCACCTCCAGAGCGGATTGCCCTGTGACCCACGGGACGGTCACCCAGTAGGCCTCTCGGTAGGGGAGCTTCGGGTCGTCTATGCCGCCGCTGCTTGCGTCCTTGAGTCCGAGCTTCTCGATCTCGCTGACGATGTACTCGGAGGCTGTTTCCGCACCCGGGTAGCCAGCTAGGCGAGGGCTGAATCGGCTCAGCATACGGACGTGCCGCTCGATGTTCTCGCCCTTCACTTCCTTGGAGACCGTTCCCCACCACTTGGTCTGCTCCTTGGTCGGCTCCTTCTTTCCGAGCGCTCCGAAGGAAGGCAGAGCCGCAACAAGCCCCCCGATCACTACGCAGCAAAGAAAGGTGCTCAACTGGGGGCGGACCCTCCGCTGGGGGCGGACCCTCCGCTGGGAGCGGACCCTCCGCTGGGAGCGGACCCTCCGCCCGCGGCGTGCCTCACGCCAGAGTCCTGCGCTCATAGCACGTCTCCTCCTAAAGCTGGCCACCGGGCCGAAAAGGCCCCCAGACTCATCTACCGGTCATCATCGTACCACGGGCGCCGACGCCCCGTCAAACCACCAGCAGCCAGCGCCGCCAGACTGTCACCAGCCGAACTTCGGCGCCCGCCGTTTCTTACCTTCTGTCTCCAGGCGCTTCTCATCTCTAATGCCGTGCAGGCGGCCGGCGAAGTGGCAGCACATTCGCCGCAGGAGGCCGCACCTCGGCCGGGGAAGAGCCAATCCGGGTGGCGGCAGCTTCGATCGCGGCCGGCTGGAGGTTCTCGATGAAGTGCACTGCTTGCGTTGAGGCGGGTGTCTGTGGTTTCCATACGGAGGTGACGGCCGACTCCTCCGATGACCAGATCGTGACCCTGTCCATCGAGACTGAGTGCGAGAAGATCGGCCGGCTCGCGCAGGCGCTGCACCCCATGCAGATAGACGCCTACGACGAGATCGGGGCGGGCTTCGACGGGGTGGTAATGACCGCCGTGCGGCAGCACCTGTCCGGCTGCTGCGCCGGATGCGCCGTCCCAGCCGGCATCTTCAAGGCGCTTCAGGTCGCCGGCGGCGTCGCTCTGCCGCGGGATGTGAGGATCACGCTCGCGAAGGATTGAGAGCGCCGGGACCGATCTACCCGAGGCAGCGTGCACAACGCGAAGGCCTTGGTCTGCCGAGCGCAGAGGGCCGCCACCTACGGCGCGACGATATCGTACCGCCTCGCTGCGGTCACACTCCCCGAAGTTTGACATCCGTGGTCACCCTGGTATAATGAACCTGCAAGATCGGGCAGATTTGAAGGGTTCTGGAGATGCCGCTAGCTGACGATCGGATCTACGAGCTTCACGCCAACATCTGCAAGGCCATCGCTCATGCGGCCAGGCTGAAGGTGCTTGACTGCCTGCGCGATGGCGAGCAGTGCGTCTGCCGTCTTGCCCCGGAGGTCGGGGTGACGGAGACCAATCTGTCGCAGCTTCTCGCGGTGCTGCGCCGAGTCGGCGTCGTGGAGTGCCGGCGCGACGGCCACCAGATCTTCTACCGGGTGCGAGATAAGCGCATCTTCAGCGTCATAGACAGCATGCGCCGGATTCTTGCCGACCAGTTGGCGGAGGCGGATGAGTTCGCGCTGCTTCTCCAGGGCGCGCCGGCCAGGCGCGCATCGAGGTGATGCATGGCTGAGCCACGAGCCGCACGCCTCTCCTTCCTCGACCGCTGCCTGACCCTTTGGATCTTCCTCGGCATGGCCGTCGGCGTCGGCCTCGGCTACTTCGCCCCCCAGGTGGTAGGCCTGATCACCCGCTTCCAGGTTGGCACGACCTCCATTCCGATCGCCATCGGCCTTATCCTTATGATGTACCCGCCACTGGCAAAGGTCCGCTACGAGGAACTGGGCGAGGCCTTCCGCAATGTCAGAGTGCTGGTGGTCTCCTTGGTGCAGAATTGGATCATTGGCCCACTGCTCATGTTCGCCCTCGCGATCCTGTTCCTGCGCGGCTACCCCGAGTATATGGTCGGGCTGATCATGATCGGCCTGGCCCGCTGCATTGCTATGGTCATCGTGTGGAACGACCTGGCCGATGGAGACAGAGAGTACGCCGCCGGGCTCGTTGCCTTCAACTCGATCTTCCAGGTTCTCTTCTACGCGGTCTATGCCTATCTGTTCATCAAGGTCCTGCCTCCGCTGATCGGCGTGGATTTCGGCGAGGTGGACCTCTCGAAGATCACGATGGGCGGCATCGCCGAGAGTGTGTTCATCTACCTGGGCATCCCCTTCCTCGGTGGGCTTCTCACCCGGATAATCCTCATCCGGGCAAAGGGGCGGGCCTGGTACGAGCGGGCGTTCATCCCGCGCATCTCCCCCATCACCCTCATCGCTCTGCTCTTCACGATCGTGGTCATGTTCTCTCTCAAGGGGGAGTATATCGTGCAGCTTCCACTCGATGTGCTGCGCATTGCTGTGCCGCTGCTCGTTTACTTCGTGGTGATGTTCTTAGTGTCGTTCTGGATGGGAGGCCGCATTGGGGCGGGCTATGCCAAGACGACCTCCCTCGCATTTACCGCGGCGAGCAATAACTTCGAGCTGGCGATCGCCGTCGCAGTGGCGGTCTTCGGCATTCATTCCGCCCAGGCATTCGCGACGGTCATCGGGCCGCTGGTCGAGGTTCCGGTGCTCATCAGCCTAGTGAACCTGTCGTTGGCGCTCCGACGGCGCTATTTCGCGCCGCAGGTTGCGGTCGCGAAAGAGGTCGTCTCGTGACACAGAGGATTGCTCGGCGCGCCGACAGCCGCGCGCACGCCCACCCAGGGGTGGCCTGACATGCCGAACGTCGCCATCACGTTGACGGAAGAAGAACAGATCGAGCTGCAGCAGATCCTGGTGGATCGTGATGAGCGCGCGGCCTACGAGTTCCTGCGCCGCGTTGTGAAGGCGAAGGTGGACCGCCACATCGAGAGCCACTGCAAACCGCTGATCTAGTGGGCACCAAAAAACAACGTGGGTATGCAGTTGACTCAGGTACATACTATATGTAGTATTCGGGGGTATGAGGTTGCTGACCCACCCCCGCAATCAGCGTGAGTTCAATGCCC
>Ga0315288_10005229_pt1 | contig 16510 bp, 13 predicted proteins | sample YL17G11_20_MG_FD_203454 | JGI IMG/M metagenome (GOLD analysis project Ga0315288, IMG submission 203454) | Sediment microbial communities from Yellowstone Lake, YNP, Wyoming, USA - YL17G11_20 | ecosystem: Environmental > Aquatic > Freshwater > Lake > Sediment | place: USA: Wyoming | collected...
CCGGCCTGAGAAAATACACGAAGGCGCAGATGCCGCTGTGCCTTGACACCGTGCGTTTGCAGGCGCGCCCTCTGGTCTGTTGCAGCGCGTCACGCCATGTCAAGTATCAGCAGCGTTTCCGTTGGTGGATCATCGAGCAATGACTGTTCTCGGATTGTGTCCATGCTCAGCCACTCGGCGATTGAGGTTCTGTGTAACATGCTGATTATTATGGTAGGTACATGGTGCTTGGCATGACGACTGTTCTCAGAAGAGAACAGAATCTCTGTCCGGACGTTGTTTTCTGTCTTTCACCAGAGTAGTTTCTTGGAGAGCGGATTCGCAGACAGGTCGCCCACCCCAGCCGGCCGGCGCGTTCGCGGTCCGGGGGGAACGGCTGGGGCCAGGGCGACCACTACACAATTCAGAAGGAGGCGCAGGATGAAGAAGCTGCTTGCGTTGCTTGCGGTGGTTGCGCTGGGGTCAACGGTGACGGCTGGCACGTTGACAGTGAGAGGGACGGTGGACACGGGCAATGGCGTGGCGCTGCAGGGCGCTACCGTGACTGTGTCCTTTGGGGGGATGGGCGGAGCCGGCGTGAACAAGACGCTGACCACCAATGCCGGCGGAGTCTACTCCTTCGACACGCTGATTGCGGGAAACTACGGCTTTGCTATGGTCACCATTTCGGCCACCAAGGCCGGGTTTGACACCGTGACAAGTCAGCCGCAGTTTGTGATGGGTCTCAACAACAATGTTCGCGACACGCTCACCTACGACATCACGCTGCAACGCGCCGGCACGGTCGGCCCAGGGGCTGCAGACTCGCTCTACGTATCGGGCACGGTGACCGACGCGACCACTGGAGACTCCATCCCCGGCGCCTCGGTGCAGATCACGCTTGGCAACGCTGGCGTTCCGAGTGTTGTGACCACCAACAACAAGGGTCACTACAGCTTCGTCACAATCAACTCCGCAGCTGCCAACCGGCTCACGATCGTTGTGACGGCCGTAGGCTACCAGTCGGCAACTCAGCGGCCGCGCATCACCAACCCGGCCAACGGCACGGCCGATGATGTTGTGCAGGACTTCGAGCTCACCGCAACTGCCGCAGCAACCTACGATACAATCTGGGTGAAGGGCGCCGTGGTTGACAGCGCCAACACATCGACAGGCATTGTGGGCGCAAGCGTGATTGTGTCGCGCGCAAACTTCGGCATAGGCGGCACGATGAGCACCTCATACGACACGGTTGCCTCGGGCGTCAGTGGCGTAGTAATGGGCATGATCGTGCTTCCCAGCAGCACCTTCGGACAAGTGGCAGTGAGCTGGTCGGTGGAGAAGAGCGGTTACGCCAGCGCGGGCCCGAATAGGGACCAGATTGTCAACGACACGCTTGACATAGGCCGGGTTGCGCTCACTGCGTACTCGAGCACCGACACCATCAACTATGTGATCTACGGCGGTGTGACCGACGCAAACACAACGCTGGGTGTGAGGAACGCTCAGGTGATCGTTGTCATGAAGCGCGGAAGCACCACGCTGTTCACCGACACCGTGACATCCAACAATTTCACCGGAACCTACCAGACGGGCATCAGGCTCCCGTATGTAGCCGGCGATGTTTCCGTCACTATCAACGTGACAGCTACTCGCTACCAATCCGGCGCCAAGACGGTCACGGTGGCCTCAAGCACCGACCGGATTGGTGTGAGTCTCGCGCTCACCCCCACGTCGAGCGGTGTTGTCTCGATGCGGCCTGCGGGCATCGTCGGCGGCGCGCGGACTTCGGTTCGGGCCTACTCGCTCAGTGGCCGACTCATGGGTACTGCTGACCGCAGCACCATGCGGTCGCTGCAGGCGGCTCGACAGCCGATGCTCCTCCGCGCTCAGGACGTGACCACGAAGACCGTCAAGTAGTGCGTCGAGGTCTCCAGGCGGCGGAGCGTCCGGGGGGGAGGGGCGCTCACCGCAGGGTTCCTCTGTCCGGCAGTGATCAAAGTGGGAAGGGGCGTGAGGGCTGAGCCCTCACGCCTTCCGCACGTTCAGGGGGGTCATTGACCTGTGTGGCGCAGGGTATTTTGCCTGGAGGGTGGTGGTTGCCTATGGCAGGCGAAGTAGTCAAGCGCATTTTCGAATACGACAATTACCGGTTCTTCCTCCGCGATTTCTTCAAGGAGCAGAAGCGGCTCAAGGCCGCATTCTCCCACCGCTTCTTCGCGCGCAGGGCAGGTTTCTCCTCGTCGAGCTTCTGTGCCCACGTGATCGAAGGCAAGCGCAATCTCACCGCCGACTCCCTCCGTCGCATGCTCAAGGGCCTGGGGCTTTCCGGACGGCCCGCCACGTACTTCGAGTCGCTTGTCCACTACAATCAGGCCCGTACTGCCGAAGATCGTGATGAGTCCACTCGCGCCCTCGAGCGCCTCCGCAGAAGCGCCGAATTCTATCGCGTCAATCAGCGTCAGTATGCCTACTACGATGAGTGGTACTATCCGGTGATCCGCGAGCTTGCTGTGCACGGTAGGTGGGAGGGCGACTTCGCCCGGCTTGGCGCCATGGTGCGCCCTTCCCTCACGCCGGAGAAAGCCCGCAAGGCCGTCGACACTCTGGTTGAGATCGGACTGCTGACGCGCGGCTCCGACGGAACGTTTGCGCAGGCCGCCCAGGCAGTCACGGCTCAGGAAGTGCCCGCGGTCATCACCCGCAAGAGCCGCAAAGAGTACCTGCAACTGGCCGTGAGTGCCATGGAACAACTTGACACGAGCGAACGACACATCTCCGGCGTGACTGTGGCAATGAGCAGGAAGCGCTACGAATCGTTCTTCGCAAAGATTGACGAGGTGCGGCGGCAGATTCTGGAATCGGCGCTCGACGATGCGGGAGCCGACGGCGTCTATCAGTTCAATTTCCAGGCGTTCCCCCTGTCGGCTCCGCTCTCCCGGGGTGAAGCCCATGACGTCGGAGGTACCCGATGAGCACGATCCGTCGGCATTGCCGGCATGGCGCACTCGCGGTCTGCTGCGCGGGGACACTGGTTGCACTGCTGGCATCATGCAGCGGCGACGCACCAACTGCGGGCGGTGGATCCGATCTTCCCAACGGCGCCGTGGCCGCCCTGTCGGGTTCACTGTTCCTGCCCGACTCCTCGGAGGCTGCGGGAGCCGAGGTGTGGGTGCGCCAAGTCGTGATTACCGCACAGTGCGACAGCGTTACGTTCGAGCAGCAGGCTGTGTGCGACGCGCACGGGCGGTACGCATTCGACTCCATCCCGCAGGGCGCCTACTCGGTGTACGGTCTGAGCGCCGATCGGTCGCTCAAGGTACTCTACTCCTTTGTTGAGTTGGCCACCGATCACGAGCGCATCGTCGAAGACTTGTACCTTCGCGCACCGGTCGATGTCATCGGCTACATACAGGTGCCCCCTGGCTTGCTCCTGCAGTCCATGGATGTGCTGATTCCCGGGACCTCTGTGGGCATGCGCATCAATGTTGACCGGGGCGTGATGCAGTACGTTCTCAACGGGGCGCCTGCCGGGTACTACGATGTCGCATTTGTATACGGCGAGGCAGTCGACTTCATGACGGTCAGGGTGTGGCCGGAGCAGGGTCAGTACGCGGTGCGTGCCCGCGATGTGCGCTTTGCGATGCTTGACATTATGGCCGACACCGCCGCGTCGTTCCATCCCACCACCACCGAACGCTGCTTCTATGTGTCACCGGTCTCCTATCCGCAGGGCACTGGTCCTGCGTGGTACCGGAACGCAGACTTCTCGGGCATGCGGTACTATCAACATTCCGCCGAGGGGACTCGCCTCTGGGTTGACGATTCGCTGGGTGACGTGCAGCAGTACGACACCACCATGGCCGGCACGTTCTACCGGGACTCATTGGGTCGAGTGGTGCTGGAGTTCGTGCCGTCGCAGTTTGTGGTGTTGACAGGCGATCGGGCAGCAGCGCGTGCCTCATCCATCCCCCGGTTTGCGGTAGTTGCGGCGCGCCGTATCGAGACTGCCGGGGAGATCGTCTGGGAAGTGCTGGACATCCAGGTCTATGGCACTCTCAGTCTCCAGATGTCTCACTAAGCCGCCGGAGGCGGAGAGGCCAAACGCCAGAGGCCAGCCGGAATCCGTGACTTGACAGGTACAAAGATGGTTCGACACCGCTCACCACAGGTCTACGCGAAAAACGGCCTGCCCTGAGACCTGTGCTGAGCGGGGTCGAAGCATTGTCGAACGGGTATCAGTCACCGACAGAGACTCTGAACTGTCGTGCCTGCCTGCTACCCCGTTCGCTATGCAATACGGGATCACCGAGGATTCCGACTGGTCCATTCCGGCCTCAGGCGGCTCGAGGCGCGGGCCGGTCGATATTCTTGCGCACCCCACAGCAGCCTGATCTATTTTTCTGCAATTGCTCAGGTTCCCCCGACGACCACTTCGAGTGCCTCAGCCGGGGGCCTCGACACTTCTGCATGGCTCAGTGCAGGTACAGCCCGTCTCAGCGCCGCATCGAGCTTGTCGAGATGTCGACGGACCACACACACTTCGACTGGGCTCAGTGCAGCGCCCGGCCACCGGCTGAGGTGTATCGAGACGAGCATCGAGGACCAGAGTAGCTGCATTTTTTACAATAAACGGGACCAGGGTCGTGCCGCTGGTCCGAGCGGCGACGGCGGCAATGCGGAACTGGCTTGCAGGAAGGATAGGCGGCAGATGCGCAGCAAAAAACAAGACGCCGGCGCCAGACTGTACTCCGTGCGTACCAGAGGCGCGTGGAGTATCGTGAACGTCACGCAGGAAATCGACTGGCAGACCGACACGAAGTGGGTGCAGCAGGTTGTCAAAGACGTGTGCACAACCGATCGACGCAATGTTGCGCTGGTGCTCGACAAGGAGTCGCACCTCCACTCCAAAATTGTCGCGTTGCTCGTCGCCTGCTCGCGTATAGTCAAGGAACAGGGCGGCCTTTTCGGACTGCTTGAGCCGGGAGCCCAGGTCAGGAACACCCTCACCGTTATGAAGCTGGTCGATAGAGTGGTGTGTGTGTACGACCACGAGTCCGATCTGCCCTGAATTCGGCACAAAGGGAGCCTCACATGTCGCTGTCCGATGTCATCAAAACCGCTCTGGATCAGATCAGCCACATTGCCAGGACGGAAACCGTGGTGGGTGAGCCGATCCAGGCGGGCAATGTCATGCTCATCCCGGTATCGCGTGTGTCAATAGGCTTTGCCGCAGGCGGCGCCGATGTGGGCGGCAAGAACAGCTCCGGCGCGGGAACCGGGGGTGGAGTCAACATCGTGCCGATTGCGTTCATCGCCGTGACTCACGACAAAGTGCAGGTGCACCCCATTTCCAAACTCGATGCCGAACTCGCGCGCATTCTGTCGGTTGCGCCGGGCATGATCAAGAAGGTCTCGGAATTCCTGGGCGGCAAGAAGGCCGAGCGCGATGCTGAGGCGTCGGAGCCCGCAGGTCCCTGCGCATAGCGCACATCCAATACCCCGCTCCATATCATGCCGTTTGACCGATCACACACCGACATCCTCTGGGTATGCCCTGGCGACGAGAGCGCCGGACATGGTACCTACGACGACCCATTCCGCAGCATGAGCCACGCGCTGGACTGCGTGCGCCCGGGCCAGACGCTTGTCATGAAGAACGGGCTCTACCCCGGAGACCTCACCATACAGGTGTCAGGCACCATCGATCATCCCATCACCATTGTTGCCGAGAAGCATGGCGGCGTGCGCATACCTGCATCGTGCTGGTACTTCTACGACGTGTGTGACGTAGTTGTGCGCGACCTCCTTTTTGTCGATGCACTGCAGGGCGCAATCTCGGCGGTGGGCAGGTGCCAGCGGAACCGGTTCTCCGGTCTGCGGTTCGTTGATTGCGGGGTCGGCGGCGGCACCTCCTGCACACTGTTTCTGGGCGGCGCCGAGGGCCGCTGCAACCTGGTCGAAGACTGTGTGTTTGAGCGCTCGGCGCCAGGCCCCATGCCCAGTGCGGGGTCCACCGACGTGGTCATCGGTCTCATGGTCTCCGAAGGTGAGGCGGGCAGCGATAGTGCGAACAAGGGCTACCTCTTCCGCCGCAACCACTTCGTCAACTACTCCTACGGCGTCATGGTGGGCGTCCACGACGACTCGACCGGGGAGTACGGGCATGTGGTGCAGCACAACACCGTCGATGGCTGCAGTTGCGACGGCATCGTGGTGAAGAGCGGAGACTCGCAGGTGCGGGGGAATGCGGTGCGCGGCTGCGGGCGAAGCGGGATTGCGGTGGTGGCAGGCCAGGGCACCGTGGTCGAAGACAACCGGGTGACCGCCTGTGCCACCGGCATCATGGCTGCGGGAAGCGCTCACACCGTGCAGAACAACTGCATCGAGCGGTGTACCGAGCGCGCGGTGTGGCTCTTGCATCCATCGCTGCCGGGTGCAGACCCGTCACGCAATCTCATTGTCGAGAACAATACCTGTGTCGATTGCGGAGGCTCCGAGCCGTCCGCACGCGAGCCCTTGCCCCGTGCGGTGGGCGTGACCATCGACTGCGGCGTTTCCTGCGTTGTGCGAAGGAATCTTCTCTGCGGCCCGGGGGCGCCGGTTGTGGCACTTCGCGACACTGCCACCAGCTCGGCGCACTTCATTACCGACAACCGCAGTGCAGACGGCTGCGCCTCTGCCGATGGATGTATCGAGGGACCATCATCATTCGTCGACCATAGCAAAGGCGACTTCACCACCAACTCGGGCTACGGCGCGGCAGGTTGGTTCACGGTTGCCGGCGCGGAGCCGCCCGAGACACCGGCCGAAGATGCTGCCTACCGCGCCACTGCCGAAGTTGAGGGCGCCGATCTGGTTGACGAACTCATCACCGACGTCGATCGCGAAGAGCTCGCCCGACGTGCGCTGCTGCTGGGCGGTGAGGGCGAGGAGTAATCTCCTCGCCCTCACCCTGCGTGTGCATGGGACGAAGCAGCATCCCCTCGGACAGAAATACTCTCGCGAGGACCGTCGCAGTCACGCACAAATCGTCTGTGCGGGGCTCGGGCGCCCCTCCCCGCGCGACAGCAGCATCACCGTCTCCAGGTGATGCGTTTGCGGATACAGGTCGAAGAGCGCCGCCTGCTCAATCGCGTAGCCGTGCTGGTTGACGAAGAACCCGATGTCACGCGCGTGCGTTGCCGCGTCGCAGGATACCGAGAGTATCTGCTTGGGCATGATGGCTGCGATTCCGGTGCGCACCGCAGGAGAGAGTCCCGCACGCGGTGGATCCACGATCAGGCAGTCAACTGTTTCCCCGGCAGCGGAGATCTCCCGCAAGAACCCCTCCCCCGATTGCGCCACCGCAGTCCATGTGGTGCAGCCATTGGTTCGCAGATTGTCGCGAGCCAGGAACGTTTGCTCAACGTCAAGCTCCACCAATGTCCCGCGCGCACATCCCTTGCCCAGGCAACAGGCAAAGAGCCCCACGCCGCCAAACAGGTCGATCCAGCGTCCGCCGGGCGCAAGCCACCGTGCGGCCCAGTTGGCCATGGCCTCGCGCAGGAAAGCGTTGCCCTGGAAGAAACTGGAGCCGCCCACGAGAAATCGCTTCGATCCGACGTCGATGGTTCCGCTCGCGGTGGAGAGTCCGTCAAGAACGGGGGTGGACACGACCGTGCCGTCGTCGGTTGCCATGACCTGGATGGCGGTGGCGCCGGTGCGGATGGCGTCGAGGATCTGCGCCCTACTGGACAGAAGGCGATTGAGCGGGCCGATCAGCAGCGGGCATGCGTCTATGTCAACAACATCGTGACTGCTTCGCCGGAGGAACCCAACCCGCTGTCGCGCCATGTCAACCTTGAACCGGGCACGAGCGCGGTAGCCCCACTCGGGAGATTCGTGCACCTGGATTGGCGGAACAGTCGCGACCTTCCCGACGCGACTCAGACAGTCCAGGAAGATCGCCTTCTTTGCGTCGAGCTGAGCCGCGTACTCGATGTGCTGCCAGTCGCATCCGCCGCACTCGTGGGCGTAGGGGCATGGCGGAGTGCGACGCGCAGGCGACGCCTCAACCACGCGAGTGGTGCGAGCCACTGGGCAGCCGCCGAGGCGGCCTGTCTGCACGGCCTCGACCGTGTCATCGGGCGCGACGTCACTCAGGAAGACGACCCCTTGGGCAGTGCGAGCCAGGCCCATGCCGCCGTGCACGAGGCGCTCGACGTGCAGCTTCGGCCAACTCTGGTGTACCGACCATGGTTGTGCGGGGGTGTGGGGCATCTATCTGCGCGTCGCTCCATACCGAGGGGTGGCTACTGTCCGGCAGTTCGACAGAGACTGGCCGGTGTGCCCCGGCAGAAGTCGATGCCCTTTTTGCAGAGCACAAAGCGCCGCACGCTGAAGAGCGGGACCTCCCGCGCCGACTCGACGCGGGCATCCTCGTCGGTCTCGTCGGCAAACCACATGGTGGCGAGACGAAGCCTCTCGGACGGGCTCTGGGTGATTGTGGCAGCAACCCATCCTACGGCGGCCGCGTAGTTGCGGGCCAGCAACGCCCGCTCGTAGGCGCCCTCGTCCAATGCGCGGAGTGAGCAGGACACGCCGGCCCGTGCTGCATCGGCCAGCAGCTTCTGTGCAATGCGTGTTGAGATGGGGTCGGACTTCCGGTAGATGATTGACAGTGGCTTTGTGCCCGGGGGAACCTGTACCACTTCCGGAGCGACCGACGGCGTTTCGGGCAGCACTACGGGGGGCGTCTCCAGAGCAGCAAGCACCGAACCCTCCGCGCGAATGACCGACGTCAGCAGATCGCGGGGGTTGCACAGCGACCGCAGCAACCGGCGCACCCCGGGTGATTCGTGCGCCGGCGCCAGGAAGTAGTAGTCTTCGGAGTACTGCCGGATGTGCGCGGATGCCTGGAGCTTTTCCCGCGCGTAGGCAACGTCTTTGGCCGCGCTGAGCGTCACTACATCGTACTTGCCGAGAGAGAACCCGACGAACGGATTGGCATCGTCGCCGGTCTTGAAAATGCACTTATCAAGCACTGGAGGGTTTCCCGCGAATCGAGGGTTTGGCGTGAGTGCTGTCACCGGCGTCGAGGCGTCGGCCATGCGATAGGGCCCCGACCCAAGCTCCGCAGGCAACAGCCGGTACGAGCACAGACGCTCCACCGCGTGCGGGTCGGGGCGGGCGAGCGCCACAAGGATGGTGCGGCTGTCCACGCTCTGCAGGCCCGGGATCACTGCTTCTTCTCCGCGCAGGAATCCCTCGATGCCCTTCACATTACGGAAGAGAGCAAGCCCCTCGGCGGGGTGCTTCCGCACCGCATCGGTCCATGCCTGCACAATGTCAAACGCCGATGGCGCGCCGCCCGCAGCGTTGAGGGGATTGCCGACCAAAGTGAGTTTGATGCGTCGGTCTGACTCGACCTCAGCGGTGAAGAAGGTTCCTGCGGCATCAGCCGAACCCCTGGCCTCGGACATGACGAAGGGCAGCGGCGAGACCATCGGACGCCACGGCTCGTCATCCCATCCGCGTTGGGAGAAGACCGTGACAGTGCCACCCGCCATCGCGGCAACTGTGTCGACCGGAGCCGCGCTCGCGGCCTCTGGCTGCCCCGGTCCAGCAAGTGGCGTGAGTATGGCCGTGGCCGCAGTTGTCACGATGGTGTCGCGGTGCTCCTGGTCAACGGGCTGGAGAATCTGCACGCGCACGTATCCGTCGACGGTGTCGCGGGTGAGCGTCTTGCCGATTGCGTAGGTGCGGATGAATTCTTCGAGCTCGGCGAGGAACCGGCGACGTTCGCGTGAGTTCTCGATGCCCACCACGTAGGTGATAGTGTCGCCGGCAATGGCCACGACCGGGCGGGCTGTCGGTGGCGTCAGTACCTGCTGCGTGGTTGTTTGACGCATGCAGGAGAGTGTGGCTGCCAGCGAGCAGAGGCAGAGCAGGCGCAACACCGCAGTGCGGGATCGCCCGGCGCGTGTCGTTGGGTCGGAACGGCTGAGTTCGCGAAGGGTCGTCATGCGGGCAACTCACTGGTGAGCTGGCGTTCGAATTCCTTGCCGTATATGTCAAGTACTGCCACGAAGAACGATGCAATGACCGGGCCCACAATGAAGCCCAGCGGGCCGAACATGGCAATGCCGCCAATGGAGGAGAAGAAGACGATGAGGTCGTGCACCTTGGCTTCCTGGCCCACCAGGCGCGGTCGGATGAAATTGTCGATCTGCGACACTACCAGCAGCGAACACGCGAGGATGCCGATACCTTGCACCGTGTGCCCAAGCGCCAGTTGAATGAGTCCGGCGGGGATCAGTACGGTCCATGCACCTGCCAGTGGAATGATCGAGAGAACAATCATGGCCACGCCCCACAGAAGCCAGGACTTGACTCCGAAGATCAGGAGCACGATCGCTCCGAGTGTTCCCTGGAGTAGGCCGATGAAAAGCGTGCCCTTGATGACTGCCCGCGAAATCATGAGAAACCGCGAGAGGATGGTCTCTTCGTACTCGGCGCGCAGGGGAGACAAATAGCGGAGCCGTTTGACAAGACCGCCACCGTCCATGAACAGGTAGAACATGACAAACAGGATCGCCGCCAGATTCAACACGAGTGTTAGAAACCCGGTCGATGCCTTGTTGACGAAATGAGCAGCGGCCGAGGTCGCCGACTTCGCCGCGTCCATGAGCGACGACTGCCAGTCAAAACCGCTGTCGAGCACGGTCTGCGCGTAGGGCAGGGCGTGGGCGCCGTCGTGCAGCTTCTGCACGAGCATGCGGATCTGCGGTCCCGCCGATCCTCCGAACTCCAGAGCCTGCAGCGTCATCATGCGGAAGACAAGAAATAGCGGGACCACGACACACAGTGTGAGTAGCGCACAGCATGACAGCGATGCGAGTGCCCGATTCTTCCACAGTCTTTCGAGCATCCACTGATACAGGGGGTAGAGCAGCGCCACAAACGTCGCGGCAACCACCAGCGGCACCAGAAAGATGCGTACCACCATGAAGAACAGTACCGCAGCACCTGCCAGCAAGCCCACGAGCACCCAGCGATTCATTCGCCGCGCCAGTCGAGGGATGCTGGTAGTCTCGTTGAACCGCGGCATGCGTTCGTCCGCGACGGGTGCGACTCGGGGCGTGTCTTGCATGGGGCCGGCGCCGGCGTTAGTCGCCGGAGGCGGTGCTGACGGGTTGTCATTGGATTGCCGACGGCTCATGGTTGGTGCCTCTCCGATGGACGTGCTTGTGTCACTACTGCGTCGCGCCAACAGTTCTGAGAAAATAGTGCGGTGAGAGGTCTCTCTGCGGAGTGCGGGCAAAAAAAGAGTCCGGCACCAAGGTGCCGGACTCTTTTTTTGCGCTGAGCCCGACGATGCCCGTCAAGCCTTGATCGGCCACTTCTTGTTCCACAGAACCACGATGGGGCTGGCGATGAAGACCGAGGAGTATGTTCCGGTGATCACACCAACCAGCATGGCAAGACAGAAGTCGCGAATCGAATCGTTGCGGGTCCAGAAAAATAGGAGCATGACAGCCAGAGCCAGCAGCGTGGTGGATCCGGTCATAACCGTTCGCGAGAGAGTCTCGTTGATACTTTCGTTAACCTTGTCGTCGTAGCTTTTGCGTAGAGCAGTGCCGGCCATGTTCTCGCGCACACGGTCGAACACCACGATTGTATCGTTGAGCGAGTAGCCGAGAATGGTAAGGAGTGCAGCGATCATGGACATGGAGAACTCGGCATTGATAAGTGACAATGCCCCGAGTGTCATGATGATGTCGTGTACCAGTGCGATGACAGCGGCAACGCCGAAGGGCAGGCTGAACCGGAAGCCCATGTAGATGATGATGGCTGCCACAGACAGGAGTACTGCGATCATGGCGTTGCGGAAGAGCTCACGGCTTACGCGAGGCCCGACCTGCTCGGTACGGCGAACCTCGAAGGGGTTGGCGCTGTAGTTGTCTTGCAGGGCCTTCTGGATCTTGTCACCAATAATGTTGCCTTCGCCCTTCTTCTTGACGGTGATCTGAATCTCGTTGTCGGCGGCTGCACCCACAGTGCGCACTTCAGCGCCGCCGAAGCCAAGCTCCGTGACAAGATCGCGCACCTTGCCGATGTCGGCCGCAATGGCATTCTGAAACTTGAGCTGCATCACCGTACCGCCCGAGAAGTCGACCGACGAGTTGAACCCGCCGTGCAGGACGACCGACAGCAGCGCAATGAACGTGAGAGAACCGGAGACGATGAATCCCCATTTGCGATTGCCGATGAAGTTGAATTTTGGAAACTTGATTTCCAGCATGTGCCTGTCCTTTGTGTTGTCAGATGCTCAGGGTTTCTTTCTTGCCGTACTGGGTCATGAGATTGTAGATCACGCGTGTTGCGTACACGGCAGTAAAGAAGTTCGCGATAAGGCCGAACATCAGCGTGATGGCAAAGCCTTTGATGGGGCCACTGCCTACTTCAAACAGGATGAATCCGGTGATGAGCGTTGTGACGTTGGAGTCGAAGATCGCGTAGAACGCTCGATGGTATCCGGCGTCGATGGCGCTGCGAACAGTTTTGCCGGCCTTGAGTTCTTCGCGGATACGCTCGAAGATAAGCACGTTGGCGTCGACCGACATACCGATGATGAGCACCAGTCCGGCGATACCCGGCAGTGTCAGTGTCTGGTTGATACCGGCCATGATCGCGAAGACCAGCAGCAAGTTCAGCAGCATGGCAACGACGGCAATGCATCCGCTCAGCTTGTAGTACACGACGATGAATATCAGCACCAGAATCAGCGCCACGATGAACGACGTGTACCCCAGCTTGATCGAATCCTCGCCAAGCGACGGACCCACAGTACGTTTGTCAACAATCGTGACCGGCGCGGGTAGCGCTCCTGCACGCAGCACCACCGCCAGATTCTTGGCCTCTTCCATGGAGAAACTGCCTTCGATCTGAGCACGCCCTCCCGAGATCTTGGCCCGAATGACGGGCGCCGAATATACGGTGTTGTCAAGCACGATGGCGAGGAACTTGTTGACATTTCTGCCCGTCACCTTTGAGAAGGCAATGCCGCCCGCTCGCGTCATCTGCAGCTCAACAATGGCCTGCCCTTGCTGCATCCCGCCCTGTGCAATGCTGGCCTGTGCGCCGCTGACGGCATCTCCCTTGAGCTCCGGCCGCGCCTTCACGTAGTAGAGGCTGCGGTATACCGATGCGCCGGTGCGCTTGGTCTCGTGGCCCCACACGAAGAGGTTGCCGGCCAGGCCGGCTCGCTGCAGGGCGTCGGTCACGTCTTTGCGCGCAAGGATTTCGTCAACATCGGCCTTGTTCTGGTCGAGCACCGCAATTTGCTCGCCGTTTGCTGCCAACAGGCCCGACAGCGATCGCGACTTCTTGACCGTGGCCGTGGAGTCACCGGTTGAGTCGGCAGATGAGTCAGACTCCTGCCCCTGGAAGAGCTGTTGAGCCTGGACCTGCTGGTCCTTCTTCTTTTCGGAGGTTGTGTCGGATTGGGCTGCAGAGGTGTCGGTCGAGTCCACTGGCGCCTTGCCCTTAAGCACATCGTCGATGAGAGTTACGGCTCTGGTGAGTTCGGTGGGTTCCCGCAGCAGATGAAATTGGAGCTGCGCCGTCGAACCGATCACGTTGGTGGCCATCTTTTCGTCGCGCAGGCCAGGCAACTCAACCACGAGACGCTCGGTGCCCTGCTTCTGGATGGAAGGTTCGGCAACACCAAGACCATTGATACGGTTCTCGATGATAGTGTACGCACGATCGAGCACATCCTTCTGCGCGTCGGCGTCGAGTTTCGAGCGGTCGATCTCCAGAATGAGGCTCATGCCGCCCTGCAGATCCAACCCGAGGTTGATGATGCGCTTGAAGATGTTAGGATCTTTCTTGATGTGCTCTTCGCGCTGCTGGGCGTTTTTTGAGTAGAACATAATCGAGTCTTTGAGGAAGTACCCCGAAAGCCCGAACGCCAACAGAATGATCACAATATGAACTGGGTTTACCTTCTTCATGCCTTCAGCCAATTCCTTTCCAAGAATCTATGAAAACCCACGGTTGACTATCCCTTTGCCGGCACTTCGGCTCTAAGGAATTCGCGGACCTTCTTGACAATATCGGTAGGGTTTTGCGGCTTGGTGAGATACAGATCGCACCCGACCCGCTTGCCTTCGTGAAAGTCGTGCTCTTGATTGAGCGCAGTGAACAGAAACACAATGATGTCTCGGGTTTCGGGATCGTTCTTGACCGATTCGCACACGTCGAAACCGGTCTGCCCGCACAGTATAACGTCGAGAATCACCAGGTGCGGCCGGTCTTTCTTGATGACCAGAAGCGCCTGGCTGGCGGTGACCGCTTCGAGCACCTCGAACCCTTCCAGCTCCAGGAATAGCCGCAGAATTTTGCGGATGCCGGGCTCATCGTCCACGAGAAGTACACGTTGCTTGGCCATTGGACGATCTTTCTGCGGACGGTTCCCCGGCGCCGCACCTGCCTGCGAAGTAACACGGTTAAGCCTCAAAAGATACATTGCTTTGGGGTTCCGGCGCAACGGGCCGATTGGCCCCGGTGGAGCTACGCGAAGCACGGACGTATTTTCTGTGCGTGATCCGGCGCGTGCCGCGATCCTGGAATGGCCGGTCAGTTCCGCCCAACTCCAGTCGCGACCAATCAGTCGAGAAAGGCAGCCCCCATGGCGGTCTCCAGCACAATCCCGGTCATCAAGATGCGCGGCTCCGATCCCGCAGCCACACTCGCAGCTCTGCGCAAGAATCGGGAGGGCCGCAAGGCCGAGGTGTCGCGCGATGTGAGTGCGATTCTTGCCGATGTGCGCAGGAGGGGGGACGTGGCAGTGTGCGCGTACTGTCGGAAGTTCGACGGGGCTGCCCTCACTCCCAAAACGCTTCGCATTGACCCGCTCATCATCGATGCCCGCGCATCGGAGGCCCCAGCGGCGCTGCGCACGGCCCTGGTTCAGGCGGCCAAGCGTATTCGCGCCTACCACGAGAAGCAACGGTCGGTCGGTTTCTCGATGGTCACTGCCGAAGGCACGCTATCCCAACTGGTCAAGCCACTGCACCGTGTGGGCGTGTATGTTCCCGGCGGATACACCGTGTATCCCTCCAGCGTGCTCATGAACGTCATTCCTGCGCAGGTGGCCGGTGTTGCGCAGATTGTTGCAGTGACTCCGCCCCGCAAGGGATTTGCCCCGGCTGTGGCGGCCGCCCTCAAGCTGCTGGGCATTGACGAAGTATATCAGGTGGGCGGCCCGCAGGCCGTTGCTGCGCTTGCCTACGGCACGCGCTCGATGCCCGCTGTCGACAAGATCGTGGGTCCCGGAAACGCGTACGTGGCAGAGGCAAAACGCCAGGTGTACGGCACGGTCGACATCGACTCCATTGCCGGGCCCAGCGAAGTGGCGATCATGGCCGATGACTCGGCCAACCCCACGCACGTTGCGCTGGACCTGCTGGCACAGGCAGAGCACGGCAGCGGTGACGAGATGGCCGTGTGTGTGACCGAGAGCGCCAAGGTTGCCCGTGCAGTGCGCGATGCACTTGCGCGTGAGACCGATGCGTCGCCCGTGCGGGAGGTTATCCGGCGATTGGCCCCGGGCGCCATTGCAGTGGTGGTGACGCCGAGTCGCAGTGCCAGCATTGCCTTTGTCAACGCTTGTGCGCCCGAGCACCTGCAGATCATGACGCGCTCTCCGCGTGTCGACCTCAAGGGCATCCGCAACGCCGGCGCCGTGTTTCTGGGCCCGCACACGCCGGTTGCGCTGGGTGACTACTTCATCGGCACAAACCATGTGCTGCCCACCGGCGGCATGGCACGGTTTGCCTCGCCGCTGGGAGTCGACGATTTTGTCAAGCGCATGTCGGTGGCTGAGGCGAGCGCGCGGGGGTTGGCCCTGGCCGCACCGTACGTGTCGCGACTGGCACGCGCCGAGTCGTTCGTGCACCACGCACTCAGCGTGGAGCGACGCGTGGGTCGGCGTTGAGGCATTGAGGACCGGAGTGTCTGGTGTGGTGGGTTCGCTGTCGGGCGGAACGTGCGGCGCGATTACTCACCGAGAGCGAGGGCTCCCGGCTCTACCGAACGCACCACACGTCGTCAAGAAAGTCCAGCGCCTTGAATTCCGGCGTGATGTCGCAGTGGAAGGCGCAGTAGCCTGCCAGCATGCGGGTGATGCGCCGGACCTCCGCGGCGGGCATCGAGCCGGGACGATCCACACACTCCCCCCGCAGGAGTTGGGCGACCTCATCCGGCAGGTCAAGCACCGGGCTTCGCACCGGGCGACAGTGCCGGCACGTGACACCGCCCTTCGCGTTGGTCAACGCACCGCCGCCCGCGCCCAGCTCCACTCCGCACTCCACGCAGCTACGAAGATTCATCTCAAAGCCCATCGCCGCTGCCAGTTCGCGGTAGAAACCCCACAGCACACGGGGGAGGGGGCCGCGCCGGCACAGATCGTCGAGATAGCGCGACACCAGTTCGAAGAGCTCGGGGTGTGGCTCAACTTGCCGCACCGTGCGTGAGAGCATCT
>Ga0315288_10005233_pt1 | contig 16503 bp, 11 predicted proteins | sample YL17G11_20_MG_FD_203454 | JGI IMG/M metagenome (GOLD analysis project Ga0315288, IMG submission 203454) | Sediment microbial communities from Yellowstone Lake, YNP, Wyoming, USA - YL17G11_20 | ecosystem: Environmental > Aquatic > Freshwater > Lake > Sediment | place: USA: Wyoming | collected...
TGCCGCCGAACACGTTTGAGGTATGGAATGGTCTCGGCCATGCCGGCGAAGGGGAGACGAGCATCTGCCTGGAGCTTTTCCCGCACCTGGTGGAGATGGAGCACGCCAAAGGCGTGGTGCCACAACTGCCGCCGAACGCCGACCTCAAGTGGAAGTTTAACGAGCTGACCAACACGGGCGCTTCGGGCGACCCCACCAAAGGCACCCCAGCAAAGGGCGCGGCCATGCGCAAGGTCTTGGTGGAGGCAGTCGTCGAGTTCATCCGCCACCTGGACCGCATCAACTGGGAGTATCAGCTAAAGGCATGACGCACACTCAAGCAATGACGACCTGGCTTCAGGAGCGATTGCCCAAGTTCTTGGACGACCTGCGAGCATTGGTCAATGTTGACTGCGGCACCTCGAACAAGGCCGGCGTGGACGTTGTCGGGCGGTTGTTCCGTGACCGGCTGCGTGCGGCCGGCTTTGAGCTGACCGAATTTCCTCTCGCCGAATATGGTGATTGTTGCCTGGCGACGTTGCGCGGCACGGGACAGGCTCGCATTCTGCTGGTCGGCCATTTGGACACGGTCTATCCCGATGGCGTCGCCGCCGAGCGACCGATGCGGATCGAGGGGCGACGCATCCTTGGCCCCGGCGGCAGTGACATGAAGGCAGGCCTGCTGGCCGGGCTGTATGCCGTCCGCGCGCTTCAGCACGTCGGCTTGCGCGATTTCGGCCGGATTGACTTTTTCGTCAATACCGAAGAGGAGGTTGGCTCACCCGCATCACAGCCCCTGTACCGGCCGGTGGCGATGCAGGCCGACGCGGCGTTAGTGCTCGAATCGGCCCGGGCGAGTGGCGATATTGTCAGTGCCCGCAAGGGCGGCGCCGTCTACCGTTTCACCGTCCTCGGCCATCAAGCTCACGCCGGTGTGGAGCCAGAAAAGGGCGCTAATGCCATCGTCGAGCTGACACGCTGCATCCAGGAGCTGACTGCACTGAATGGACTGCACCCGGGGACAACGGTCAACGTCGGCGTGATCGGTGGCGGGACGCGGTCGAACGTCGTGCCTGACCTGGCCTGGGCCGAGGTAGATGCGCGCTTTAGCACCGTCGAGGCCGGCCAGGTCCTCGACCGTGCGATACGCCAGGTGGCGATGCCGCCGCAAGTGCCCGGCACTCGAATCGAGGTTTCCGGTGGCGTCGAAAAGGGGCCGATGGAAAAAACAGCGGCGACCGCGTATCTGGTTGATCTGGCGCGAGACGTCGCCGGGCAGCTTGGCTTTACCTTCCAGGACGTCCAGACGGGTGGCATGTCCGACGGCAACCACATCGGTGAATTGGGTGTCCCAACACTAGACGGGTTAGGGCCGATCGGCGGGGAAGACCACAGTCCGAACGAATACCTAGAGTTGGACAGCATCGTGCCACGGACGGCTCTGCTGGCGGGACTGATCGCGGCCATTGCGGCCCATCGAGATCCGTTATCCGCGATCAGCAAGAGTCGGGGAAACCTGTAGGTACTTGCCAGTTCCTTGGAATCTGAAGGAGGTTTATGACACCCGAACAAGTCGTTCAAGCTGCCTGCTCCGCCGGGGTGCGGCTCGTTCGTTTTCTGTACTGCGATAACGGCGGCGTCATCCGGGGCAAGCTCACGCACATTGACGGCCTGGCCGGCCGGCTCAAGGGCGGCATAGGCCTGACGGTGGCGATGCAGGCATTTACCATGCTCGACCATCTTGAACCATTCGAGGGCATGGGCCCGGTCGGCGAGGTCCGCATCATGCCGGATCCCGCTACCTTCAAGGTCTTGCCCTATGTTCCTCGCTCGGCGGCCATGCTGGCCGACCTGCTGACGCTCGACGGACAACCATGGGCGGCCTGCCCGCGCAATTTCCTCAAGCGGATGGTCGCTCGCGCGGCTGAGCAAGGCGTCGTGGTCCAGGCGGCGTTGGAGAACGAGTTCATCCTGTGCCGTGAGGCCGTAGGCGGCAAGATGGCGCCCGCCGACGAGGCCTTGTGTTTCAGCACCATCGGTATGCACGAGTCGGCCGAGGTCATAGACGACATGGTGGCCGCGTTCGAGGCGATGGGGATGCGGGTTGACCTGTACTACCCGGAGTATGGCCCCGGCCAGCATGAACTCACGATCCGTCACGCCAAAGCGCTGACGGCCGCCGATCATCAGATTTTCTACCGCGATACCGTGCGCAGTGTGGCCCGCAACCATGGCCTGTATGCTTCGTTGGCGCCCAAGCCGTTCCCCGACATGCCGGGCAACGGCTGCCACATCCACTGCAGCCTGTGGGATCCGGCCGGGACGACCAATCTCATGTGGAGTGAGCACGACCGGTATCACTTTAGCGATCTGGGGTATTACTTTATCGCCGGCATTCTGGCTCACCTGCCGGGGCTGGTGGCATTGACGGCGCCGAGCTATAACAGCTACCGCCGGCTCAAGCCGCATCTGTGGGCCAGCGCGTTCACCGCCTGGGGGCCGGACAACCGTGAGGGGGCGGTCCGTATCGCTTCGCCATTCTGGGGCCAGGAGGCGACCTCGATCAACTTTGAACTCAAGGCGTCCGATTGCAGCAACAATCCCTACCTGGCGCTGGGCGGGGTGATCGCCGCCGGCCTGGATGGCGTGACCCGCAAGCTCGACCCAGGCGAGCCGATGCTGACTGACCCTGGCGACTTGGCCGAGGAGGAGCTGAAGCGGCGGGGCATCAGCCGTCTGCCAGGCAGCCTGGCCGAGGCGGCGGACAACCTGGAAAAAGACGAGGTGCTGATGGATGCTCTCGGTCCGATGTTGGCGCAATCCTTCCTGACCGTCAAGCGGTCCGAATATCGCGCTTTTGCCGCGCAAGATGTGGACTATGAGATCAAGCACCATTTCTATACGTTTTAAGCGGAGGCGGGGCAGAGGCAGCGTTGCGTGACCGCCGACCACCCCGGAAAAAATAAATGTCCCTTGATCTGTCTGCCATTCCCATCACGGATCACCACGCCCACTCGTTGCTGCGACAGCCACCCGCCACGCCGCACGATTGGCTACGCTTTTTCACCGAGAGCGGCGAACCCGCTCTCATTTCCAATCACGTGCCCAACACCCTGTTCTTCCGCTATGCCGTCAAGGCGCTGGCCGGGCTGCTCGGTTGCGCGCCGACGCCGGAAGCGGTGCTGGCGGAGCGCGACCGGATGGGCCAGCGCGCCTGGATCGAGCAGATGATCCGCGACGCCAACATTGCCATCATGCTGATGGACTATGGCTTTCGAGGCGAGGAGAGCTATGACCACGCTGAATTAAAAGAGCTGCTCCCTTGCCGGATCGAGCCTATCCTGCGGCTGGAGGCATTGGCCCAGGAGCTGATCGTGAAGCACGACACCTTTGACCAGGCGCTCGACGCCTTTGTGGCGCAAGTGAAAGGCGCGCGGGCGGCCGGCTATGTCGCGCTCAAGAGCATCATCGCCTACCGCACCGGCCTGGCTATCCAAGAGTGGGCGCGCGATGAAGCCAAGGCCGCCTTTCAACCGGTCAAAGAGCAGGCCCGACGCGAAGGCCGAGTCCGCCTGGCAACCGCGCCGATCAACGACACCTTGATTCTCCAGGCCCTGGACATTGCCGAGCGTCAGCACATGCCGTTCCAGTTTCACACCGGCTATGGCGACTCGGATGTTGACCTGCGCCTGGCTAACCCACTTCACTTGCGGCCACTGCTCCAGAGCGGCAAGTATTCGAATGTGCCGTGGGTGATCCTGCACATGGGTTACCCTTACGTCCGCGAGGCGGGCTACCTGGCGAGCATCTATGCCAACGTCAACGTTGACCTGTCGCTGGCGATTCCCTTTGCGGTGAGCGAGGCCTCGCTGCTGCTGACCCAGCTTTTCGGCCTGGCGCCCACCAGCAAGTTGCTGTACGCCTCGGATGGTTTTAGCGTGCCCGAGTTGTTCTGGCTGGGCGCAAAGGTGGGCCGGGCCGGGCTGGCGCGTGTGCTCGATCAGCAAGTCACTGATGGGGTGCTGACCCCCGCCGAGGCGCACACAGCCGCAGAACAGATGCTATTTCGGAACGCCCAAGAAATCTACGGCCTGCAGTAAAGCACTCGACCCTTCACTCCTTCAGAGGATACAGATTGGCGTTCCTGGAAAGCCCTCGAAAGCATGACTCCTTGTGAGCTGCCGGTGATGAGCCGGCGGTTCTTTTTTACCGGGGTGCGTTTTTCGACGAAGGTGAAGAGGTGGAGCATGAAAGGGAAAACAACACGTCGCCAGTTTCTTGTGGGCGCCGCCGCGACCGCTGGCGGGCTGGCATTCGCTGCGGCGCAGCGTATGCTGAACAAGGCCACGCCCTCCAGTGTCGCTCAGGAACCTCTGACGCCTCGCGCTTACCTCCCGGTCGTGTTGTCGAAATATCCGCCGCCCAAGGCCGTTCACGTCCACGCTGCCGCGGCTACCCATTGGGATTTTTCTTCCGGTTGGTACGGCGATCACGTAGACCAGGCTGTGGTCAATGAGATGGTAGAGCGCGGGCTGATGGAACTCGCGGGCGCATCGTCTGTCGCGGCGGCGTGGGCCTCAATTCTGCCCGGCTACCTTCCCGGAAAAAAGATCGCCGTCAAGGTCAACTTGAACAATGCCGCGTGTGATGATAGAGACAAGGTCATTGACGCACTCATCCATCCGGTCAATGCCCTCATTCGCACTCTGGTCACAGCGGGTATTCGAGAACAGGATGTCTGGGTCTATGACGCCATCCGACCCATGCCATCGCGCTTTTACGGACGGCGCCAGTACACACGGGCGCGCTATTTTGACGACGGCGGATGCGCCGACCAAAAGGCAACTTTTAATCACGCGGATCGCAGCCTCCGCGTGACGTTTTCCAATCCTGCGCTCAACCGGCGCTGGTTGACGGACCTGCTGTTTCAGGCAACCTACCTGATCAACATACCCCTCCTCAAGAAACACGGTTTGCCCCCGGTGACTTTGGGTTTCAAGAATCACTTTGGCAGCCTGGATAATCTCGGCGGCTCGGACGACGACAATCCACATTCCTACATCACTCCCTCCAACAGCCACTATAGCCCGACTTTTAGTCCGTTAGTGGACATTTACGCCAATCCCAACGTCGCCGGCAAGACCGTGCTGACGTTGGCGGATGGCCTGTTCGGAGCGCCGTCGGTCAGCGCCAAGCCCATTCCCTGGCAGCGCTTTGGCGACAGCGCGCCGAACAGCTTGCTCTTTTCGCGTGATCCGGTTGCGCTGGACTGCGTGATGTGCGATCTGCTGCGCGCGGAATGGGGACTGGACGAAGCGGCCTATGACTATTTGCGACTGGCGGAGGAACGGGGACTGGGCCAGTTTGAGAGGGGCGATCCGTGGGGAGGCGGGTACACACGCCTCGACTATGTCCAGGTTGACCTGTAGAGCGCAAGCCTCGCCCACGTCGGCTGACCCCGCCCCACGGCCTTTTCTACTGTGGGGCGCTTTATTATCCGCTCACAGTGTGCTTTGCGTCCGTTGGCCGGAGGCATCCGCTGCGCCCCACACCCCCGCGTCCAAAATGAGTGGCGCATGTCGGCGTGTAACCGTTGGCAACCGCCACAAAGGCCGAGCGCCGTGGAGACAGGCAACGCGGCGCGAAGCGAGCGAGCCGGGTGCGTTTCAGTTTCTGGGGACACTAGGTGGGCATGGCCACTCTGGCGGCTATAGCACTAGTGAATTGACCCTGCGCGTGCTAGCGGGTCATAACTCACCTAATAACTGAAACGCACAAGACTTGCGTTTGTTTGTTTGACTTGATTTTTGACTTGTGGTATCATCCTTTGCGTTCTCGCTCACAACCCCATGAGCACTTGAAAGGAGTCCCTCATGCCCAAATCGCGCGCCGAGCAAATGGTAGATCGCTTGCGAGGCTTGCAAGCCAGCACGCCGGACATTGAGGCCTCGGCGGTCGTTTCGGTGGACGGTTTGATCATGGCTTCGTCGCTGCCGGCGGGCGTCGAAGAAGACCGCGTGTCCGCCATGTCCGCCGCGATGCTTTCGCTGGGCGAGCGAATCGCCAGCGAGCTGGGACGGGGGGTGCTCGACCAGGTGTTCATCCACGGCAAGGGCGGCTATGTGGTGTTGAGTTCGGTGGGCCAAGACGCCGTGTTGACGGTGCTGGCACGCGAGCAGGCCAAGCTGGGGCTGATTATGCTGGACATGAGGCGCGCCGCAGAAGACCTGTCCAAGCTGGTCTAGCGGATTGAGGAGCAAACGTGCGCTCCTCGAAAACCAATTGAACAGGAATGAATTTCGGTGGGGAGTGTCGCCCCAAGCGGCCTCCCCACTGACCGTTATACGACTGTGAAACGTCAAACGTCCGGCGCGATCGGACGCTTGACGCAGGACATCAGGAGCAAAGAACCATGCCCAAGTATATTTTTTGCACTGGCGGCGTCGTGTCCAGCGTCGGCAAAGGCGTGACGGCGGCCTCTATCGGGCGCGTGCTCAAGAGCCGCGGGCTGCGCGTCAGCATCCAAAAGCTCGATCCTTACATCAACGTAGACCCGGGCACCATGTCGCCCTATCAACACGGCGAAGTGTTCGTCACCGAGGATGGCGCCGAGACCGACCTCGACCTGGGCCACTATGAGCGGTTCATTGACGAGAACCTCACACGCGCCAGCAACGTCACGGCGGGCCAGGTGTATGCCGAGGTGATCTCGAAAGAGCGGCGCGGCGATTACCTGGGCGGGACGATCCAGGTCGTCCCGCACATTACCAACGAGATCAAGCGGCGCATCGGGCTGGTGGCCAAAGCGACCAATCCCGACGTGGTCATCGTCGAGGTCGGCGGGACGGTGGGCGACATCGAAGGGCTGCCGTTCCTGGAAGCGATCCGCCAGATGCGCAAAGACATTGGGCGCGACAATACGCTCTACATCCACGTCACGCTGCTGCCCTTCGTCGGCGCGACGGGCGAGCTCAAGACCAAGCCCACGCAGCACAGCGTCAAGGAATTGCGCGGCATCGGCATCCAACCGGACGTGATCGTGGCCCGCGCCGACAAGCCCGTGTCCGACGCGCTGCGGGACAAGATTTCGCTGTTCTGCGATGTCGAGCCGCGTGCGGTCGTGCCGATGGTGACGGCCCACAGCATGTACGAGGTGCCTTTGCTTTTGGAGCACGTCGGCCTGGGCGACTTTGTCATCAATCGCTTGGGGTTATCCGCTTCGGCGGGACTTGACCTTTCCGATTGGCAGACGATGGTCGAAAAAATGTCTCAGCCTAAAGAGCCGCTGCCCATCGCGCTGGTCGGCAAATACGTCGAGTTGCAAGACGCGTACATCAGCGTGCGCGAGGCGCTCGTCCACGCCGGCGTGGCGCACGGGCTAGAGGTCAAGCTGGACTGGATCAACTCTGAGGACCTGGAGCGCGGTCGCGGGTTGGAGCGATTGAGCAAAGTGGCGGGCATTGTCGTGCCGGGCGGATTCGGCTATCGCGGCATCGAAGGCAAGATCGTCGCCGCGCGGTACGCCCGCCAAAACAAGGTGCCGTACCTGGGGCTGTGCCTGGGGATGCAGGTGATGACGATAGAGCTGACGCGCGCCGTCACGGGCGACGAAACGGCCAACAGCACCGAATTCGATCACTCGACGCCGCATCCGGTGATTGACTTGATGGCGGAGCAGCGCGACATTGCCGACATGGGCGGGACGATGCGGCTGGGCGCTTATCCGTGCGCGCTCGTGCCGGGCACGCGCGCCCAGGCGGCGTATGGCCTGGCGCTCACGAACGAGCGCCACCGCCATCGCTTCGAGTTCAACAACGCTTACCGTGAATTGCTGACCAAGAACAGCCTGGTGATTTCCGGCCTCTCGCCCGATGGCCTGCTGGTCGAGATTGCCGAAATCGCCGATCATCCGTTCATGGTCGGCTCGCAATTTCATCCCGAGTTCAAGAGCCGCCCCAACCGGCCGCACCCGCTGTTCAAAGCGTTCGTAGAGGCGGCGGCGGCCCGGTTGGATCGAGGGCAGCCATGAGCGTCGGGGCCAAACCCGCCGGCAGTTTTCCGTGGAGGCGATAGATGCACTCTATCTACGAAGCGATACTCGACGCGCAACGCGGCGGCCAGCCCGCCGCGCTAGCGACCGTCATCCGCGCGCGGGGCAGCGTCCCCCGCCACGAAGCAAGCAAGATGCTCGTTCTGGCCGATGGGCGCATCGTCGGCACGGTCGGCGGCGGCGAGCTGGAAAATCGCACGATTGAAGAAGCCAAACAGGTGATGCGCGAAGGAACCGCGCGCGTCATCACACACTCACTGGTGGACCCTTCGCGCGGCGATGCGGGTGTGTGCGGCGGCGAGGTCGAGGTCTTTATCGAGCCGATCACGCCGCCGGTCACGTTGCTCATCATCGGCGCGGGTCACGTCGGCAAGGCGCTCGCGCACCTGGCGCACTGGATGGGCTATCGCGTCGTCGTCACGGACGACCGCGCAGAGTTGTGCACGCACGAGTTCATCCCAGACGCAGACGAGTTTGTCGTCGGGCCGGTGGCAGAGGCGCTACACAAGATTCGCGTGGACCGCCAGACTTGCGTCGCATGCGTCGCGCGCGGCTATCTTTACGATGTGGACGCGCTGCCGATCCTGCTTGAATCGCCCGCGCCTTTTATCGGCGTCATTGGCTCCAAGCGCCGCTGGGCCATGGCGGTCAAAGACTTGCGCGCCCAAGGCATCTCGGATGAATCGCTCGCCCGCGTCCGCGCGCCGATTGGGCTGGAAATCCAGGCCGAGACGCCGGAAGAGATCGCAGTCTCGATCATGGCCGAGATTGTGCTGCTGCGGCGCGGCGGCGGAGGCAAGACAAAAGACTGATGACAACGCTTGCGCCAGATGCGCGCTTTGCGAGCAAGAGACAAAATAGCCTGGTTGTCACCCTCCAGCACGTGGATTGGCTCGCCGTGGCGCTGGCGGCGGCTGCGTTCGTTGTTTACACACGGACGCTGGCGCCTTCGGTGTTGTGGTCGGACTATGGCGAGTACCAGTATTCCGCTTACAGTCTGTCTGTCCCTCACCAGACCGGTTATCCGCTGTACATTTTGCTCGCCAAGCTGTGGACCCTGCTGCCGGTCGGCGACGTGGCCTATCGCGTCAATTTGATGTCGGCGTTTTGGGGCGCGGTGACGGTTGCGCTGACTTATCTGTGCGTCAAGCAGCTCTGCGGGTCACGGTTGGCCGCCGCGCTGGGCGCATTGACATTGGCATTCTCGACGGCGTTCTGGACGTATGCGGGCATCGCCGCCATCCGCACGTTGCACACCACGTTCGTCGCGCTCATCACGCTGCTAACGCTCGGCGTCGCGCAGCGGCGGGTGTCTGTTGAGGCGCTCGCACTGGCGATGGGCTTGGCGATGACGCATCATCGCATGACCATCTTTTTGTTGCCCGGTGTCGCGTGGGCGCTTTGGCTGACGCGCGCGCAGGTCGCATGGAGCGTGAGGCGAGTCATCAACGCGGCGGTGTTGCTGATTGTCCCTCAATCGTTGTACCTGTTCGTCGCGTTCGGGCGCAGTTGGAGCTCGCCCCGCGAATTTTGGGATTTTGTGCTGGCGGCCAACGAGGCCAGCGTTCTGAGCAAGACAGCCGGGCAGATCGCGGAGCAATTCATTCAAAAAGCTTTGCCGACAGTGTGGAACGTGTTCACGCCGGTGGGGCTGCTCATCGCGCTTCTCGGCCTGGGCGCGCTCGTCCTGAGCCGACGTGACGCCGCGCGGCAAAGCCTCGGCTTCTACCTGGCAGTCGGACTGCTGCTGAATATTGCGTTCGCCGGGCTGCACTTTACCGAGGACCCGACCCATTACCTCACGCACGGTTTTGTTTTGCAAGCTATCGCTTTGGGAGCCGGGCTGGCGGCGATGTTGAGTCGGTTGGAACGCAAGCTACCCAAGCGCGCGATGTGGCTCGCGCTGGCGTTGCCGGTGACGTGGGCGGCGGTGAATTGGCAGGCTGCCGATCAGAGCGGCACGGGCTGGATCGGCCCGTTCACGCTGGACGAGATGGCGAGCGTGGAATCCAACAGCCTGATCATGACGGACTGGTCGTTCGTCATGCCGTATCGCTACCATCAGATTGTCGAGGGCCATCGCCGCGACCTCACGCTCGTGCTGTTGGGCGACACGGCGGCGATGAGTCGCGTCGAGCCGGACATTAAAAGTGGGCGGCCCGTGTACTTGCGTGAGCGGTACGTGGGCAAGCAATGGAAAGGGCAGTTCCCCTTTATCCCGGTCGGGCGATTGTGGCGCGTGCTGCCGGCCGAACCGACGTTCAGCACGCTGCAGCGCGTGAACGAATCGTTTGGCGACGATTTGAAGCTAAAACAGGTTGCCGCCTGGCCTGCCAAACTCACGACTGACCAGTTGGCATTGTTGCGCCTGGGGTGGGAGTTGGCGCGTCCTATCGAGCACGACCTATCGGTCAGCGTGCGGCTGGTGGATAGCGAGGGCGCGATTTGGATGCACCAGGAAACACCCTTGCAGGACTCGACCGGCGTGCTCAGCACGACGGCGTGGGTGCTCGGCCCAGCTCTGCCGCCCGGCGATTATCACTGGCAGATCACGGTGGATAATCAAAGCACAGGAACCAGCCTGGGCTTGGCCGACCTGCCTCCTTTTCGCATTGATCGGCCCGATCATCCCGTGCCGCTTTCGAGTCTCGTTTTGGAGGGACGCCCGGCAGCGCAGCCCTGCATTGACGGATGGGAACTGGTCGGCTATGCTTCCGTCGTGCGGAAGGCGCAGCCTGGCGCACTCGTCACGGCCTCGCTCTTTTGGCGAGCCACGCGCAATGTCACCCAGCCGATGGAAGCGCGTTTTCAGTTGCGAGATCGCCAGGGCGCAATCGTCGCGGAGCAGACTGTGACATTGCCGCGAGACGCGCGCATGGACGACCTCATCGAATCGCGCCCAGGCTTAGAGTTGCCGGTTCGCCTGGCCGACGGCCGTTACGAGTTTTTTATCGTTGGAGGCAACGCCGTCAGCCTGGGACAGTTGGATGTGCGTGGTCGCACGCGCAACTATACCGTTCCGGCCATTGCACATCGCCGCCAGGTTCAGTTGGGCGATAGCATTGAATTGCTGGGCTACGATCTCGGCGCAGAGCAAGCCCGCCCCGGCGATCAAATCCATCTCAAATTGATCTGGCGCGCAAAGAAGCAAGTGAGTCAAAGCTTCAAAGTGTTTATCCATGTAGTGGATGCGGGCGGCAAGCTGCTCGTTCAAAAAGACGGCGTGCCGGGCAACTGGTCGTTGCCCACCGACACCTGGGTTGCGGGCGAAGTCATTGTCGATCCTTACGTGATCCCTATTCCGCCGGAGGCCACGCCCGGTAATTACCGGGTGCAGGTCGGCCTGTACGATCCCACAAGTGGACAGCGGTTGCTCGCCATCGAGGCCGGGTCGCGGCTGACCGACGATAGCATTCCTCTCTCGAGCATCGCCGTCCGATAGGGTAGAGGCGACGCCTCGCCTCTACTTGGCCGAATCACGATTCTGCGCTAGAATCATGGCGCGGTTTCCAATCGCAATCAATTTTCACCGCCAAGACGCAAAGGACGCCAAGGTTTTTTTTCTGCTGCCTCGAGTTGCAAGAGCAGCGCAAATAAAAAGCGATTCTTGGTTGTTCAGTGGCACGCACCCCACACGAGGTTAGTATATGTGGCAAAGGTACTATACGCCAACTGTTCTCGATACCGCACTCGAACTCCTTGCCGAACATGGCGAGAACGCCCGCATCATCGCCGGCGGGACAGACCTGCTGATCGAGCTGGAGCGCAAGGTCAGGACGCCGCGTGTACTGATTGACATCACGCGCATCCCCGGCCTGGACCAAATCACGCAGAGCGACGACGGGCGCATTCACCTGGGACCGCTGGTGACGCATAACCGGGTGGCCGGCGCGGCTGTGTGCGTCAAGCAAGCCTACCCGCTGGTATGCGCTTGTTGGCAGGTGGGCGCGCCGCAGATTCGCAATCGCGCCACAGTGGCGGGCAACCTGATCACCGCCAGCCCGGCCAACGACACGATCACGCCGCTGTGGGCGCTGGATGCTCGCGTGACGCTACGCAGCGTTCGCGGTGAGCGCGTGTTGAGCTTGCCGGAATTTTTCAAGGGCGTCCGCAAGACGGCAATGGAGCCGGACGAGCTGCTGGTGGGCATCAGCTTTCCGGCGTTAAAGCGCGGCGAGCGCGGGACCTTTATCAAGCTGGCGCTGCGCCGCGCGCAGGCGATCTCGGTCGTCAACGTGGCCGCCGTCGTGCGCGTGACGCGCGGGCGCGTCCGGCAGGCGCGCATCACGCTGGGCAGCGTTGCGCCGACCATCGTCCGCGCCGGGCACGCGGAGGACTATCTCACCGGCAAGCCGCTCACCGATTCAGTCATCGCCGTCGCGGGCGAGCTGGCCGTCTTGGACGCGCGGCCCATTGACGACATCCGCGGCAGCGCCGAGTATCGCAAAGAGATGGTGCGGGTGACGACGATGCGTGCGCTCGCCCAACTGCGCGATGGAACAGAGCGCAATGGTTATCCTGCCCGTCCCGTCATGTTGTCCACGCTTCGCGCTCCGCGCTCTACGCTCCACGCTCTACGCTCCACGGCTCTTCACGAAGAAGACGGCGATCAGCCCATCGTGACGACGGTCAACGGCCAGCAGCGCGTGGTGCGCGGCGCAAACGACAAAACGCTGTTGCGAATGCTGCGCGAAGACATCGGCCTGATCGGGACCAAGGAGGGCTGCGCCGAAGGCGAGTGCGGCGCGTGCACCGTGTTCCTCGACGGCATGGCGGTGATGGCGTGCCTGGTCCCCGCGCCGCGCGCGCACGGAGCCGAGATCGTCACCGTCGAAGGGTTAGCGCGCGAGGGCAAGCTGCATCCGGTTCAGCAGGCGTTCATCGAAGAAGGCGCAGTCCAGTGCGGCTATTGCACGCCGGGCTTTATGATGGCCGGGGCCAAGCTGCTGGAAGAAAAGCCTTTGCCCTCGCGTTGGGAGATCGAGCAGGCTATTGCGGGCAACTTGTGTCGCTGCACGGGCTATTACAAAATCGTCCGCGCGATTGAAAAAGCTGCGTCGTAGGGCATTGCGCGCAGCGCAACGCCGCCTCGGGAGGAAACCCATGGGATTCAAATATGAGAGCTCCAAGCGCCGCAACAAGAACGCGCCGCAAAGGGCGAGTGGCATCGGCATGATCTTGATTTTTATCGTCATGGGCATTTCGGTCTTGCTGGGCTGGTGGCTGCCGGTCAACGTGCCGCTGCAAAGGTACGTGCCCATTCCCGACAACTGGTATGCGCCCATCCTGCCGAATCCAGAGATTCGCCTCATCCAGATCGTCGTTGGCCTGGTGGCGTTCATCCTGCTCCAGTTCGTCGTCGTCCTGATCTCGGGCTTTCTCTTTCCCCTTCCGCCTCAAGACGAGATTGACGAGGACGGGTTCATCAAGAGGAAATGAACATGGCGACGAGCGCAGTCGGTCAATCTCTTTCCCGCGTGGATGCGCTGGCCAAAGTCACCGGCCAGGCGCTCTACCCCGGCGACCTGGCGATGCCGGGGATGCTGCACATGAAGGTCTTGTTCGCGCGGCGGCCTCACGCGCGCATCAAGCGGCTGGATACAAGCCGCGCCGAGGCCGCGCCCGGCGTCGTGGCAGTTTTCACCGCGAAGGATATGCCGGTCAACGAGTTCGGGCTGATCGTGTTCGACGCACCCGTGCTCGCCAGCGACGTCGTTCGCTGGATCGGCGAAAAAATCGCGCTGGTGGTGGCCGAGACGGAAAAGCAGGCCGCCCGCGCGCTCGACTTGATCGAGGTCGAGTACAAAGATTTGCCGGTCGTCTCGGATCCGCGCGCGGCGATGAAACCCGGCGCGCCGCAACTGCACGCTGACAAAGAGAACAATGTGCTGATCCATTACCGCATCCGCAAAGGCGATGTGGCGGAAGCGTTCCAGCGCGCCGACGTGATTGTGGAAGGAACGTATCACACGCCGTTCCAGGAGCACGCTTTCTTGCAGCCCGAGGCGGGCCTGGCGTACATGGACGAAGAAGGCCGCGTGACGGTGCAGGTGGCCGGTCAATGGACGCACGAAGACCAGGAGCAGATCGCGCACGCGCTGAATTTGCCGCACGATCAAGTGCGTGTCATCTATCCCGCCATCGGCGGCGCGTTCGGCGGACGCGAGGATATGTCGGTGCAAATCATCCTGGCGCTGGCCGCGTGGAGGCTCAAGCGCCCGGTCAAGATTGTGTGGAGCCGCGAAGAGTCCATCCTCGGCCATCACAAGCGCCACCAGATGTTTATCAAGACCAAGTGGGGCGCGACGAAGGAAGGCAAAATCGTCGCCGCCGAGGTCGAGTTGGTCAGCGACGCGGGCGCGTATGCTTATACCAGCGCCAAAGTCTTGGGCAACGCCACGTTAATGTGCACCGGGCCATACGAGATCCCCAACGTCAAGGTGGACACCTACGCGGTCTATACGAACAACATTCCGGCGGGCGCGTTCCGGGGCTTTGGCGGGCCGCAAGGGTTGTTCGCCGCCGAACAGCAGATGAACAAGCTGGCGGAAAAGCTGGGGATGGACGTGGTCGAGCTGCGGATGAAAAACATTTTGCGCGAGGGCGCGCTGCTTTCGGTGGGCACACCGCTCCCGCCCGGCGTCTCGATGCCCCAAGTTGCCGAAAAAGCAGCCGAAGCGGCGGGCTGGACGCGGAGCGTCCGGCGCGGCCACTGGCAGCGACCGCGCGCGTCGTCGTCCACACAGAAAAATAAACGCTACGGCCTTGGCTATGCGTGCGGATTCAAGAACGTGGGTTTTAGCTTTGGCGCGCCGGAACAGTGCACGGCCAAGATCGAGCTGCGTGGCGCGACCGAGATTGACGAGGCGATTGTGTATCACTCCGGCGCGGACGTGGGCCAGGGCGCGCACACGGTCTTTGCGCAGATGGCGGCTGAGGCGCTCGAGCTGCCCATCGAAAAAATCAAGCTGGTCGTTTCGGACACAGCCTACACGCCTCCTTCGGGCAGCGTGTCCGCCAGCCGGATGACCTTTATGGCGGGCAACTCGATCCTGGGCGCGGCAGAGTTGGCGCTCAAAAAGTGGCGCGACGAAGAACGCCCGGCGATTGCGACGTATCAGTACCGTCCGCCCAAGACCACGCTTTACGATCCCGAGACCGGCAAGAGCGAGCCGAACTTTGCCTACGGCTACGTGGCGCAGGTCGCCGAGGTCGAGGTGGACGTCGAGACCGGCCACGTGCGGTTGCTGCGCGTCTGGTGCGCGGACGACGTCGGCACGGCGGTCAACCCACAACTGGTGCAGGGGCAAATCGAGGGCGCGGTCGTGCAGGCGCAAGGCTATGCCATCCTGGAAAATTTTGTACACAAAGAAGGCCAGGTGCTCACGCCGCATCTGAGCACGTATCTCATCCCGACCGTGCTCGACGTGCCGCAAGAGGTGCACTCGCTCATTCTGGAATATCCCGATCCACGTGGCCCATTTGGCGCGCGCGGCATGGGCGAGATGCCTTTCTTGCCGCTGGCCCCGGCAGTCGCCGCCGCTGTCCACGACGCGACTGGCGTGTGGTTCGACGATTTTCCGCTCACGCCGGAGAGAGTGTTAAAGGCGCTCAAGAGCAAATGACGAACGACCGCTTCGCGTGATGAATTCGTCACGCGAAGCGGTTGTTTAACGTGCCAGTGATTTCAATAGGAGTGGCTAAAATCAGTTTTACCATCAGTTCATTGAGGCATCCGATGGGGAACCGCCGCGCCGATGGGCCAACGACAGCCTCGTGGGCTTGTGCGTTGGCCTGGAAGAAGTAGAATTAAGAGGCAGGGTCAAGCCGGCTGGCGTAGGTGGAATCCGGTCAAAACGCTTGCATCTAGCATTAGATGCTTTGGCGGCTGAAAATAGTTGGATTGCGAACCCGCGCTGAGACCAGGAGACAAAAATGGAATGCTGATTTTGTCATCAGCCAGCCAAAAGACAGTGTCATAATGCGGTAGCGTACAAATCTAAACTTTTCATCTACCTTGCGCAAAGAGAAAAATGAATACACGACCGGCAACCACGAATCGTTCCAAAATTATCTTTATTCTCATCGTATCAGGTGCTTTGGTAATTGTCTGTGCAGGGTTGGTGCTAAGTTGGCAGATTCTTATTCAAGTAAGCAATAGACCTCTTTCAACACTGACCTACACGCCGACTAGCATACCGACAAATACACCTATACCGACGAGTACGCCAACTAGCACACCGACAAATACACTTACACCGACGAGTACGCCATCTAGCACACCGACAGATACACCCACACCGACGAGTACGCCATCTAGCACACCGACAGATACACCCACACCGACGAGTACGCCAACTAGCACGCCATCTAGCACACCGACAAATACACCCACACCGACTAGTACGCCAACCAAGACACCTGTTCCAACACCAACACCTCTGCCACCTGACTTTACTGTCTCTATTGAAAAG
>Ga0315288_10005234_pt1 | contig 16501 bp, 7 predicted proteins | sample YL17G11_20_MG_FD_203454 | JGI IMG/M metagenome (GOLD analysis project Ga0315288, IMG submission 203454) | Sediment microbial communities from Yellowstone Lake, YNP, Wyoming, USA - YL17G11_20 | ecosystem: Environmental > Aquatic > Freshwater > Lake > Sediment | place: USA: Wyoming | collected...
CGCACATAACCAAAGAGTAATTCAGGACATTATTAATACAACTCTTTTTACAATTAATTCAAATGATGCAAGGGGAACTAACAAAAAAGCGTTTATTGAATTAAGAATATATTATAATTCATCAAATGGCCAGCCAATAAATGATGATCTTAATAAAGCTGCGGAAAAAGTTAAATCTATATTAGTTGGGGACGGTGTGCCAGAAGCTACGGATATACTAAATAGTAATTTAAAGAGTTTGGCATCATATGGAAGAAATGATATTATAAAAGTTGAGCGGGTAGATATTGGTCAGTCAAACGAGCAAAGATCTCCATCATCAAAAGCCATGGACGCAGCTCGTAATTTAGGATCAAATAATAGTATTATTAGCAGTACAGACCCGGTAGTTAAAGCGTTATTTTCTTTTGTTATAGACTGTTGGGTTAAATTTGAACATGTGCAACCAGATACTCCTGGAACTTCATCATAATGTCATATCCAGTTGGCCTTTTAAGATTGGCGACGATACTTAGTTACGACTCTAAAAGGGGTTTAATTGAAGTTAATCTAGATATTTCAAATATAACCATTAATGCTGAAACAAAGAAAAAGGTGCAGGTGCCATTTGCGCTTTATTCTGTTTCGGGTATGTTTATTGGCAGTGCTCCAGAACCAGGTACCCCGATTGTTGTTGGCCAAGGAGAAAGTGGCCAGTGGTATTTTGTTTCATATTTATCAAGCAATGTATCTCAGGCGCCAACATTAAATACTGGTGAAATATTAATCCAGTCAGAAGCTACCACTAAAATAACTATTGATAATTCTGGAAATATAAATATTGGATCGGATACAAATAAATTATATATAAATACAGAATCAAACTTATATATTGATAATTTTGACAGTAAATTATCTTTTACTCAAGCGTCACGGCAAATTACTGGGCCTATAAAACGTGAAATTGTTAATAATAAAAATATATCTGATGACTCAAAATTATCGTCGTATTTATTTGATAGATTTACGCGATCAATTGCTTTAGATCCATCCGCGCCTGCAAACACAAGTACAACTAGTTCCTTAAAAAACCCGACTTTTGTAGAAAGTAGGGATGTTTTATATGAGTTTGTTTATTCTGCTGATGTTGGAGATGAATTATATGAATCATCTTTATATGGAAAATCAAATCAAAAAAAGGACACGTTTTCTTTACCAAATAGGCGAAAAAGTAGGGCTGACGCTTTAAGTTTAAGTTTATTATCTCCTAATTTTTTAATGGAGAGTATTAAAGGTACAGCAGTTGATATTTTTGGAAATATTTTAGATATCAACAGAACGCCTCTGCCAATTGGAAAAGAAGATACCTCCATAAGGCCTGATAGCACAAAAGACAAAATTTCATCTTATCTTAAAATAAGGGAACTTCAAAGAAAAAGTATCGCTTTTCATTTTGAGTTAAATGCACGAAAAGATTTTAAGGGGAAGAGTGGGCAATTAACTTTACCAGACATTAATTCAAATAATGATTATGCTCGAAATAGAAGCAGATTATTTATTGATATTGATAAAGAGGGTATGCTGAAAGTTAACGTTCCTGCATCAAGTGAAACAGGAAATATACCTTTATTAGTAAGATATGAAAATTATTCAAGTTTTGGAAATGATGATAATAATAATCCTAATAAATTGTTTTTTAGAAATGATAAGCTAGATATATTTCTAGACTCATTTGCAAAAGATGGCGGAGTTATTTCAATAGAAAATGAAAATGGCATAGTTACTCCGCAAGATAGGCTAACCAACAAACATTTATTGCATGGAACGGCACATCATAATATATTAAAAACATGTGAAGCTCATCAATCAAATCAATTTATCTCATATCCTTACGAGCCTTTATTTAAAATATCTTCAATCCCAATATTAGATCCAAGCATAAACCCTGTTGTATCTCCAAAAATAATAGTTGGCGGATCGGAGGCGAATGCTGGCGGTAGAAGTGGCTCTATTAATTTTGATGGCTCTTTAGATATTAATGTTGGGGCTAATACTGTAGATAGACAGTCAATATGGTTAGATACGGCTGGTGGAGTTGTTGGAAATATCGGTAGAGACAAAAATTTTATTAGCGCTGCAATATCTATGGATGGAGATTTATTATTGCAAGTAGGTGGAAACGGCATTTCTGCAGATAGTAGATTTAGTAAGTTAAATAATTCTTTTAGACCAGGGGCAATTGATATTAGGGTATTTAATGCCGGATTTGAATGCACATTAATTCGTATCGACAATGAAGGTGTAAAAATAATAACTCCAGGAAGAATGGTATTTCAATCACAAGGAGATATGTTATTTAGAAGTGCTTCAGGAATAGTTCTTGATGCCGAAAGAATTACTATACATGACCGAGAGGTTCTTAAATATCCGATAATCAGCATTTAGGAAAATTATGAGAAAAATTAAATTAAATCCAATAATTTATAAAAAAATATTATTGCAAGCAAATGAAGCAAAATTTCAAGGTTTAACTAAATTGGCATCGGCAGTATTAGGTGGAGTTGGCGCGGTTCCAAAAGAAGATGAAGAAGAGATGATTTATTCTTCAAAAAATCTTAAAGAAGATTTATATAATGGGTTGTGGAAATTGGCGTTTAATGTAGTTGGATATCATGATTTAGATACATTAGATATTGAGAAATTAGATTCTATTATTCGTAGCGCATCGGAGCAATTTCTTAATAATATAGAGGGCGTTTCAGGCGTTTATGGAAAAATAGGCGCTATGGAACCAGATTTACCAGGTCAAAAGAAATAACGCTTGATATATATTAAGTGAAATGCCATGTAATATTGATGATATAAACATAACCGAGCCGGAAGGGCCCAGCCTACCGTCGATTCCCGGGTTTGGGCAGCCGTTTTCTCCAAAACTACCAGCATTCCCATCCCCGGCCGGGTTCCCTGAAAATTTAAACGAAATATTTAATTTACTTAGTATGATATTGCCTGCCGGTACCGTTAAGCCATCATTAAATCCAAATTTTGCAAAAGACATATTTGATGGAATAATGGATTTGCTCGACAAATTTTTTCCATTTTTAATGATGTATAAATTCTTTCTACCAATACTAAATATGATAATTTGTATCATTGAAGTATTATGCGCTATACCAAATCCATTTAAGTTAATTCGTGCACTTAAAAGATTATTTCGTCAATGCATCCCGGAGTTTTTATCCCTATTTCCTATATTTGCATTGATAGTTATGCTGTTGTCATTATTATTTTTATTGTTAGCGCTTATTGAATATATTATAGCTCAAATACTTAAAGTTATCAATATGTTATTAAGAAATATTACAGCTGTAGTAAAGGCAACTCAAAAGGGAGACGAATCAAGTATTTTAGCCATTACTAAGAAAATTGGCATTTTATTATGTTCGTTTCAGAATATATTTGTTATTCTAGCAATTTTCGCAACAATTATACAGATAATTAAGGATATGCTAAAGTTATTATTTAGCATTCCTCCGTGTGATGATAGTAATCCTGCTGATACAGAAAATTGTTGTCCCCCCAAAGTTTGCCCATCATTTATTAAAAATAATGAGAAAATTTTTAGTACTGCGGGCACTATACAATATTATTCTCAGGTAAATTCCGGCGTAGGATTACTTCCGCCCCCATTAGATACAACATTTTCAGTTACAAAAAGGGCCCAGACGTATCAACTATTTGATTCTGTTATACCAAATGATTTGCAAATCATTCAAATTTCAGATGCTTCTGACATAACAACTTCGCCTAAACCAGTATTTTTTCCAACGGACGTTACTTATTCTGCAAATACGCCAGTTACACAGGCTGCTTACAATGTTGATTTACGATTATTTTATAACCCTCAATCTTGGGGCAGGTTCGGTATTCAATATGGTGAACCGAGATTTATAAAATTTAATAACTGTATTGTCCTGCAAGCGCCAAACAGAAATTTGTTAAATTATGACGGCGGAATAATAACAGTAAATAGTGGGGTTGTCCATTTGGCAGGAGGGGCCGGATTTGAAGATAACGGAGAACAGTTATTAAGTTTTCAGCCAGATGGAATTACTCAAGGATCTAGCCCTGCAACATTAGAAAACTTTTTATTTACACAGATAATTTCTGGAACAGATCCAATATTATCATCAACTGACGGATATAGATTTGAAAATGCCGAGTATACTTTTAAAATAAATCATGAAGTTTTATTGGGAAAAGCACTAATAACTGTAGGTTGCGTCCCAACTGTAGCTTTTGATAGAACTATAATAAATACATTAACTGCTGGAAATTCTGGATTAAACTATACGCTTCTAAATAATTTGATGTCTGGCCCTGGGTTTCCTGATGTACCAGGTGCACAACAATGTTTGCAAGGTGCTTTAGATGCATTACGACTTAATATGAGTGAACAGGGCGTTGCAGAATTTCAAGCAATGACAGACATTTGTTTGGGCAAGTTAAAAACTGACACAGTATCTGCAGTAAATTCATTAATTGGAATAGGCGTAGATTTAAACAAAAGCATACTGACGCTAGAGCCATCTATACAATTCACGTCTCAAAAAATAAAAGTTAAAGTTCAGTTAAATGAGGGTAATGGTATTTGCATAACAACCAATCTGCCTGCTTCTGTATCAACAGACATTGGATTGAGATTAAAAGCAGACTCTAATTTTGGGATTATTGATTCTTTCAATTATGATGGATATAAATTTTTTGAAACATTTATATCCAGCGATCAGGCCGGATCCGGGATCATTAAAGTGTCATTTGATAATAAAGTAATCAGCGAAATAACTATTCCTGCTGATTTATCAATTCCGCCATCTGTTGCTGAAAAAATATTACCATACTCCTTTATATTTACTCCGGTTATTCAGGTCGGCGAAAATATCATTCCGGTTGGGGTCGGCGATGTTGAGGGTGCTCCGCGTCGTGATACAGATGATTTTAATAATGGCGGAAATTAATTATGAGTGAAATACAAAAATACTTATAAAATTAATAATGAAAAAAGACACAAAACAATTTATAAAAGAAGCTGCTGAAAAATATGGAGATAAATGTAGTTACGGAAAAGTTAATTATATAAATAACAAAACCAAAGTAACATTAACCTGCCATATTCATGGTGATTTTGAACAAGCTCCAAATAATCATCTGCAAGGTCAAGGTTGTCCAAAATGTGCCGGAACTGTAATAAAAGATACTGAGCAATTTATAAAAGAAGCTGTTAAAAAACATGGAGATAAATGGATTTATACAAAAGTTATTTATATAAATGATTGTGCAAAAGTAACGATAACATGTCCTATTCATGGTGATTTTAGACAAACTTCAAATCATCATCTGCAAGGTCAAGGTTGCCCAAAATGCACCCATATTATCTCTAAACCTGAAACTAAATGGCTTGATTCTTTAAATATCGATCAAAAACATCGTCAAGCAAAAATAATGATTGGTAAAAAAAATATAAGAGCCGATGCTTATGTTCCAGAGACAAATACAGTTTATGAGTTTCATGGTAAGTTTTGGCATGGTTGTCCAAAATACTTTAACAAAAATGATATTAATCCAATGACAAAAACAACCTACGGCGAATTATACAAAAAAACATTAGATAGAGAAAATCTAATAAAAAATGCCGTATACGAATTAATTGTTAAATGGGAAGATTAGATATGAAAAATGAATTAGAAATAGTAAATAAAAACATAAATAAATGGTGGTATTATGAGTAAAGAAGACGGGACGGCTATATCTGATGATCAAAATTATAATATTGATATAAATAAAATGTATAATGAGTTTATATCTCAAATAGATAAAATTAGAAGTCATAGTGATCTTTTAAATATTGATGACGCCTTTGATTTAAACCATGTGAGCACAAAAGTAACTTCACAAAATACAGCACAAGAAAGCAGGTGCCATGCTTTTTATAGGCTACTGGGCTTTCCTGTAGTATCTAAAGATTCTGGTTTTTATAATCCAGGCTTTTATAAAAAAGATAATGATAACGCGACTGCCGCTAATACAGCTACAAATCTTTCCAAAAAAAAGGGAATAGCAAAAGGTATTGATGCCGAATTATTGAAATTAATGAGACAAAGAGAAACATATTATTCTTTATTTAAAAGCATTTTCTCTAAAAAAGATACAAAGGCCGGCGTATTAGCACTGTCTTCAATAAGTAAAAGGTCTTTTATATCATCATTGCCAGATATAGCGGACCCATACTCTGCAGATAAATTATTTTATTCAATTCCTGACCCGACTGATATTGATTCAGGGTTAACAAATTTTTCTGAATATATAGATGAGTCTGGAAATAAAATGTCCAACGATAAACAATTAATGGCATTAATTAGAAAAAGACAACATATAATTAAGCCGTTTATAGTTGACCCCGCAATTGATCAAATAGTTCAACCAGTTGACAACAGGCTGTGCGTTCCGTTTGTAAATGATAAATCAGAGACTCTAATATCGCATGATGTATTTGCATTAAGGCCGTATATAGAGTTTGTTTGCAGAGAGCGATTTGATGGAAGAAACAAGCTTAATAATTTATCGCCTGCGCAAGAGGCAACAATTAATTACATAAAACAAACTGCTGGGTTTAATGATTTGCAATGGATACAGAAAGTATATGACGGTGTTGGTAAAATAAATGAAGCCTCTCAATTTATAAAAATTCTTAATATTCTAAGATCAATGATGGATCAGTTAAAAAAAGCACAGGATAAAATAGGAAATTGTCAGGGCAAAACATTATGGGTACCAATTCCTAGTGAATCTGGCCCAGAACTTGGATCAACTACTAGACCATTAATACCAAATGATCCTAATAACACTGAACAAGATAAAAACTTAATTAATTTATATTATAAACAGCAGGCTAATCAAATTACAGCTGGGTCATTAAAAAAAACCGATACAGATCTTGGCAATTATTCTTTTAATCAAAATGAAATTAATCCGGTGCATAGCGAAGCAATTGGTGATAATGTCTCTGATCAATTAGACTTTCTTTCTAAACAGCGAGACGCAGTATGTCAGCTAGCAAATGATAGTTTACAAACTATAGAAGTTATAATGGGAGAGTTTAGTGGGCTAGGGCTTTGTGATATTGTTGTTATTATGGGGGCATTCTGGTTAATAGATAAAGCGGATTTAATCGGTCTTTTGGACAAAGATGCTTATGATAGAATGAAGGTTATTCCGGAATTAAAAGAAGATCCATCAATTTCCATTAGATCAGATATAAATGCGTCTTTAACTAATTTTGAGAAAAAAGTTCATGAGTTATACGAACTTGCAGATAAATTGACCTTTTATACGCTGGACAGCAACCAGCAATTACAATCTAGCGGCTAGCCTCTAATAATTTGACATAATATTGCGTAATTGGAGAGTATAATGTCATTTGATTTGAAGGTAAAAAACGGCGATTTGATGCTAAATAAAGGCGATTTGCAAACTGTTATCAATAGTGAGAAGTTATTGCAAGATTTATTAAAAATAGCATTAACTACGGCCGGAAGCAATCCCATGCATCCCTGGTACGGCTCTTATATATCAAGGAGCCTAGTTGGAACAGGGCTACCTACAGACATAGTATTTCAGTTGGGGCAAACTCAATTACAAAACGCCATCGAAATACTAAAGTCATTACAAGAGGCCCAGGTACACTCATTCCAAAAAATGAGCCCAGATGAACAAATTGGGTCTATTCTCGATATAAGTATTAATAGAAATACAAAAGATCTAAGGCTTTTTGATGTAATAATTAAAGTTATAAGTCGTGGATTAAAACCGATAACAACGGCTTTCCAAGTTTCAACAATCTAGGAAAAACATGGCTAATATACGATCAATAAACGAAATTATTCAAAGCCTAATCGATTATTTGAAAGTTGCTCAGCCAGAACTTGATACAAAGCCTGGGACAGTGGCTAGAGATTTGCTGGTTGACGCTCCCTCTAATGTGGTTGCTCTTTTATATGAAGAGTTATCTGCTATTTCAAACCAACAATCATTTAGGCTTGTAGCAGGATCTGATTTAGATAAATTAGCGAAAAATTTTGGATTAATCAGAAAATCCTCAACACCAGCAAGCGGGGTTGCGCTATTAACTTTTTCTTCTATAAATGCGCCAATAAATATAAATAAAGGTGATTCGGTAGTGGCGTCAAATGGGTTTTCGTATGTGATTCAAAATGGTTTAAGTGTATCTCCATCGCTAATTAATTTTTATAAGTCTGTCGCATCAAAGTTCAAAAATGATTTGGATTTTGTGGGCATAAAAGATGCGTTAGCGGTAGAAGTTACCGTTAAGTCGTCGACTTCAGGCGTAACTGGAAATCTTGGCAAATATTCTCTTGTAAGAACAAATATTGCCGGAGTATCAAATGTTACCAATACAAGTTCTTTTTCCGGTGGCAATGAGGGAGAATCAGATTCGGCGTTCAGAGATAGGGTATTATCTGCATTTAGCGGATCAAGCATTGGTACGGCATTAGGCTATCAAAATACTGCGCTATCAACTACAGGTGTGACAGATGCTTTTGTAGTTGAGCCTGGCGATACTTTAATGACAAGAGATGGTTCCGTTGTATCAGTTGCTGAGGATGGTACGCGAACGGTTATTACAGAGGGTACTGGCGGTAAAGTGGATGTTGTAGTTTTAGGATCATCACTAACAGAAAATATCGATAGTTTTATTTATCAAGATAAGAGCAACAAGAATGATCCGACAGATACAAAAAATATATTTGTTCTTGGTCAAATATCCGGCGATGAAAATAAGACTATTAATCGTAAACGAATTGATAATATAAAAGCAGGAACATTACCTGCCCAGCCAGTTCAAGAAATGTTAGAGGTAACTGGCTCTTTAAGCGGGTCTAATTTTGTGGCAAAAACAACAGATTCTTTTGGCAGGATACATGGCAATTTTGAATTACTAAAAGACACTGGATTATATGGTGGTTGCCCATGGGGATTTGACAGTTTTCATTGGGTAAATAATAAGGTCGATGGGTTTTCCGAAGATCGTATAAAGGGCCAATATAATGGGCAGGATGCGCTTACATTCACGGACGTTTTACAAATATCAGGGTCACAACAAAATACTTCAATAACCAATGAAAATAGCTTGGTTACATCAGACAGATCAGTAATACAGTTATTACATACGCCGGTATCTAGCGTTACGAGAGTTTTTAATGTAAATACCGGAGAAAGGTATGTTGTCAGCAATCAAAACCCAGATTCAACAGGCGCAACTAATACAACTGGTAGAGTTAAAATATCTGGAAACACATTACCAACATCTAGTGATGTACTACAAGTTGATTATACGTGGGTTGTTTCTTATGATGCATATTCTGATTATGATGGAATTCTTGGAACAAATAATTTGAGGGATGTAAATGATAGCATTGATTGGGGGTATTCATCTCTAATTCGCACGGAAACAATAAAATTTACAAGAAATGTATCTAACACGTATTTTGTTGGCACCGTATCTCATCCAATTAGTTCGGTTGTAAGCGTAAATCAAAGCAATATAATATCTGGAGTTGTTACAGAGGTATTATCTGGCGTATTTGCTGGGCGTTACTCAGTTATATTAAGCGATTTAGTTACAGAAATAATGTCTATTAATAAAATTAAACTTCATAATTCATCAATCGAATTATATTCAACTGCAGAGAGTAATGGGTCTTATAGTTCCATTTCAGTTGTAGTGGGAATAAATGTAAGATATATTACTACTATCATTTTGCCCACTGACACATCTGCGGCAGTTGGACAAAGGGTAGGTGTTTTTGTTGACACTGTTGATGTTTTCAATATATCTGGCGCAAATGGTAATTTTAATAGTGCACAGATAACAATACCAGAATCAAATATTTTGTCTACAGCAAATAATATTCTTTTGGAGACAAATTATATTGCTAATATTGCGTCCATGTTAAGCGTAACAGTTCCATTTTTTCCTGTAAGCAGAATTGGCAATGGTTATTTACTTAATAAGAATACGGGGTTTAGTAATAACTTTATAACAAACACATCAAGAAAAGAAGTTTTGGTGGTTCAATTAAACTTAAGCAGCCAGTTATATATTGAATTAAACGCTACAAATATTGATAATCTTATTACTGGCGACATGGTTATATCTGTTATTAGAATAGTTGACGGCAAAGAATTATGGAACTCCGACAACACGGGCACTATAACTGCAAACATTACAAATAATAACTATCAACTAATATTATCGGGGTTTAATACGCCAGCAACAGGAGATCGTGTATTGGTTGTATATTATGCTATCGATACAAGAAGATTTCAACCATTTTCATTTGATAACAGCATTATTAAAACATCAATATCAAATATTGCAACTGATTTTGTAAATAATCAATTTTATTTGCCTATACAGACGTTTACATCACAAGCGTCTCTTAATTTTAAAATATTAGAACCGAACAGTGATGTATTATCTGGGTCTGGGTCTGATGGTTATGTTATATCTTTTGTATCAACAGCTACATTTGGCTCGGCATCAATAGATTTTAGTACAATACCAAATATATTGTCAAAGAAAATTAAGATATACGGGTCATCATTTACTGATAATAATGGGATATTTGATATTATCTCGTATAACACAACCAATAACAGCATTAATATTGGGATTATATTAAATAATATAGCTAAACGACAAGTTTCAGTATTAAGATTGGCCGATGGGCAAGATCTATGGACATCTTTTGGCAGCATAAACACATCGTTAAATAAATTATATTTTCCAATATCAACAAGCGCCGTTTCCGGAGACAGGGTTTTGATATTATACACAAATGCAAGAAATTTAAAGCAGGCATCTACTAAAGCGGCAATTTCAGTATCAGACCAAACTGTTAATTCTGGCGTAATGACAGTAAATGGTACAACTATGACAAAGGCTGCTGATGTAGTATTTACGGCAACTGCAAATAGTCTAAAACAAAGCGTTCTAGAGGCCGCCCGGAAAGCATTAAAACTAAATTCGTCATCAACAATTCCGAATAATATAAAGCTAGTTAAAATCGCCAAATTAGAAAAGGTTAATACCGTCTCTGCAAATAGCGATGAAATACTTTCAGTTGTTTCCTTGTATGACATTCATGGAACATATATAAAAGATAATTCATTATTTTTAGATACATTTATAGAGAACTTATCATTTGGAGACTTTGATTTTCAATTACCACGAACTTCAAATAATTTAAGCTCTCAGCCACAAATAGGTGATAAATTAAGAATTACTTTTTATTATTCAACAACCGATGATTATGAGAACTTATTATTTACCCGCAACGGGACTCTTTATACAAATAAAAACTTTGCATTAATTAACAGGTGCTTTATTGCATCAGGATTTACATTATCACAATCAACAAGAATTACGATTAATACTTTTAATCAACCTATTTCAGGATCAAGATATAAAGTAAATTATAGTTATACCGCGCCAAAACAAAATGAAAGAATAACTATAAGGTATAATTATAATAAAACAATTTTAGATGCAACATTTAATATAGAAAATAGCCGCCCAATAAATGCTGATGTAATTGTTCGTCAAGCAAAAGAAATATTTGTAGATTTAACTATGAATATTGTAATTTCGGATATAAAGAAATCTTCCGCTGATTTAGTAATACAAAACTTAAAAGATAAATTAATTGCAGCTTTAACCGTTAATACTTTGGGTACTATAATTGATTCATCTGATTTAATTAATACGGCTTATTCAGTGGACGGTATAGACAGAGTAAGAATACTGTATTTTAATAAAAATGGAAGTGTTGGTCAGGTACTTAGTATTACATCACAAAAAGACGAATATTTTTCACCAAATAATGTCGTAGTAAATCAAGAGACGCGTTAAAATGGATAATCTAAGAGTAATATCTATAAATGTGATTGATAGCGTGACCATAGCTATTAAGTTTACGCACGAGTTAGACACGATTTTAAAATCTTCTAATTTTTTAATTGAGGCAGATGCAATTAATGTACCATCTCCGCAAGTGTTAAAAGTTTCAATAATTGGAGATACTGCTACCCTTACTACACAGCCATTAACTCAATTTTCCGCATATTTTATTGAGTTTTTATCAACATCTGGCGCGGTATTTCGATCAAAACATGGTGACGCTATTATGCCAAATGACGGTGTAACCAATAAGCAGTTGTTTATTGGTGCGCCTGACCCAGCAAATCCATTAAGAGATTTTTTAAGAAACTATCTGCGCGCAGGCATTTATAATATTGATGATGACACAACAAATATAAGTAAAATTATTAATGTTATGTCAATTGTTTTGGCAAAAGCGCTTTATGATATTCGCCAAGTAAAGAATGAAAATTATTTATCATTTACGGTAACAGATGAAAGAAAAATTAGAGGAACCGGACCATTTGATAGGTTAGATGAAGAGTGCGCGTACGAAATATTAAGGGTTGGTAAAGCAAAATCAAGCGCATCCGCAAACGACCTATTAAGTTTTGCATCATTTCCGTTTTACCCAATAACTCTTCAAAAAATAATTAATAATGAAACTTTAACGCCTGATTCCGATAATGTTATTGGCAAGTTCAATATTAATAACCTAATACTTAATTTATCAAAAAATCCGATTACAAGAATAACAAAAATAACATTTATTCAAAATGATATAATTGCAATATATGAATATGATATTACAACATTAGGATATCGTATTTTAGATTCAAGATATGATCCAGAGTTTGGTTTCACTTATTTGCAGCTGGATAATAATCAAATAAAATTAAATGATGATGTTTTATCTGATCCTAATTTTCTGCTTAATAAAATAATTCAAGTACAAGTTCAATATGAATATAAACACAAGGGAAGGGTAATTGGAACCGACTCAGTTTTAGTGTCAACTATAAATAATGCTACCAGAGAGGTTTTGCCTCCTATAATTAATGTTTTTAATTTAGATCATGCGCCAATTGTTAACCAAAATGGAGTCGTGCCTACTTTAGAAGGAATATCTTTTATTGATGCTAACGTTTTAACTTCGACACAAAAACATACTGCATTTATCACGGAAATACCATTTAGCTTTCATTCAATGCCGGCTCGTCCAGGAGAATATTCAGTTGATTATGGCTCAGGAACAGTTTACGTGTATGGATCTGATGTCTCTAACAATGGAACTGGGCCTTATCCTCCATTAGCCACTTATAAATATAAGCTTACATATGTTAATGAACTGGATTACGTATATGATGAGGGTCTTGTAGATTTAGTTGCTTTGCCTTACGGAAATTTACTGAATAACTCTGGCACAATTAATTTTAATTATGAAGAGGTTTTAGTTCCAGAAAGTGATTATAGTTCCAGACCACATGTAGAGCATCTGAATGAAAGAATAAACAATAATTTACTTGCCTTAAATATATTAAGAACAAAAAACTCTCCAATTACAAATGTGTTTCGTATTTATAATGAATCTACTGGAGAAATATATAATTTATCACGATGGGCTGATGACAAAGTGTATTTTACATATATTAACGCTCCAAATGTAATTGGTGTAGTGTCAGAAAGAGCGTCATTTGCAAACCAAATTAACGAAATGCTTTTTGTTGATTCTAATTTAATAAATATCGGATCAATAAAAGTATTTAAAATATTACTTGATAATGCCAGACTAATATCTTCAACAGAAGATTCTCTTGGGTCTTCCATTAATTCTAGTTTCTCTTTTAATAATAATGCCGTATTTATTACTGAAAAATGGTTTGATAGAGACGTAACGGAAACATCAAATATAAATCGCTTAACTGAAATAGGCGAATATATGATTGATTATCAGAACGGAATATTATATTGCGCCGTTTCAAATATACAAGGAACAGATATTGGCGGAGTAAGCTATAAATTAGATGAAATTGCCCCAGTTAATCCGCATGTTATAACTGTTGATGATATTTATTATCAAGTAAGCGTATTAGCAAACAAAAATAAAACTTTTGAATATACGTCTTTTACAGATGGAAAAATAATACCGTCCAGCCTTGATTATTCAGACGAAACGCATAAGTTTAATAATATCGCGTACCCATATCAAGTTTCAAATAATGTAATTGGAACGTTTTCTAATTTAAGTTTTGTTCCTGGCGTTACATCTACAATAAAACTAATAAATGGTATTTTTGAATATAATGATTTACAAAATAATAAAACGCCATATAATTTTGTTACAGGCTCAGTATTTAATAACACGACAATTACTATATCTTCACCAACAAATGTAAAATATGATGTTGTAGAGTATGATGGTTTCAATTATTTTGTTCATATCCCAGAGTCATTTTCATATTTATCTCCAAATATAACATTTACAATTTCAATTATTAGACAGTCTGATTCCGCTCAATTATGGAATGGGTCAGGTGTAATTGTCACTGGAAGTAATGTAAAATTAATATTACCAGGAATAAATACTCCAATTGCCGGAGATACCGTAATTATAACATATTCAATATCAATTAATAATCTTTCAAGGGTTATAGTTAATTATAATAGAGGCGATTATTATATCGACTATTCATACTTAGCTGATGAAATATTGGTTAGCTATGAATATGGCGAGAGCGTTATAGATTTTAGACAAAGCAATGCGTTATCTATCAATCAAGAGTATTATGTTTCATATAAAGTCGGGGCCCTAAGAGACGCTTTATTAAAAAACTTCGGAACTTTAATTGATGTTCCGGAGCTTTCTAATTTTGATATAGGCTTGGACCGAGAGAGATATCGTGATGCATTAAGTGCCGGCCTTGAGTCATTTATTCAGGGGCCAACAATTGGGTCTCTGAAAAATATCGGACAAAAGATTTCTCATATACAACCAGAAATTATTGAATCTGCATTTGAAAACTGGTCATTGGGAAATAGTAAACTAACACCAAGATCAATTGAAACAGCTGGAGAATTTAAATTAGTTTCTGCAAAGCATGGAAATGGAGCGCTAATTAATAACATTGATCAAAGCGTAACATTACCAGTAAACTCTAATTTGAGGATAGAGGCCGGATCTTTTGAATCTTGGTTAATTCCTGAATGGGACGGAATTGATAATAATGCAAAATTAACATTTACAATTAAAAAAAATAATGTGTCAATAAAACCATCTAAAGTGTTTCTTGGAGCTTTAGAATTACACCCGATATTCGACAACGGCGCATTTTCAATAAATAAGTCGGATGTATTATTGGGTACTCCAAATAAAAATAAAGATGGCGTATTTATTTATTATGACAAAGATATATCAGGAAAGTTTAATCGATGGTATGTTGATGTTATTGATGGTTATACAGACGGCTATTTAGACGGTTATGCAATAGATTATTTAATTAAAATAAATACATCAGGCGTATTTTATGACGTGAAGTCTAGAACATATCCGCAGCCATCAAATTTAACAAAAACAACAACTAATAGTGCCCTAACAATAAAAGTAAATGGCGGAATTAATTCTAACTGCGGCATGTCCTTTATATCTGAAGAAGAGCATTATCTATTAGATTTTGGCAAGGGTGTCAATAAAAACCGATTATCATTATTCAAGGACGCTAGCGGATATTTTAATTTTAGAGTATATGATAAGTTTAAGGTTCCATATAGTGTTAGCGCCGACATTTCATCTTGGAAAGCTTATGAAAAACATCACATATCGGCTTCTTGGAAATTGAATACAAAAGATAACAGAGACGAATTACATTTATTCATTGATGGATTTGAAGTTCCAAATATAATTAGATATGGGAATCGTCTTGATCCATATCTTCATGAAAAATTCAGAACTATTAATCCTGATGAGATTATTGGGTTAACTAACAGAGATATTGTTGGGTCAGTAGATTTAATAACTACAGCAGGGTCAAATATAGTTAGCTCTTCAATTAATTTTAGCAATTTCAATATATTTGCCGGAGACGTACTATATATTGATGAAGCTGGGTTTTCTACATCTGGATACGTTATAACTGTTGTTGGTGGTAATACATTAACTCTTTCATCAATAATGCCGGTCACTATTACAGGCGGAAGTTTTTCTGTAAATAAAACTAGTTTTAGTATAGTGTCAGAAATAGATGTTTATCCTAATATTGCAGTTTTTAGAATCCCGCCTATTGTTGATGGCTATGATTTAACTACAACTATTAATTCTGACGTTGTTGGGTCGTCTGTTAATTTTATCACGGCAGGCGTTCAATCGGGATATTCAATACATATAGACGGTTATAATTTTGCAAAAACATATACAATTTTAAGTGTTAGCGCAAATTCTCTAATTATTAATAATGAAATCGATGCAACATATACCGGGTTAAGCTTCAGCGTATATTCAAATACGGAAAATGAAATACCTGGTTT
>Ga0315288_10005235_pt1 | contig 16497 bp, 15 predicted proteins | sample YL17G11_20_MG_FD_203454 | JGI IMG/M metagenome (GOLD analysis project Ga0315288, IMG submission 203454) | Sediment microbial communities from Yellowstone Lake, YNP, Wyoming, USA - YL17G11_20 | ecosystem: Environmental > Aquatic > Freshwater > Lake > Sediment | place: USA: Wyoming | collected...
TGAATTGTCCCACAACTGCACCGAGAGCCAGTGCCATCCCCATTTTACCTGTACGAGCTGCGGCGACACGACCTGCCTGACAGGGGTAACGTTACCGATGGCAAAGAGCCCGCACAAAGGATTTGTAATCTACCGCCAGCAGGTCCGGCTCGAAGGTCTCTGCCCCGCCTGTGTTTGAAAAAAAACATGAGTCAGTCAGCAAGAAACAGGATTTTGAAAATGCAGCCATATATTTTGGCTTTTGTTATTGACAAGATGAATTAGACAGTTTATATTATTGGCATATGCCATTAATTCTGGAACAATTATGCCAAGACCATTTAAATGCAGAAGAGTATGTTGTAATCCAAAATCGGACTATTTTAAGCCCCGCGGCATACCTGTGTATCAGTTGGAAGAAGTAAATCTGACTATGGATGAGCTTGAAGCCGTTCGTCTGGGGGACTTGGAAGGAATCTACCAGGAAGATGCAGCTTCAAAGATGAATATTTCGCGTCAAACATTTGGCAATATCATAGATTCTGCTCACAAAAAGATAGCTGATGCATTGTTAAATGGAAAAGCACTAATGATAAAAGGAGGTGTATATACTATGGGAAGAATGAGGAAATTCAAATGCCTCGCTTGTGAGCATGTCTGGGAAATTCCTTATGGAGCTGCAAGGCAACGAGAGTGTCCTCGGTGCAAAAACACAAATACTCACAGAGCCGAGGATGATAAGGATTATGCAAGGAAAGTCGGCGCCGGGTTCGGCAGAGGAAAATGCGGGAGGTCTCAATTATGAAGATATGTATTCCTACGGAAACTAATGAAGGAAAATCAGCAAAAGTGTATGGGCATTTTGGAAGTGCACCATATTTTACTATCTACGATACAGAAAAAGATGATTGCCAGACGATTGATAATTCAAATCAGCACCACATACATGGCACTTGTAGCCCGATCGACGTCTTGGCAAATAAAGGTATCGATGCGGTAGTTTGCTCCGGCATGGGCATGCGCGCGATCCAAAAGCTTAATCAGGCAGGAATTCGGGCATATAAAACTTCGGGCACTACCGTCCAAGAGATAATCGAAAAATATCGAGCAACTGAATTAGAAGAAATTACCGTTGAAAATGCCTGTCGCCAGCATAGTTGTCATTAGTAAGGATGTAATAATGGAAGTTTTTCCGATAGGAGTTATCCATACGCCATTTAAGTGTAAAAAAGATACTCCAATCCAAACATTCAAATCAAAAGCTATAGGCAGGGTAGAGGTATTCAAGGAATATCAAGATGGTCTATGCAATATAGAAGGATTCTCGCATCTGATTTTGATATATAGATTTCATAAATCAAGAGGCCATAGCTTGAAAGTGAAACCTTTTCTAGACGATCAATTACGCGGCTTATTTGCAACGAGATATCCAAGAAGGCCGAATCAGATTGGTCTGACGGTAGCCGAATTACTAAAGCGAGAAGGCAATATCATTTTTGTAAAGGGCATTGATGTGGTAGATGGCACTCCTTTGCTTGATATAAAACCCTATATTCCTGCTTTCGGGCCAAAAGAGAAAGTCAGAATTGGTTGGCTTGAAGGAAAGAATCTTTCAAGTTAGCAAAATCAGTTATGGTATTAACTGAACTAAATTCGTAGGTGCGACGTTGATACGCCTGGATCGAAAAGCTGTTATTATATGCATAATTGTTTGCTTTGTAGCTATGGTTACAGGAGTATTGCTGCAACTACACCTGCACTTATTGAGCCGTGAACATTCGCAAAAGCATGATTTTGATAATTGTTCGATTTGCCAGCAGTTACTTGTTTCGCCAAAGAAATTTGCCGCCGAACTGCAAACTTATCTTCCCGATAAAGAACTGCATAAAGATAACTTTGAATTCACACCGCAATTCTGTATAGCCGCATTTCACTGTAAGCCTTTCGATGCCCGCCCTCCTCCATCTTTCCGTTAGCATTAGATTTGTGTTTCTATGTATTTTAGCGACGGACTATTTTTTGCATAGATCCACGTTCAGCTAAACAAATCGAAAATAGGTCTTAGAGATAAGTTTCATCTTAATTCATGGATGTGATTATGTCTAATGTATCGATAGAAAAGGCGCCGAATGGCTTTGGCCGGCTTGCTTCGAAGCGTTTCGGATCGAGCAGAAGCCTGCGGTTGGATAATAATGGATTTACCTTGATAGAGCTTCTGGTAGTCATAGCCATTATTGTTTTGCTAATGGGTATTCTGCTGCCGATGCTGAACAGGGTTCGGCGGCAGGCTAAGAAAATTACGTGTATCAGCAACATACGCCAGATGGGCGTGGCTCTGCAGGCTTATCTGATTGACAGTGAAAATTGTCTGCCACCAAGTTCCTGCAATCTGTCTGATCCTAACCAGTACTGGCTAAAAATCCTTACCGGGTACACCAGCGAAAAACTGCTGTTCCGCTGCCCTTCTGATAAGGTGAAAAACTTTGTTGACTGGAATTTGCCGCTTGATGAGCAGCCGGACGATTTGCGATGGTCGAGTTTTGCTTTGAACGGCCTTCTCGATCCTCGCTGTTCATACAATCGGGGCCGGTATAACAACGTAATTAATATAAGGCAATCGATGTATTGTATTTATGTAAGCGAGTCACCCTCGTCCTGGACGAAGTACGACCACATCCATCCGGAAACGTGGGGCTCGCTCGACCAGGCCAAAGGCCAGATCGCATGGGACCGCCACAACGGGACGTCGAATTTTTTATTCGTCGATGGACACGCTGAGAATCTGAAAATCGAGCAGACCTGGAGCTGGCCGGGGCAGTGTTATTGGTATCCCGGTTACGCGCCGGGCTGGCCACCGGATTAATAGTTTAATACGGGCTTCCGGCACAAAATTAAGAAAGGAGCATGGTTTGATGAGAGCTTTTTATGTGAATTTAAGCGTTGTATTGATTCTGATAATGTCGCCAAGTACCCTGGCGGACTGCCCTCTCGATCATCTGCTGATCGGCTGTAATCCGGATGGCATCACCGGCACTGATGACGACATCAGATTGTTCGTTGACTGCACAATGAAGTACCGGCACAGCGATTCCAACCACAGCGGCGAAGCCACCTGGCTGAACTGGTACTACCCCTTATATTACAACGAAAGGTATGACCGCTATCAGATTGATGAGCCGGGCTTCGAGTTAATTGAGGATAACGATCCGAACCGCCAGCTAAAGGGAATTCCTGATGTTGACCACAGAATAGTCATCAGGTGTCTTTCCATTGCGCTGGGCTTTGCCGTCTGGAACAGCTCTATCGGTGTCGTCTTTGACGAGCCCGGCGATACATTCGATTACAGCGGCTCATGGGATTCGCATTTACACCTCCAGTACCGAACTACGGCTCCCGTCGGCGAGACGGATTTATTCTGGGTGACATTCCAGATATATGACGAAATCGCCGGTGTCAATCAGTACGAAGTATCCGAGCCATTCACGATTGTTTTTGACGGTGAACCTTTAGCCGGGGATTTGGCCGTAGATGGAACGGTGGGTATAAAGGACCTTGTGGAGTTCAGCTATTACTGGCTCGGCGACGGGGGATGCAGGGCCAATGACTATTACGAAAGGGCCGATGCAAACAGGGATGGAAAGGTTGACTTTTATGATTTTGCCCTTATGGCCTCTAATTGGGAAAAATCGCTTTCAATAGTGGGCGGAAATCTCAATAGTGAGAATTACGAGTAAGAGTTTAATGTAAAACGACCGGAAATACCGATAAGTACTCCGGAATGGGTAACCGAATAAAACTATTTGTACTTGCTGCCTCGGCAGCTATCGCGATCGTAGGCTGCCAACCGCCTGCTGGCCCTGGAATTGAGGATAAAGTGCCTCCCAGCCAGCAGAACATCAGCATTAACGAGCTTGCCGTGGCTCTTGGACTGCGTGTCAGCGAATCGAAGCCGACACACGTGATTTTAAAGAATTCGTCGAATACGGTGATGATTTTTACGCTTAGCGGAGGGCAGCTTTACGTCAATACAAGGCCGATCGGCGATGTCGGCCGGGTCGATAGGATAGGCGGGCAAATCTACGTATCCAATTCACTCATCGAGCGGATACGCTCGGCAATGCAGGCTTATACCCCCCCGACCCCGTCCCGTCCGGTGCCTCGAAGGATGACTGGAACTGTTGTAATCGACGCCGGACATGGCGGCAAGGATCCAGGCGCTTCCAGTGTTCTCGGTTTTTACGAAAAAGGAATCAATCTGTCGGTTGCCCTTGAGGTTGCCCGTTTGCTCGAACAAAGGGGGCTGAGGGTCAAAATGACGCGGACGGATGACTACTCCGTCGAGCTTGAGGATCGTGCGGCGGTCGCCAACGACCTCGACGCCGATTTGTTTGTGAGTATCCATTCGGACTCCTTCCCGGAAAGCTCAAGGCGGGGTTATACCATTTACATAGCACGTTCGGCATCGTCATCTTCACGCCAGGCGGCGAATGCCATAGCTCGTTCGATGTCCGGCACGGGTTTGAACAGCTTCGGAGTTCAAACAGCCGGTTACCACGTCCTGACCGATACTCGCGGCCCCGCCGTCCTTGTCGAATTAGGCTACCTCTCGAACCGCAGCGAAGCCGCCCTGCTGCGAAGCAGCTCCTTCCAGGACCGCCTCGCCCAGGCAGTAGCCGACGGCATCAGCGATTATTTCGACTAACCGGCAACCTGCCGGATTTCCTGTACACATACAATAGCCAGCCGTTGACATCGTGCGGAATTGTTGTATATTCAGACCATGCCGCGAGAAAAATCTAAGATTCTTTGTGACTTCCGCGCCTTGTGCCGCCTTATTATCAGGTGGGACCTATAAAATGAAACTGAACAGACTTTTCTGCCTGATTTTAGCGTTAATGCTTCTTGCCACAGGATGCAGGAAGCAGCCACAAAAGAAAGCTGAGTCCCTGCATCGTGCAGCAAGGGCAGGCAATATAACACAGGTCCAAACACTTCTTGCCAAGGGTGCCGATGTAAATGTGAAAGACGAGAAAGGCAGGACGGCTTTGCACATTGCCGCTGAATGGGGTCATACCGATCTTGTAAAACTGCTTATCAACAATGGCGCAGATGTCAATGCAACAAACAAGCTGGGCGACACTCCATTGATTGAAGCGGCAAAGAAAAAGAATAAGGATGTAGTCGCTCTGCTCATCGGCGCAGGTGCCGATATTGATGCCCAGCAGGGCCTATTTCTAAATACACCGCTACATTGGGCGGCCGAGAGTGGTTATATACAGATTGTAGAACTGCTTTTGGAAAGCGGGGCCAATGTAGACAGTAAGAACCGGCGAGGTGAAACGCCAGCCGACCTTGCCATGAATATAGGCCACAGTCATATTTTCGAACTACTAGCTTCCAAAGGAGTTGGCGTAACACTTCACATCGCTGCATTTCGTGGCGATTTGGAAAAAGCAAAGAGCCTGATTGCAAAAGGTGAAGATGTCAACGACGGGGACGCAGAAGGCCGTACTGCCCTTCACTTGGCAGTCGGACGAGGCCATATAGATATGGTCAAACTCCTGTTAGAAAATGGTGCCGATCCTAATTCAAGAGAGCGCATGAGTGGCGCGACGCCGTTAAATTTAGCGGTCGAAACGGGTCAGAAAGATATGGCCGAGTTGCTCTTAAGTCGTGGAGCTAATGTTAATTCCAGATATGGGCAAATTAATGTAACTCCACTGCAGATTGCAGCTTCACAGGGTAATAAAGATCTGGCTGCTCTGCTTATTGCTCATGGTGCAGACGTCAATGCCATGTATGAATCAAATTGGTATAAATCTGACTGGACACCACTACGTTATGCAATTCAAAATGGCAATACCGAAATGATCAAACTGCTTATAGACAATGGTGCCCGGCTGGATGTAACAGACCGTCGCGGTCGGAGCCTGGCAACTGTCGCCATGTATAATGAGGATAGAGAAATCGTCGAGCTGCTTCTTACGTTCGGTGCTAACGTTACAATTCATCTGGCCGCATTTGCAGGGGACTTGGAACAGACCAAAAGCCTCATAGATCAGGGAGTCGATATCAATTTGCGAGATGACAGAGGCTATACACCTCTACACTATGCTGCCATGGCAGGCAACACGCAGGTAGCCGAATTATTGATTGCCGAAGGTGCTTTAATTAACGTACAAGGTTCGGTTGATCCCGGAAGGACGGTTGATTCACCACTTCATCTCGCTGTCTATTACGGTAGAACTGAGGTTGCCCGATTACTGATTTCAAAAAGCGCAGATGTAGAAATTAAGGACGCAGGCGATTGCACTCCTCTGTATCAGGCTGCATACATGGGGCATAAGGATATCGTGGAGATTCTATTAGCAGCCGATGCTCAAGTCGATGCTCAAAACCGGGAAAGTCAAACGCCACTATATTCGGCAGCACGAGCCGGCCGACCGGACATTGTTGAGTTGCTCCTTAATAACGGTGCAGATATCACTGTCGGATGTGTAGGCCAAAAGATTATTCTGACGGATATGACAAATAAAAATCCCCGGGAGATTGCCGGGCAGCTTGTTGCGAAGTTCGGGCCGTATTCTATCATTGTTACTGATCCGCAATCTGTAATGAGGTATCTGGGATTCGCTACTACGGAGAATCTACAATACGTTCCCGTTTACTTTGACAATCTGTGGATTCCCGAAGAGAAAGATCTGGAGGGTATCAATCCTGTGCTGAGAAACCACTTGGAGAACAATCCATTAATCGGAGTAAAGGACTGTTTTGACCGTAGGTTAGTGCTCAGGCACTTGCATCTGTACAACCGGGAGTATTCGGGCATAATTAGCAACGGAGTTCGATGCATTATCTGTCAGATGATTATCCATGAATTGCCGGAAGGCGAATCCCGCAATGCTTTTACGCAAATACATGGTTCGGGTAACGGTGTGGTCAGATTCGAGTATGACACAAAGAGCAAAGCCATTACTTATATCGACTGTGAATTCCCTATGTAATCTGGAGTAAGACTCAAGAATTCCTATTCAATATTGGTTGCCGGCGATTCATCTACTATTCATGATATAGAATATTCACATTACGCAATACGAATAAAGAACGCCGTCTCACGGAGATTTTTCCCGAATATGCCCGACATTTCGTGATATGGTTCGTATAATAGATAACAAAATAAATATAGAGTAAATAAGACAGGATGACAGGATGGTTAGTCTATAATTTTGAAATCTAAAGGTAAAAATCATTTATAAACACAAGAATCCATGTTTATCGTGTAAATCCTGTCTAAAAAGAATGCTATTTGAAAAAACAAAGCCAATTTTATTTAGCCCCCAGATTTTCTGGTGGTTGTAATGGCATTAATGTAATTGCATTGGACTGGGCAACAGGTTTGTGGTTAGAATGTCAGTATGAAAGCTTATCCATTAAAATTTGAGCCGATATATAAGCAGCGGATATGGGGTGGGCAGAGGCTGAGGGAAGTGTTCGGCAAAGAATTGCCGTCGGGCGAGAAGATCGGAGAGAGCTGGGAATTGGCCGATCTGCCGGATGATAAATCCGTAATCGCCAACGGTGAATTGGCCGGGCATACTCTTCACTCGGCTATCAAGCAATATTCGAAAGAAATAACCGGGGATGAGAATTTTCCGCTGCCTTTTCCAATGCTGATAAAAATACTGGATGCCGAGGATGTTCTGAGCGTGCAGGTCCATCCCGATCCGGAAACTTGCCGGCGGATGGGTAAGGGCGAGCCGAAGACCGAATGCTGGTACATCATCGCCGCCGAACAGGGGGCGGTGATTTATAAAGGGCTCAAGAAAGGCGTTACGAAAGAGCGATTCGCCAAGGCGATAGAAAAAGGGACCGTTGCCGAGACTCTGGTCAAGGTGCCGGTAGCGGCCGGTGAGTGTCATTTTCTGCCGGCGGGGACCGCCCATGCGGTCGGACCGGGCCTGCTGATAGCGGAGATTCAGACGCCGTCGGATACGACATACCGGGTCTTTGACTGGAACCGTCTGGACGATGCCGGCAGGGCCAGAGAGCTGCATATCGAAGAGGCGCTGGAGAGCATCCATTTCGGTCAATCCAGCGACGATCTTTTCGTAACGACGATTGGCCTGCTGGCGGATTGCGAGTACTTTACGATTAACAAGGGCCACCAGGGCAAAAACTGCGAACTGCTGCTATCGCCCGGCGAAATGAAAACGCTGATTATGTTGTCCGGCGGCGGTACGATTCTGGGAACCGAAGGAGGCGTTGTCGAATTCATCGCCGGCGATTGTTTGCTTATTCCCGCCGCTTACGAAGGCGCAGTGCGTTTCGACGCGGATACGGAATACCTGACTGTGAGCCTGTAATTGACTATTGCTACGCGTCCAGCCAGACTTCGCTGTCGTAGCGGAGCATAATCAGGCCGTCCTTGAAGCCGTCCGGGCGGATATTCGGTTTTCTGCCGGTCAGCTCCTGCAATATCCATTTCGGGAAGTCGGCGCCGGCCTTGATTGACAGCGGCGCGCCGCCCCCGAATCGCGGATTTATCTCGATGTATTTGATTTTGCCGCCGTCGGTGAGGAACAGTTGTAGCGTTATCACGCCGGGACCGGCCCCGAGTTTCTCGACCAGTGTGGTCGCTTCGCTCATGATGTGTGCGTTTTTTGCTGTCTGCCCCTTGCTTACCTCCCCTGCTCTTACCTCGATGCGTTTTCTCGGAACGACGCAGCGGACTTTCATGCCGAAATCGATGTATGCGTCGCACGTATATTCGGTGCCTTCGACGAGTTCCTGGCAGATTGGATTAGGTATCCGTTTGGAGTAGAACAGCAGCTCCTCACGATTGTTGACGACGGCGTTACCTCTGCCAGCAGAGCCGTCCCAGGGCTTCACAAACAAGGGAAACCTTGTTTGTGATTTACGATTTACGATTTTCAATTTTCGATTTCTCAGATTCTTCAAGGCAGTCGGGATAGTTACAGTCACGGGAGCTTCGAAGTCGTTTCTGAGCAGGAACTTATAGGTTTTTCTTTTGTCCTGGCAGATATCAATCACTTCGGGATCCGAGACGAGGACGCGGCAGCCCAGTGCGGCGAATTTCGGCTTGTTCTGCGCCAGACGTTTGAGGTCCAGGTCAACCGTCGGAACGAGCAGTTTTACGTTGTTGGCTTTGACGATCGACAGGATTTGTTTGATATAGCCTGCGTGCGTGGTGGGTTTTACGCCGAAGCGTTTGTCGCACAGTTGCAGAGCGGGACTTAGCTCGGTGGTATCTGTGCCGAGCAGCGAAGCATTTATCTTCAGTTGTTTCGCCGCCCGGCGGAAACTTTCGAGCAATGAGACGCGCCGGCCGATGCACGTAAACAGTACGTTCAAATGATTTTCGGTTTTAGATTCTCGATTCTTCAATATACGATTCCCAGACCTTAAATACGAATGTCCAGATTTTTGATTGAAAACGGGCAATAGTCAATATTTAATTCCAAATTTCCAATTCTTTTGACATTTTGCTCATATGGCTCTAAACTAACAATTTTGATTTGAATGAGAGGTATGATTTATGAGCCAGTGGAAAGATAAAGTCAAAAACAGGGAAGTTGTCGTCGGCGTATTGGGGCTTGGCTACGTGGGTCTGCCTTTGGCCAGGGAGTTTGCCTCGGCGGGCCTGAAGGTCATCGGCTTCGATGTCGATGAGAAGAAAGTTCGGATTCTGAATTCCGGGCGCAGCATCATCAAGCACGTGCCTCATTCGCAGGTCAGGCAGATGGTAGAGACCGGCCGGTTTCATGCCACGGCGGATATGTCTCGCCTCAGTACCGTCGATGCAATCCTGGTCTGCGTGCCGACGCCGCTGACGGAAAACCGTGAGCCGGATATGCAGTTTATTGTCGGCAGCACCGAGACGATTGCAAAATACCTGCGGCCCGGCCAGTTGGTTGTTCTCGAAAGCACGACGTATCCCGGCACGACAAAAGAGCTTGTGGCGCCGATGCTGGAGAGCAGCGGACTAAAAGCCGGCAGGGATTTCTATCTGGCGTATTCGCCCGAGCGAGAGGACCCGGGCAATAAGGATTTTACCACCAAGACTATCCCGAAAGTCGTAGGCGGTCTGACGAAGAAATGCTGCCGGATGGCCTGCGAGCTTTATGACGCCGCCATCGTCCGGACCGTTCCCGTATCGAGTCTCGAAGCGGCCGAGGCGGCCAAAATCCTCGAAAATATCTATCGCTGCATCAATATCGCGATGGTCAACGAGCTGAAAATTGTCTTTGACAGGATGGGGATCGATATCTGGGAGGTAATCGACGCCGCAAGTACCAAGCCGTTCGGCTTCAAGGCCTTTTACCCGGGCCCGGGACTCGGCGGCCACTGCATCCCGATCGATCCGTTTTATCTGACATGGAAGGCCCGGCAGTACGGCATGCCGACGCGGTTCATCGAGCTGGCCGGCGAAATCAATACGAGCATGCCGCACTACGTCATTGCCAAAACAATCGAAGCGTTGAACGAGCATCGAAAGAGCCTCAAGGGCTCCCGGGTGCTTGTGCTGGGCCTGGCGTACAAGAAGGACATAGACGATTTGCGGGAGTCGCCTTCGATCGAGCTGATTGAGCTGTTGCGGGAAAAGGGTGCGAAGGTCGACTACAATGATCCGTACATCCCCAAGACTCATAAGCAGCGCCGGCACGATTTGAGAATGGCCAGCAAAAAATTGTCGGCGAAAATGCTGGCCGGTTATGACGTTGTTCTGATCTCGACCGACCACAGTGATTACGATTACGAATGGATTGTGAAGAACGCGAAGCTCGTTGTCGATACTCGAAACGCCGTAGCAGCGGTTCGCGGTGCAGGGAAAAAAGTTGTTAAAGCATGAGATGTAAAGGGAGTTTGAATGCGGATTCCAATTCTGGACTTAAAGGCCCAGTATGCGGTCATCAGGGACGAAGTAATGCAGGCAATCGGCGAGGTCTGTGAGAGTCAGGTTTTTGCCCTCGGGCCGGCCGTGGCGGAGTTTGAGAAAAATGTCGCCTCATATTGCAACAGCAAACATGCAGTCGGCGTTTCGAGCGGAACAGATGCGCTGCTTGTCAGCCTGATGGCGCTGGGCGTCAAACCCGGTGACGAAGTCATTACGACGCCGTTTTCCTTTTTCGCGACGGCCGGCTGTGTCGTCAGGGTTGGTGCAAGGCCGGTTTTTGTCGATGTCGATCCCGACTTCTTCAATATCGATCCGGCCGGCATCGAAGAGAAAATAACCGAAAAGACGCGTGCCATTATCCCGGTGCATTTATTCGGGCAGTTGGCCGGGATGAAGGCTATTACGGAAATTGCCCTGCAGAACAATCTTGCCGTAATAGAAGACGCCGCCCAGGCGATCGGTGCAAGCCGGGATGGAATGCAGGCCGGAAATTTCGGCGACTGCGGATGCTTCTCGTTCTACCCGACCAAGAATCTCGGCGGTTTCGGCGACGGCGGACTGGTTACGACAAATACCGACTCGCTGGCGGATGACATCAGGACGCTTCGCGACCACGGGCAGAAACCGCGGTACTACTACAAAGTAATCGGCGGCAATTTCCGCCTGGACGGCATCCAGGGTGCGGTCCTGAACGTCAAGCTCAAATACCTCGATGACTGGAATGAGAAACGAAGGCAAAACGCCGCCCTCTATGACCGCCTATTGGCCGGTTCGCCGGTCAGGACGCCTGCGATTGATTCAGGCAACGTGAGCATTTATCACCAGTACACTATAACTGTGCCGGAAAGGGACGAGCTGCAGAAATACCTGGCGGATAATGACATAGGCTCGGCGGTATTTTATCCGAAGCCGTTACATCTGCAGGATTGCTTCAGTGGGCTTGGCTATAGAGAAGGTGACATGCCGGTTGCAGAAAGACTTTGTAAAGAAGTTCTATCGCTGCCGGTTTACCCTGAGCTTGCGCCTGAGGATATCGAATATGTCGCCGGGACGGTACTTAAGTTTTACGGAATAAATTAGGACGAATAAAATTGCTGAAAGTAAGCGAAAATCCTCCGACAATCTGGCCGGAAGTTGAATCGATTCTTGATTTCAAGGGTGAATGGTGGGTGGCTCATACCAAGAGCAGGAACGAGAAGGCCCTCGCTCATGACCTGATCCGCAAAAATATGTGCTACTTTCTTCCGATGAGCTGGAAGGTTCGGCGCCAGAGCCGGCGGACAATAAAGTCTCTGCTGCCCCTGTTTAGCGGGTACCTGTTTTTTTGCGGCAACGAGGACGAGCGAAGTGAGCTGTGGCGAACCGATCGTGTTGCGAACCTGATAGAAGTCAAGGACCAGGAGAAGTTGCTCAAAGAGTTGATGCAAATTGAGCAGGCCCTTCGAGCCGGTGCTCCGCTGATACCTCATAAGTATATCGAAACAGGGCAGAAGTGCAGGATTATGGCCGGCCCCCTGCTTGGCCTGCAGGGCATTGTCGTCAAAAGCAAAGGCGCAACGCGCCTGGTCCTGCAGGTAGATATGCTCGGCCAGGCGGCAAGTGTGGAAATAGATATCGATATGATAGAGGCAGCCGATTGAACGGGCCTGGAATAAGGAGTCGATAGGATGCAGATTTGCGTGGTTGGCATTGGTTATGTAGGATTGGTAACTTCCGCGTGCCTTGCGGAAGCAGGCAGCAAAGTCGTATGCGTGGATAATGACAGCGGAAAAATTGCCGATTTGAAAAATGGAGCTATCCCGATTTACGAGCCGGGCCTGGCCGAAATGGTCAAGCGTAATGAAAAGCTCGGCCGGCTGCAATTTACCACCGATTTGAAATACGGCCTGGACAATTCGCTTATTGTTTTTATTGCGGTCGGGACACCATCGGCGCCGGATGGCTCATCCGATATATCCGCGGTCCTTTCGGTTGCCGACGGCATCGCCGAACATATCAGAGACTATCGAATCATAGCGACGAAAAGCACTGTGCCGGTCGGTACGTGTCAAAAGGTGACCGATGTTATAAAATCGAAAACCGAAGTCCCGTTCGATTACGTCAGCAATCCCGAATTTTTGAAGGAAGGTGCCGCCGTCGAAGATTTCATGAGCCCGGACAGGATAGTCATAGGCACAACCAATCCTCCTGTACGGACAATAATGCAGCAATTATACAGCCCCTTTATGCGAAAAAGCAGCCGAATACTGTTCATGGACCCGGTATCGGCGGAAATGACAAAATATGCGGCTAACACAATGCTCGCGACGAGAATCTCCTTTATGAACGAACTCTCGGGGCTATGCGAGAAGCTCGGCGCGGACGTCGAGCTGGTCAGGCATGGCCTCGGTAGTGACTCACGGATCGGCTCGGCGTTTCTGTTTCCGGGTGTCGGTTACGGCGGTGCCTGTTTTCCGAAAGATATCCGGGCATTGGTTCATACCGGTTCCGAGCACGGCGTTGAAATGACGATAGCCAGGGCCGTCCAGCAGGTGAATATAAACCAGCAGGAGAGATTTGCGGAGCGGATTCTGAATTATTTCGACGGCGCCGAAGACCGGACGACATTGGCAGTTTGGGGACTGGCGTTTAAGGCGAGGACCGATGACGTCAGGGAATCGCCGGCAATTTTCTGTATTAAGAAGTTTCTCGATTCTCGGATGAAAATAAGGGCCTATGATCCCGAGGCGGCCTCCTCGGCAATGGCGGCCCTGGACGGTCAGATCGAAACTGTCCAAAATGGATACGATGCGCTTGATGGCGCCGACGCCCTTGTTATATTCACCGACTGGCAGGAGTTCCGTAATCCCGACTTCGAGGTCATCGCGAAGAAACTTAAAAAGCCTGTCATTTTTGACGGCAGAAACCTTTACAATCCCGATGTAATCAAGAAAACAGGAATTGAGTATCACAGTATAGGTAGAGCATCCGTTTGGAAATCTCTTCCATCGCGTGCATAAGGAAAGGATAAACCGATGAGTATGGTTATAGTTGTTAAGAGTTTTGGCATAATCTTCGCTCTTATGGGTATTGCGTATCTGCTCAGGCCCGATATCGTTAAAAAGTTGATGGGATTTTTTAAAAAGGGCAAACGGATATACTTTGCCGGACTGATAAGATTTGCCCTGGCAGTCGTTTTTTTCGTCGCCGCTCGTGAATGCAGATACCCGTGGATAATATTTGCCTCCGGGATTATTTTCCTGATAAGTGGTTTTTTGATATTCATGCTCGGGCCTGAAAAGATCAGGCGCATTCTCGATTGGTATCAATACCAGCCGACTCTTTTTTTCCGGATTATCGCCCTGATCGTTTTGGCTTTCGGAGCAATAATTATCTTTTCGGCGTAATCACGCAGCAATGAGAGGCGTTAATTACATAAAATACAGGATGCAGACGGCATGAGAGCACTAATTACGGGAGCTGCCGGATTCATCGGCTCGCATTTATGCCAGCGGCTTCTTGCCGATGGCTGGGCCGTCGTCGGCGTCGATAATTTCGATGACTTTTACGACCCGAAAATCAAGCGGAGGAATATCGGTGACTGCCTGAAAAACAAAAATTTCCAGCTCATCGAAGCAGACATTCGTGACGGCGACGCAATGGATAAGGTGACCGGCGAAGATGTTCGGATAATTGTGCATCTTGCCGCTATGGCCGGTGTTCGCCCGTCAATCGCTCAGCCGCTGCTCTATGCCGATGTCAATGTGAACGGAACAATAGTTTTGCTTGAGTTGGCGAAAAAGCATCGAATCGACAAGTTCATTTTCAGCTCAAGCTCAAGCGTCTATGGCAATAACGAAAAAGTGCCCTTCTCCGAGGACGATAACGTTGATTTTCCCATCTCGCCTTATGCCGCAACAAAAAAAGCCGGCGAATTGATCTGTCACACATATCATCACCTTTGCGGCATGTCCATAACATGCCTGCGTTTTTTCACCGTTTACGGCCCCCGGCAAAGGCCTGACCTGGCCATCCACAAATTCGCCGGACTTATCGAGCAGGACAAACCCATCCCCGTCTATGGCGACGGCTCGATGATGCGCGATTTTACATACATCGATGATATCGTTAACGGTATCGTCGCCGCAATGGCCCGGTGCGATGGTTTCAATATCTACAATCTCGGCGAATCAAAGCCGATTACGGTCAACGACTTAATCACCGAGATAGAAAAAGCCCTTGGCAAAAAAGCAATCAGGCAGTACCAGCCTCTTCAGCCCGGCGATGTGGAACGCACCTGCGCCGACATTGCCAAAGCAGGCAGAGACCTTGGTTACCGTCCGTCCACTTCCATCCAGGCCGGCCTGCAGAAGTTCACGGCCTGGCTGAGAGAACACGAGTGAACCAGCCGACAATACCAAAACTATCGTGCGTGTTCGAGAAGAACCAGGATTAGCCCATACGTCAGGTGAGAGAGTCGGCATGCCTACCTTACGTCACAGCGGCTGATCGCCCAAAAGGCCAGCACAGCTACAGCCAGGTTCCAAAGTGACAGACCCGCCAGATCCAAAAAAGCTTCCTGCATATTCCGGGCGAGATCAGGCTTGCTCTCGGTGAACTGGGGAAAGTCCGACATATCCCCCTGATATTCCTGCGGATAGGGTGAGCTGATGTCAATGTATTTTCCATTGACGGTGACTCCTGAGCCGAAAGACCACTCGGAGGTCCCGACAAGCCGCCCGACTTTCTCGAGTATGTAGCTGTCGTATATATTAGAGTAGACTTCGGCATCCTTCAGAAATCGTTCTTCACGCCTGGGACCGGTATCGGCCAGGCTCTCGGAGGCGAACTGAAACAGGGCCGTAGGGGAAAGCCGGGAAAGGTTTCCGGCGACCCTGGCCCGGCGCTTCATGGCATTCTCGTAAAGGGCATAGTGATTTCGTACGTCTTCCTGGCCTTTTTCGAAGGCGCTGTCTGTCTCTGCCTTGATTGCCGCTTCGTCAGTGAGCTCTCCTCGCTTGATTCGTTCCCTGACCTTGTCGATTCTGGCCCAGACCTGTTCCTGAAGGATGGGGCCTACCTGCCTGGCGGTTTGGAACTCGCTCGGAACGCGGGCCAGCTTGTCTGAGAGGATTCCTGAGACGTTAGGAACGACGACCACGAATAGAATCCATGCGGAAAGCAGGATAAGGAGGACCACGGATGAGCGCCCAACCAGCGATGAGATGAACAAGCCTAAGAACGCAAAAATGGAGAGATAAAAGAATCCCAACATGATCATCAGGCAGATACGTGCGATTACAGTCAGGCTCAATACCTGGGGCATGAAGATGCTCACGATGGATAGACTGACCATTCCTCCCAGAATCAGCGGAATGCCGATCGTGAGTACGATTGAAATGTATTTTGCGGCCAATACCTGATTTCGCATTAGTGTGTTGGACAATACCAGGCGCAGCGTGCCGATCTCCTTTTCGCCGGAGATCCCGCGAAAAGCCAGCAGCAGGACATACAGACTGAAAACGACCTTTATGATAAACGCCCAATCCAGTTCGGGGATAAATGGCATTTTGAAGTTCGTCTGTCCGGCCGGCATGGGGGTCAATCGGCCTTTCGGATCAAGC
>Ga0315288_10005236_pt1 | contig 16495 bp, 16 predicted proteins | sample YL17G11_20_MG_FD_203454 | JGI IMG/M metagenome (GOLD analysis project Ga0315288, IMG submission 203454) | Sediment microbial communities from Yellowstone Lake, YNP, Wyoming, USA - YL17G11_20 | ecosystem: Environmental > Aquatic > Freshwater > Lake > Sediment | place: USA: Wyoming | collected...
AAGCTCGCCGTGGTCGAGGGGGACAAGGTCGTCGGCGTCCTCTCCACAAGCGACATCGTGAGGGCGAACCCGACCCAGCTCAGCATCCTGCAGGAGCTCCTCAGAGTGAGCTAGAAGACCCTCATGGAGACCATCCTCAGGGGAAGAAGCATAACGAAGTCCAAGCGCACGCGCGGGGCGTAATCGGCTGGTCCGAGAAATACGTGGCGTCAAAGACAGGGCTCAGGGAGGAGACGCTCAGGGCGTCCAGGAAGGACTAACGTGAGACGGTCGCGGCCTTCCTCTCAAGCCTCCTCAATCCTCCAAGACCGAACTGCCTCCCCCTCCTCGGCCTCTGTTCCCTACTCCCCTTCGAGGACAGGGCGACGTGGTCGATGCTAGAGACCACTAAGGAGGCCGCGGCCCGGGCTCGACGCCCCACCGCCGAGCCCCACAACCCTTATGGATTATCCTCAGAGATCTTAACTGATCCAAGTTGAGTCAAAAGGCCAAACAGAAGGATCCATGGGAACGCGAGGCCAGCAACCCCGAGGAGTATCACTCGGTCGAGGCGCGGAGGGGACGGGAGTTCATAGTCAGGATGACGACCGGCGCAGACGTTTACAGGGCGCTTCAGAAGTTCGCGAAGGATAAGGGGATAAGGTTCGGCAAGATCCACGCCGCGTTCATGGGCGGTCTCTCGCCCGCGAGGATGTTCATGTGGTGCCCTGACCCTAGGGACCCATGCAACTGGCACAACGAGTCAGCGGCGACCTTCAGCAACCTGAGCATGCTCATCAGCATGAGCGGCATGATCCACACGAGGCTCGTGGACGGGAAGCCGGAGCCGTTCCCCGCGATCCATTACTGCGTCGGCGGAGCATGGGATGTCCCCACAGTCGGAGGTCACCTGGCCGAAGGGACGAGGGTGAAGGGCGTCGTCGAGGTCTTCGTCACCGAGATCCTCGGCATAGAGGAGCTGCTGCCCTCGAACTATGACCCGGCGACGGACGGGGCTCCGGAGGAGTGGTACCGGGAGACCAAGTAGGCTCTGGGTGGCGCCACGCTCTAAAACGCCGCATAACTCCTCTATTTATATTGTAAAAAAAGGTTAAAATAGGCTACAAGAGACAAACTATATTTAAATTTCCAGGACAATGTATTATATAGAGTCCTTTTAAAAAAATAATATAAGCATTTTAATAGGAAAACATCAAAATAATGAGGAATGATATTGTTTTTTGCATGTTTAAATTTAGGAAGACAATTTGTTCGTGCTCGAATCTCGATTCAGTTGCCCGAGGGGGAGCCCGAGGGAAAAAGATGATTCAAGATGCCTGAATGTGAGATCTGCGGCGAAGAGGCCGACCGGCTCATCACGTGCAAGTCCTGCGGCGCCAAGTTCTGCGAGGACTGCGGCTCGCCCATGGAGAAGCTCTGCGAGTTCTGCGCCGAGGAGGAGGAGTTCGACGAGGAAACCGACCTCGACGAAGAGGACTTCGAGGAAGATGAGGACGTGGACGAGAAGAAGTAGGGCTCAGACCCCACCCACTATCCAATGATCGGAGGTATCATTTTTCAAACCCTTTTTTTGGGACAGAACCGAAAGCCTAGTTAGAGCCACCAAGGTTTATTAGCCTCAGAGGCTCGTGGTCTGAGCGATGTCCGGTGAGAGGACCAAGTACTGTCCTTACTGCGGGGCGATGATCGACTACAAGTATGATGTCTGCCCGAGCTGCGGCGCACGGCAACCCCTCATGCCCGAGATGAGGCCGAGGATGGTCAAGAACCCCTTGCTGGCCGCCCTCCTCTCCCTCCTAATAACCGGCGCCGGGCAGGTCTACGTGGGCGCGGTCTGGAGGGGCGTCGCCTTCTTCCTGATCGTATTCACCGTCGGCGTCTTCCTTGAACCCTACGTCAGCTTCGATATACTCATGGTCGTTGGAGTAGCCTTCGCCATCGTATCGGCCTACGACGCCTACAGGCTCGCCAAGGCAAGAAACGAGGGGTAGCATGGCCGTCTGAATGATATCTCCGCCACGCCCGACGGCTAGCTGAAGTCGAGGATGAGGTAGAGGTAGCTGCTTTTGGACGCGACGCCTTCCTTCACCCGCTCTTGGCTTATGAGCTGGAGGGCCTGAGCCTGGAGTAGATTATTCAGTTGTTGTCCTCTGGGCGGATATGCTCCCCGCAGAAGGTGAGGTTGCGGTACTGGCGTCGGAGGGGCTCATCGACGTCCCTGCCTCAGCGGTAGCATACTCCCATGGCTCTCGGGTTGCTCCCCATTTCAACAAACATTTAGATGCGCCTCAGCCATTTCTCAGGTTGTCTTTAAGCGAGATTGTAGCTAAAACTGCTATATACTCCTCCCCCGATCCTTTATTGAGTTCGGTGCGTCCTTTTGAGGTTCTGCGATAGATGTGGCTCCTTCATGGAGCAGACGGCGCAGGGCTACAAGTGCACCAAGTGCGGCCACGAGGTAAAGATAGACGTGATAGAGTACAGGACCGGCACAGAGTCGACGGCTGAGCCGGTCTACGTCGTCAAGAAGGAGGACGTGGAGGCGATCAAGGTCGCCCAGATATGTCCCAAGTGCGGCAGCAACGAGGCGTTCAGGCAGGTCACGGTCTCGCTGGGGGAGCACGCGGGTGTGAAGAACGACCGCTACGTGGAGAAGTTCAAGTGCTCGGCCTGCGGCCACACCTGGGTCAAGAACTAGACCTGTTCACCTTTATCCTCAGGGGTATCCCCTGCTCGACGCTCTTCCCGACGGTGCAGAAATCCTCGAAGAGGTCTATGCACCGGTCCAGCTGGGCGGCGTTCTCAGCTGGGACGTCTGGGGTGAGCTCGACTGAGAGCTCTGCTACCCTCCAGCGACCCCTCTCGTTCCTGACCAGTTTTCCCTCGACGCTCGTCTTCATACCCTTCACATCGGCCCTCGCCTTGGCGAGGCAGAAGAGGAGGCTCGCGCTCAGGCAGTCGCCGACGACCGCGGCGAGCATCTTTGAGGCGTTAGGACCCTGCCCGGCTCCGAGCGGCTCTGGCTCGTCGACCCTGAGCCCCGGGACGCCGTCGAGGCCGAAGTCGACGTCGAAGGCGTAGTCTCCGACCCTATCCAAGGTAACGGAGAAGGTCTTCTCCTCCTCGTCGGACAAGTTCATCGGTTTGAGTATCTGGCTCGTGGGTTTAAGACGGTTTGGGGGATCTGTCCTCGGGCTCGAAGCCGGGGGGCGGGAACTCTTCTGGGTGGGCCTTCTTGTACCTCTGCTCGTAGAAGTAGGCGAAGGCGAAGAGGCCGAAGCCAAGGAAGACGAGGGCCCAGACGAGGGTCTCGTACGAGGTGTCCCCGGAGACGGTTATCAGGTAGATGAGGGCGACGCAGGCGACGAGACAGCCCGCCGAGGTGATGACCATATAGTCCCAGGTCCTCAGCTTCAAGGCGTGTCGACTCCGCTGATCTTAACCCGTCGCGCGACCAAATTATGGTTTTCCCCGTGCTAAGCGTTAAAGCCGCGTGGGCCGGCGTTATCACCCATGTCGGGGATGAGGAGGAAGGAGAAGGAGATCGCGGAGAGGGCGGTCGTTGAGGAGCTGCTCAGGGAGGCCGAGGTCGGCCGCCTCGCGACCTGTATCGGCGGAGAGCCGTACGTTGTGCCCGTGAACTTCGCCTACTACGACGGGGGGATAATCGTCCACGGGAGCCGCGAGGGGAGGAAGATGGCGAACATCGCGGCCAACCCCAGGGTCTGCTTCGAGGTTGACCAGGCCGAGAAGGTTGAGGGTGAGAGGCCATGCGACTACGCGTTCAGGTACATGAGCGTCGTGGTGCAGGGCCGGGCGAGGGTCGTCGAGGGCGACGAGGCGAGGCTAGCCGCGCTGAGGAGGCTCACGGACAAGTATGCGCCGGGCAAGGGTCGCATGCTTACGATGGAAGACCTGAAGAAGTACGCGAACCTCGCCGTCGTCGAGGTCACGGTCGACTCGATGACTGGGAAGAGGAGTCCTGCGCCGTCCAGACCCTGAACCAGTGGCGGAGGCTGTTCTCGACCCACTCCGACCGGTCCGACGGGTAGAGGGTAGGGTAGCCGTGCTTGACGGCGTCGTCCTCGGAGGCGCCCGAGGCTATCTGTGCCTTCATCTCGTCGCGGACCGCCTTGAACCATTTCAGCTGTTTCTCGACCTCGGATTTGTCGCAGAGGGGGCCGTGGCCTGGGACTATGGTCTTTGCGTCGAGCTTCAGGATGGTCCTGAAGGCCTCTATCCAGTCGTCTGGGTTGGCGGTCGGGTCGCCTGCCCATGGGAACCTTCCGACGAAGAGGATGTCGCCTGAGAAGAGGAGTTTGTCGTCTGGGTAGTAGACGATGCTGCTGCAGTCCGTGTGTCCCTTGGTGTGGATCATCTGTACTGGGTCGACGGCGCATGTGCCCGTGAACGTGGTCTTGGGCAGCACTATCCTGAGCCCCTCGAAGAGCCAGGCCCGCTCCGGGGTGCTCTTCATTGTCTCCTCGACCATCTTCTCCAGGTTGCCAGGCGCCCAGATGGTCTTGAGGTTCTCCTCCATCTTCTCCTTGAGCCTCTTGTGGGCGATTATGTCGGTGTCCTCGAAGGCTTGGTTGCCGAAGACGTGGTCTCCGTGGACGTGGGTTAGGAGGAGGTGGGTCACCGGCTTGTCCGTCACCCTCCTGATCTCTTCCCTGAACTTGGCGGCTGAGGCGGGGTACTGGGCGTCTACCGCGACGACCCCGTTTTCGAGGACGATTATGCCCACGTTGCCGCCTGTGAGCCCCTCCGTGTCGGCGTAGGCGTTGTCTGAGACCTTCTCAAGTTTCATCTGTGCATCGTTTAAACTTCTCCGATGTAGGCTTAAAATTTGTCTAGGCGTCTTCGACCCGTCTCGGCGGAGAACGTCCTCGTCGAGGGTCGTCCATGGTCGTCTCCGGGCCCCTGAGGCTGAGGTGGACTTGGGCCGCGGGGGCGTCGTCATGATGAGCTTGGTCTCCGGTTCGCTTGCTCCATACCGCGTCTATGGGTGAGGCTCCCCGTGGTTTTGCCGGATGTGGCTCGCTGTAGCCGCCGCTTCTATATAACTTCTATAGGCCTCTATAGTCTATTTGTGTCTATTTTTTATCATTAGATAGCGTGTGTGATTGATGGGCTCGGGGTCTGTAAATCGGCGCAGGCTGGGGCTGAGGGGTCATCATGAACATCGTTGAGATCGCCCTGTTCGTGGGGCTGTCCCTCTCGTTCCTGATGGCCGTGGCCCTCGGCGGTAACGACGCGGCCTCCCCGACGGCCAACGTCGTCGGGGCGAGGGTTATGACCATTCGGCGTGCCATCGTGCTCTTCACGGTGTTCACGACCGTCGGCGCCCTCTCCCAGGGGTACATGAACATGAAGACCGTGGGGACGGGGATCGTCCCCGGCATAGATCTCCTCGGGGCCATCGTCATCATCCTCACCGCCTTCACGTGGATCATGGTGTGCAACTTCAAGGGGCTGGAGATCTCTGTGACGCACACCGTCGTGGGCAGTATCTTGGGCTACGGCGTCGCGGCGTACGGCGCCGAAGGCGTCCAGTGGGGCATGATCCAGACCGTTGTGCTGAGCTGGTTCACTTCGCCCGTGCTGGCGGCTGTCGTCGCCTTCGCTCTTCACAGGCTCCTGCTGGCGATGGTCCGGAGACACGAGTCCTGGGAGAGGGGGATGGTGCCGGTGCTGAAGCTGGCGCTCTGCTACTCTGCGTACGCCTTCGGGGCGAACGACATAGCGAACGCGACGGGGGTCTACGTGACCGTGACGAAGATAGCGATGGGAAGCCCCCCGGAGGGGAGCGTGATGTTCATGCTCGCCATCTTCGGGAGCATCGGCGTCGTAGTCGGCGGCTTCTGGCTTGGACCGAAGGTCATCGAGACAGTCGCCTTCAACATCATCAGGCTGAACGTCGCGAGCGCGACGGCGGCGGAGGTGGCGAACGCGCTTGTGGTCCACCTCTTCGTGACGATCCCTTACATGGTCATCGGGTACGGTGTGCCGATATCGACATCCCTCGCCAACATAGGGGCCCTCGTCGGCGTCGGCTTCTCGAGCTACGGCTCTTCGGGGATCAACAAGACGACGGTCGGGACCCTGGTCGTCTGCTGGGTGTTGTCGGTCGGGGGGACGGCCCTCGTCACGTACACGCTCTACAGCCTCCTATTGCCCATTACTGGGCCTATTCTAAGCTAGACGTGACCTCAGGGCCCAGTCTCCGCGCTAGAAACGTTTTTGTGCGTCGCTAGCCTCGTGCGTTTGTTATGGGCATCCCCGAGAAGATCAAGCAGATAGAGGAGGAGATGGCCCGTACGCAGGTCAACAAGGCTACGGAGCGGCATCTCGGGGTGCTCAAGGCCCGGCTCGCGAAGCTCCGGCGTGAGCAGGAGGAGGCGGCTTCTAAGGGTGGCGGCTCCTCGGAGGGCTACTCCGTGAAGAAGAGCGGCGACGCTACGGTCGTCCTCATAGGGCTGCCCAGCGTCGGGAAGTCTACGATACTGAACAGGGTTACGAACGCGAGCTCTAAGGTGGGCGCGTACGACTTCACGACGCTTACGGTGGTCCCGGGCGTGATGGAGTACAGGGGCGCCCGCATCCAGATCTTGGACCTGCCCGGGATCATCGCTGGCGCCTCCCAGGGGAAGGGGCTCGGCAGGCGTGTGCTCTCGGTCGCGAGGGCGGCCGACCTCATCCTGTTCGTCCTCGACGTCTTTCAGCCGGGCGGCAGGTCCATCCTGGAGAAGGAGCTCAGGGAGATCGGGATCAGGCCTGACGAGAGGCCGCCCGACGTGGTGATAGAGAAGACCTCGGTCGGGGGCGTCTCGGTGATCGCGCAGAGGCCGCTGAAGAGGATCAGGAGGGACACGGTGAGGGACATCCTCGGCGTCTACGGTGTCCACAACGCCAGGGTGATGTTGAGGGAGGACATCGGTGACGAGCAGCTCATCGACGTGCTGCTTGGGAACAGGGTCTACGCGCCCACGATGACGGTGCTGAACAAGATAGACATGGTCGACGCCGGGGAGCTCAGGAGGATCAGGGAGGGGCTCGTCGGCTACGTTCTCCCGATCTCGGCTGAGGCTGACGTGAACATGGACGAGTTCAGGGAGCAGGTCTACAATAAGCTTCGTTTCATCAGGATCTACATGAGGCCGAAGGGGGGCGAGACTGATTATGAGGAGCCGCTGATCGTGAGGAGCGGCTCGACGGTGGGTGATGTGTGTGATACATTGCATAAGGGGCTGAGGGGCGAGTTCAAGTACGCGCTGGTCTGGGGGAGGAGCGTCAGGTTCGGGGGGCAGAAGGTCGGCCTCGCCCACGGGCTGATGGACGAGGACGTTTTAACCTTCGTGACTAAGCAATAGACGGGGACCCCCCTATGTTTTTTCTGAGCTTGTTTCGGTCTCCTTTCAGTGGCGGGAGCCCTGCAACGGCTTAACAGGCGTATTTTCCTGTACTATTTTATATTTTTATTTCTAAAAATGTACTGGATTGAATGCCCTAATTATAGGTGATCCAGTTACCTCGAAAGCCAGGGGTAAAATTTTATCCTTTTCTCTCTCTTTTCTATTTCTCTCTCTATCTTTCTCTTTATATCTATCATTATATTTCTATATGTTATTATATATATGAGTTTTCTCTCTCTCAAGAGGGATTGAGGAGTGGCTCGTAGGAACGCGCGCGCGGGCGATAGCATCGGAGGATGTATAAGAAACCAATGAATTTTAATGACGTTGACAAAGTTCTCGGCAAAAGAGCTGCAAAGGTTTGAAGATCAATCTGTCAGAAACCTTATGGAATATTACCGGATCCCCTTAATGGAGATATACAACTTTAACACGACAACTAAGCTTGGGAAAAGGGAGAGAATACGATTGAGGATGATGGGTATAATTCAACGTAGGAGGTTATCTTCCAAAGGCTATTTTTATGAATTGACGCCCTTAGCCCTGAAATCCTTAGGTCTTCTTAAATAATGTGATTAGCCAGCATCTAGGATAAGGCGATCCTGATTCAAATGCGCGCTAGCCTCCTATGTTGATTTACCCTTCCAACCCACTCTCCAATCGCGCGCGCGAGAATAAAATCCATTTCATTTGCAGTGCGTGATGGTTATAGTACGCGATGCGATGTCGCCGATTATGTCGAAAACATGCCCCATGTCTCTTTCATCGACTCCCCAGGTGTAGTGCGCTTCCATCGAGTTTTCATTTAACGTTAGCTTATCCAAGCGGTGCATAACTTTCTCCCCCATTACTTGGACGAAGGTTTCCTCCGCTATTTGTTCAGCTTCTTCCCTTGTCAAACCATCTATCACGTTGACAGGGACGAGGACATTCAACTCTCGAATGCCGTTGACAACTACCCTAAACTCAACACGCACATGCAAGCTGGTTTCTAGCTCAGCCACTGTTCCGTTCTGATCTACCGTGCCCTTCCAAGTGAATGCCTCACTGCCTTTGTGGTTAACGGTTACGGTATACGTCGGTTTCCAGACCACTGGGTACTCTACAACTATGTACCAGGGGTCGGAGATGTACTTAAGAGAACAGTATCCTAGTAATCTTTGGGTCGATTCCTCAATCACCCAAACCTCGGGAAGCTTTTCATTAAGCTTGTAGGTGTTGATGAGGTAGGCGATGACTATATCCCGTGCGGATTCTGAGGAAACAATCTGGTCGGTTTGGCCACCGAGCATCTTCTGAGTCATCTCATCCCACACGTCATCGATGATGGCGCGGGTGACCTTGCCCTCGATTACTGTTATTATGATGATATGCTCCTGAGTCTTTCCAAGCATCACGTTGCCGGTTCTGTCACCGTAGCCAGGATAATTGCATGTGAAGCCGATGTTTACCTGCCAGGCATAGGGCATTCGCAGGGTATCAATTTTCAGAACCTTAACTGTCTCCGGGATGCCGTCGAAGCTGAAGGTGGGGCAACCATAAAGCCACTCCAGGGCTATCTGCTCGGCCTCCTCCTGTGTGTGGTTGCTCGGGATAGGTTTCTGGTTTAGCTCATCCCACTTGTTGTCGATGATCGCCATGCTGACCTTTCCTTCGGTTACGTGGATCCTGATAGTGTGGTGGGTGATCACTTCCGCGAGGAGCTGGCCTGTCCTGTCACCGTATCCGGCGTGCTTGGAATCGAACTCGATGGTAACCTGCCAGAAGCTGGGGTAAGCGAAGGTCTGGGCCTGCCAGGATTCTACGACCTTAATGGATTCTTTTATGCCGTCGAACTTGAAGGTTGGCGCACTCTTGAGGTAAGCTAACGCTATCGCTTCGGGTATATTCTCTGTTATGTTAAATAGGTCGTTTTGTAGGGCGTATATGCTAGCCGGTGCTATGACGGCTATAAGCATGATCGCTGCAAGTATCATGTATCTCCTCATTTCTGCATCAGCTATGGCTACGGTGTACTTTAGTATAATCCCAATGTTTAGAACACAAGTTCTAATGAGTAGAACAGCCAGTTTTTAGTTGCGCGCGCGAGGTTCATAGTGCGGTCATGCGCGCGGCATTGTTGATCCTAGGTGTACTTTTGAGAGGTTTGGATATACGAAGGAGAGTTTCAAGAAGCTACATCAGATGAAGATGGGTTGTTTCTAGGTATTCGGGGAACCCCGCTTATTTCGCCGCGCAGATACTTCGCAAGTGGAAGCGCCTCTTCATTGATCAGGCTTTCTATTCTCTGTTTCTCTGCACGAGCGCGGATCAGTGAAACACTGACCTCGCTCTCGAAACGCTTCCCTAGCATATTCATGAACAGTCTGGTCTTCTTATTGTTGAGGTACTCACGTTTCCCGACCCTGCTCCTCTCTCCTCGTCGGCGCCCTCAGTATCTTGTCCCTGTCATCCTCGAGGAACCGCACATACTGCTCCACGTAGCCGCAGTCAGGGCACGCGTACGCCTTCAAGGCGACCCTCCTCCCTATGAATCCGTACTCCTCGGGGCTCCAGTAGACGCCCTCACCGTAGGTCGAGGTCTGCGTCGGGCTGTCCCTCTCAACGAGGAAGCCGCTCCTCATCGCCCCACCGCACTTCGGGCACACCCGAGGCTTGGGTCCCGAAGAGGGGTCCCCCCAGAGGATGTTCTTCTCCCTGTCGAACTCCTTCGCCGGGCTCGTGCCAGCCCCCCTGCAGTTCGGACAGTTGTAGTCCGGCGGATCAGGCATGAAGAACGTGCCGCAGGAGTGGCACCTCCAGACGTTCCGAGAATCCATGGCCTAACACCCTGATCTATCTCAAAAATCGATAAAAGATTAACCCCGACCAGCGGACTCGAATCTCAAAGCGTATCGGATCGTCGCTTCTCGAGGCGAGCCTTGACCTCTTCCCAGGGGACGGTCTGACCCTCCCTGGCCTCCTTCATTCTCCGCCGGATCAGGCGAAGCTCCCTGGCGCTAACCTCGACCTCCGGTATCATCCTCCTCTCCAGCGCGTCCAGCCTCTCCCGGATAGCCACGACCTCCCTGTAGACCTTCTCCAGAAGCTCCTCAGAAGAGACCATCATGGAACCAGACGAGAAACGAGAATAACAACGCTTCCCCCCGACCCAGCGCGACGCCCAAAAAAAATTTCCGCCTTATCCTATGCCACCGTACATAACGGCAAGACCTACCCGACGGCGACGAGCTGTGCCTCGCAGAGCCGCCTGTAGAGCCCGCTCCTCACCACGAGCTCAGCGTGAGTGCCGACGTCCACGATCCTGCCGCCGTCGAGCACGATGATCCTGTCAGCGTCACGCACCGTCGACACCCTGTGAGTAACGATCAGGATCGTCCTGTGCGCCATCTCCACCTTCAGAGCCCCCTGAATAAGCTGCTCAGTATAGGGATCCACGCTAGACGTCGCCTCGTCAAGGATCAGGATCTTGGGGTCGGCCATGATCGCCCTCGCGAGGCAGACGAGCTGCCTCTGCCCGTAGCTCAGGTTCGAGCCGCGCTCGCTCACCTCCTCGTCGTAGCCCCCAGGAAGCCTGCTGATCGCGTCGTGGATGCCGACGAGCCCCGCCACCCTGATCATCTCCCCGTCCGACGCATCAGGCCTCCCGAACTTCAGGTTATACCTCAGCGTCCCCTGGAAGAGGTAGGGCTCCTGAAGGACGATGGCGACCCTCCTCCTCAGCGACCCAAGCCTAACCCTACGAAGGTCGACGCCGTCTATCAGCACCTCGCCGCCCTTCGGGTCGTAGAACCTGCCGACCAAGTTGATTATAGACGACTTCCCCGAGCCCGTCGGGCCAAAGATGGCGAGCCTCTCCCCCGGCCGCGTGGTGAAGCTGATCCCGCTAAGCACAGGCTGGCCCTTCACGTACTCGAATGAGACGTCCCTGAGCTCAAGGACGCCCTCCCCCTCCGGGAAGTCGACCGCGTCAGGCGCCTCCCGGACCTCGGGCTCGATATCAAGCACATTGAAGATCCGCTCAGCACCCGCCAACGCGCTCTGGATCTCGCCGTAGAACGTCGAAATGTTCTGGATCGGGTCCAGGAAGCTCGTGGAGTACTGGACGAAGGCTACGAGGTCCCCGAGCGTCCGCGCCGCGCCCAGGACCTGCCCGCCGCCGACGAACCAGATCAGGGAGCTGACGAGAGCGCTGAAGAAGCCGACCGTGGCTTCGTACGTGTTCGCCACGATCTCCGCCCTTATCTGGGCCCTCATGTTCTGCTCGTTAACCGCGTCGAAGTCGGCGAGGCTCCTCTCCTCCTGCGCCATCGCCTTAGTCACCTTCGCCCCGTACATAAGGTCCTGAACCTTCCCAGTCATCGACGCGATGTTCTGCCTCGCCACCCTCCACTGCTCACGGACGAACCTCTGGAGCGTCCTCGTCACGATAGCTAGGACAGGCGCGATGATGAGGGCGACCAGCGCCAGCTGGGCGTCCAGCAGGAACATGGTGCCCAGGATGGCGACCGCCGTCAGCAAGTCCGCGACCACCCCTACGATGCCAGAGGAGACGAGCTTCTTCAGCGCCTCGGCGTCGTTCGTCACCCGGGAGACGAGCTTCCCCGTGTTCCCGTACTCGAAGAAGCTCTGGCTAAGCTCCTCGAGGTGAAGAAAGAAGTCCGTCCTGATGTCCGCGATCACGTTGAGGCCGAGCTTGTTAATCGCGTACTCCTGAAGACTCATCACCGCCCAGAGGCAGACACCGACGGAACAGTATAGGAGCCCCGCCGAGACGAGGAGACCCCACGAGTCGCCCCGCCCGCCGAGGCCTATCGCGACCGCGATCCCCCCAATTATATCCGCGAGCCACCTGCCGCTCTCCGTCCCTGCGCCGCTGATGAAGTAATCCAGGGTCACCTTGTAGATGTACGGTCCGGCGAGCGTCAGCAGAGTCTTCGCCACTATCAGGAGGCCGACGGCGGCGACCTGAGCCCTGTGCCGGAGCATGTATTCTCCTAGGATGCGCTTCACGAGAGCCCAGTCGCCGAACCTGCGGTCCGTCGACTCCAGTGAGCCCACGTCGTACCTGCCGGAGTACTCCGCCATCAGTCCTCGCCCCCCGCCCCGAGCGTAAGCGTCTGGGACTCTATCAGCATCCTGTACCTCTCGCTAGTCCCGAGGAGCTCCCGGTGGCTGCCGATCGCCGTGACCCGCCCCCCGTCGACGACCAACACCTTGTCCGCCGCCTCGCAGGTCGAGGCACGCTGGGTGATGATGAGCGCCGTCCTCCCGACGAGCAGCGCCTCGATCGCCCTCCTGATGAGGACCTCCGTCTCCGCGTCCACGTTGCTCGTCGAGTCGTCGAGGATCAGGATGCTCGGGTTCGTCAGCAGCACCCTGGCGATGGCGACCCTCTGCCTCTGCCCTCCGCTCAGGGTGAGCCCCCTCTCACCGACCACCGTCTCGTACCCCTTAGGCAGCGTAGCAATGTAGTCATGGATCTGGGCGGCCTTCGCGGCGGCCACCACCTCCTCGTCCGTCGCCTCTGGCTTCCCGAAGGTCAGGTTCTCCCTCATGGTGGCGGAGAAGATGTAGATGTCCTGCAGCACGATCCCAATCTGGCCCCTGAGCGACTTCAGCGAAGCATCGTGGATGTCGTAGCCGTCTATCAGAACCCTGCCGGAGGTGACATCGTAGAACCTGGGCACGAGCTCCGTCAACGCGCTCTTCCCCGAGCCGACGAAGCCGATGATGGCGACCTTCTCCCCCGCCTTCACGCTCAGGTTCACTTCGTGCAGCGTCTCGGCTGCGCCTCCGTAGCTGAAGGAGACGTCCCTGAACTCAATGTCGCCCCTGAGCCTCGGCAGCTGGACCGGGTTCTCCACCTCTGGGACGTCCCTGCCGATGTCTACGACCTCGAATACGCGGCGGGCGCTCACCAGCCCTTCCTGGTAGAAGTCGATGAGGCGGGCGTACATCCTGATGGGCCCGACGAGCTGGGTGAAGTAGGTGCCGAAGAGGACGAGTTCGCCTAGGGTTAGAGTGCCGGCGACGACGCGTATGCCGCCGAAGACGAGGACCAGCGCCACGCCTGTAGCCGTGATCATGGTGTTCGACGGCGTGTATACGGCCTGCAGCCTGGCCGTCCTCAGGCTCCTGTCGACGTAGGCCCTGTTCTCCTTCGCGAACCTCCCCGCGAAAGCCTCCTCCTGGCCGAAGCCCTTGATCAGCTTCTGCGCCGTAATCCCCTCTATCAGCACCGAGTTGAGGGAGTCGAACTGGCTCTTCGCCGCGGCCATCCGCCCACGGACTCTACTCGTGTAAAGTCTCATTGTGAGGAAGATGACCGGCAGCGGAGCGCAGGTGATGAGCGCCAGGTCCGGGTTGACGCTGAACAGCACGGAGAGGGCTAAACCCAGCTGGAGGGTCATCCTGAAGACCTCCCTGACGGTCTCGGAGTAGAAGAGGTCGATGGCGTTCATGTCGCTGGTGACTCGGCTGATGATCTGCCCGGTCCTGACTTGGCCGAGGTAGCTGAACGACTTGTTTATGAGTGCCTCGTAGAACTCGCGCCGCATCACCCTCAATATGTTCTGCGACAGTATCCCCCTGTAGGTCCTGTGGATGACGAAGAATACCCCCCTGAGCGCCGCGAAGAATAAGATGAGGCCGCAGAGGATGACTAGGAGGCCGAACCTGTCCGTGACACCCGTCCAGCCCTTGACCAGCTCCATGAACCAGTTCTGCTGAGCGGGGCCAACGGGCACCAGCACGTAGTCGATGATGAGCATCACAAGAAGCGGGGCAACGAGGCTGTAGATCCCCTCCCTGCCGAAGGCCGTCAGGAGAACCATGATGAAGGAGCCCTTGAAGGGCGCGATGTAACCGAGGAGACGTTTAGTGAGTTCCCAGCTGGATGGGTTGTACTCCTTCATGATCAAGATCCTCGAGGGAAGTAATGATCTTGCTATGTGATTGAACTATATACACTCGTCTATCTAGGAGTAGCCAAGCTTGAGAATCAGGCCCGAGTCTTCAGGACCCTCTTCGACGGAGGGAGCTTCTCCGAGGCGTAACGCAGAACTAAAGCCGATGTTCTTTGCCTCCACTTTAGTAGGTATTTCCTAACCTCCTCTGGGTGTCTCTTCGAGGCCTCCTTGAGCATCCAGCCGACCCCCTTCTGGACCATCTCGTCGCGGTCCTCCATCAGCCTGTCGGCGACGGAGAGCGCCTCCTCCAGCATCCCGCCCCTCCTGACAATAGGGATTAGGGAGACGGCCGCCGCCCTTCTCCTCCACCTGTTACCCGACGCCGTCCAGCCAAGCAGGCGCCCGACGAGGCTTGGCTCGAGCCTGATGGTCTCTGATACCAGGTCACAGCAGAGGCCGTCGGTGTTTGCCCAGTTCGTCAGGTGGTCGACCCAGCCGTCGAAGGTGTCGAAATGCTCCGATCTGAGGCTCCGCCTCATCCGTCTGATGAGGCCTACCGCCACGCCGGCCTCCTCGAGGACGCCGGATGTGTGGAGCTCGCCCCCGACCTCCAACGCGAGGAGGATGTCTCCCTTGAGCCTTGGATAGAAGAGCTTCGCCACCTCCCTCGTCTCAGGCGTGGAGAGGCCGAGCGTATCGATGGGCTCCTTGAAGAACCTCTTCGCCTTCTCAACTCCTGCCGGGTTCGCGTGTCTCCTAAGCTCTTTCCTTATCTCCTCGGCGATGGAACTCATCTGCATCCCCCTATGTGGTCAGGCGCATCGCGCCGCCATCGGCCTCGCTTATTATCACGGGCTTGAGCCATTTTGGCTCTTCGAGGGGGTAGTCGCTCCTGTAGTGGGCGCCTCTGCTCTCCCTCCTTTCCATGGCTGCGCGGACGATCATCTCGGCCGCGTCAAGCGCCATGGGCGCCTCGAGGGCTACGAGCATGTCCCTCCCCCTCGACGCCATCACCCTCTCAGCCATCCCCCTCAGATCGAATATCTCCTCGAACGCCTCGGCGAGGGAGGCGCTGTCCCTGATTATGCCAGCCTTCGCCCACATCGCCTCCCTGAGCCTCTCCATGACTATGTATGGGTTGTAGCCGTTGTCACGGGCCGCGAGGGTCTCGTAGCGCCTGATCTCGGTCTCCGCGAGTTCCTCGACGCGTTTAGCCTTCGCCTTCTTCGATCGCTTCGCGGCTGATGCGCCTGCCCTGGCCCCGAAGACGGTGATGTCTGTTAGGGCGTTTCCCCCGTGCCTGTTGGCGCCGTGGACGCCTCCGACGACCTCACCGGCGGCGTAGAGGCCTGGCACGCCCGTGTAGCCGTTCTCATCTATCACGAGGCCCCCCATGCAGAAGTGGCAGATGGGGGAGACCCTGAAAGGCTTCCCCGCCGCCTTCAGCTTCTCCAGGAGGTACTTGACTGGCCCCGTCGAGGCGAGGTACTCGACGCTCCTGCGCCTGAAGACCTCGCGTGCGTCGACGAGGACGGCTCCTGAGACGCCGCTCCCCTGGGCTATCTCCATCATCACCGCCCTACTGAGGAGGTCGCGTGACTTGAGGACGAGGGGCCTAGCCGTCAACCCGTATTTCTTGGGTATGTCCTCGCCGAGGGTGTTCAGGATGCGCCCCTCCTCCGTTATGGCGCCGCCTACGAGGAAAGGTGGCTCCCCCGGCTCGGCGAGGGCGATAGGGAAGAACTGGACGAACTCCATGTCCCTCAGCCTCGCTCCGGCATGGTAGCCGAGGCTGTAGCCGTCGCCCGTCACCCTGAGGGGGCAGTCAGTCCTCTTGTACAGGGCGCCGGCGCCGCCGGTGGCGAGGACCACCGTCTTCGAGGAGAAGACCACAGGCTCTCCCACGTGGACGTCGTAGCCGACGGCGCCGACGACCGCCTCGCCCTTCTTCAAGAGCTTGGTCACGACGACATTCTCCACCACCTCGACGCCCATCGACCGGCAGTGCTTGACCATCGGCTTCGTTATGCCGAGACCCCTTAAGGTGGGGATGGTGCCGACGGAGACGCCGCCGTGGTGGACGCGCATCTCGACGCCGAATCTCCTCAGCTCGAGGACGCGTTCGCCCCCCTCCTCCGCGAATATCCTCACTAGCTTGGGGTCGTTGAG
>Ga0315288_10005237_pt1 | contig 16495 bp, 13 predicted proteins | sample YL17G11_20_MG_FD_203454 | JGI IMG/M metagenome (GOLD analysis project Ga0315288, IMG submission 203454) | Sediment microbial communities from Yellowstone Lake, YNP, Wyoming, USA - YL17G11_20 | ecosystem: Environmental > Aquatic > Freshwater > Lake > Sediment | place: USA: Wyoming | collected...
GTGCCTCAGGAGAGGATTCATTTTGTCGGAAATGTGATGATCGACACGCTGTTGTCGCACCGCGAATTGGCCGCTCAAAAGGACATTCTCTCCCGACTAGGGATTTCGTCCGGCCAGCCTTACGCGCTGGTCACCTTGCACCGGCCCTCTAATGTGGACGATCCCGACAGGCTGGGTCCGTTACTCCGTGCGCTCGGTGAGCTTGCCTGTGATTTGGACGTTGTTTTCCCGATTCATCCCCGCACGCATAACAGCGCGATGGCTGCGGGGCTGCAACCTCTGCTGGCGCGGCTGCGGGTTACCGAGCCGCTGGGGTACCTTGACTTCCTGCAACTGATGGGCAACGCGAGGGTTGTGATCACCGACTCGGGTGGAATCCAGGAAGAGACGACCGTCCTCGGTGTGCCTTGCTTGACGCTGAGGGAAAACACAGAACGGCCTGCGACGATCGAGTGCGGAACCAACCGGCTGATTGGGACCGATCCTCAGGCCATGCTGGCGGCCGCGCGGCAAATAGCGACGGGGTATAAGTCCTCCGGCCGATTGCCCGAGCTCTGGGATGGTCATGCGGCCGAGCGCGTCGTGCAGGTCCTGAAAACCAAGTTATCGACCTGCTGGGTTGACGGGCGGCAGGTCTGACACTGAGACTGGGAGCCAGAAGGCGGTGCTGGTCCCCTTTGCGCCCTCTTGAACCGAATGTCTGGGCAGACAACCACAGGTGCCGCGACCTTGTCGGCATCCAGCGGAGAGACGGAGTTCGGCACGCACCATTTGCGCCCCGGGCTGAAGATCCGATCGGTTCGAGGCGGAGCCGTTGTCCTGCTGGGCCAGGGACTCAGATTCTTCTTGCAACTGGGATCGACGGCCATTCTGGCCCGCCTTTTGACGCCAGGCGACTTTGGGCTATTGGGAATGGTGGCGGCAATAACGGGCTTTCTTCTGGTATTCGGCGATTTGGGTCTATCGGCTGCGACGATTCAAAGAGAAGACGTTACCCACGACCAGGTGAGCAACCTTTTTTGGGTGAACCTGGCATTCGGGGGCGCGCTTATGTTGCTGACCGCCGCGATCGCACCCGCCATCGCCTGGTTTTATGGTGATACCCGTCTCACAGCAATCACGCTTGTCTGCGCGTTCGGCTTCCTGCTTGGCGGCCTGACTGTCCAGCACCAGGCGCTCCTCAGACGCCAGATGCGGTTCCTGTCGCTGGCAGTTATCGACGTCGCTTCCCTGCTGATAGGCGTGAGCGCCGCGGTTCTGCTCGCCTGGCGGGGGGCCGGTTACTGGTCGCTGGTGTGTCTGCAACTGGCATCCCAGTCGGCAATAGCGGCAGGAGTCTGGATCGCCTGTGGGTGGCGCCCGGGCCTTCCTGCTCGGCACTCCGGCGTCCGCTCAATGCTGTCGTTCGGGGGAAATCTGACGGCTTTCGGGGTCGTGAACTATTTTTCTCGGAATCTCGACAATGTACTCATCGGTTGGCGCCTGGGCGCGTACCAGCTCGGGCTTTACTCGAAAGCTTATCAACTGCTGCTACTGCCAATCGGACAGGTTGTCGGTCCGATTTCCGGTGTTGCGGTGCCGGCGCTCAGTCGTTTGCAGAATGACCCCGTGCGTTTCCGCAACTTCTATCTCAAAGCGGTGAGCTTCGTTGCCTATGCGACGATTCCCGCGATGATTCCGGCGGCGGTCCTTTCGGATCAGATTATTGGGCTGGTCCTGGGGCCGCAGTGGTTGCAGGCCAGCCTTCTGTTCAAGATTCTGGTGGTGGCCGCCATATGGCAGCCCGTCGCCAGCACTGTCGGCTGGCTCTATGTCGCCCTCAACCGCACGGAGCGAATGGCCCGCTGGGGCTTCATGAGCGCACCGGTCATAGTCCTCTCGTTCCTGGTGGGCCTTCCCTGGGGGGCCCGAGGCGTGGCCGCGTGCTACGCGGTCGCGATGACGTTGATGTGGTACCCGTCGGTTCTTTACGCGGTCCACGCCAGCCCGGTATCGGGGCGGGATGTGGTCGCGGCGATGTTCCGTCCGCTCGCAATCAGCGTACTGCTTGGGGGAGCGGCCTACGGTTGCCACGCTGTTCTTGGCCCGCTCTCCGATGTTTGGTTGCTCATTGCCTTTCTCGGTGCCGCCGCGGTTGCGGTTGCCTGTGCGGCAATTCTCTGGCGCAGCCTAAGAAGCGACCTGGGCGACATGCTGGCGACCGCGCAACTGATTCTCGGCCGCCAGGCTTCGAGCGCGGCTTCGCTATGAACTCGAAAACCATGCCGCCTTCCGGCCGTCTGCCAAGAGCGGACTTTCTTACGTTTGGAGCGCCGGCCATCGAACAGGATGAGATCGACGAACTCGTCGCCAGCATGCGCAGCGGATGGCTCGGCACGGGCCCCAAGGTCGCGCGCTTCGAAGAAGATTTTCGCGCATACAAGAACGCGGCCCACGCCGTGGCTGTCAACTCCTGTACGGCCGCACTGCACTTGAGCATCCTCGCCACCGGAGTAGGGCCGGGGGACGAAGTCATCACCAGCGCCATGACATTCTGTGCGACCGTCAACGCGATCATCCACGCCGGCGCAACTCCCGTGCTCGTTGAGGTCGACCCCACGAGCATGAACATGAACCCAGAACCCGTGAGCGCCGCGATCACAGAAAGAACTAGGGCGATTCTCCCGGTTCACTTCGCGGGCCGCCCCTGCGACATGGACGGCCTCGGTGAACTCGCTGCCGCTCATGGCCTTAAACTGGTCGAGGACTGCGCTCACGCAATCGAGGCAGAATACAAAGGGCGCAAGACCGGCACTTTCGGCGACTTTGGCTGTTTTAGCTTCTACGTGACAAAGAACGTCGTTACGGGGGAGGGCGGCATGGTGCTGGCGCGCTCCGAGCGGGACGCCGCTCGCATCAAGATGCTGGCGTTGCATGGCATGACGAAGGATGCCTGGAAGCGCTTCGGAGACGCCGGCTACAAGCACTACCAGGTCGAAGAATGCGGCTTCAAGTACAACATGATGGACCTGCAGGCGGCCATCGGCATTCACCAGTTGAAGCGAGTGGAGTCCCAATGGCAGCGGCGCAGAGAGATCTGGCAGCGCTACAGCGAGGCCTTTGCCGGCTTGCCGCTCGGCCTTCCGGCCCCGCCGGAGTCCGGCACGCGGCACGCCTACCACCTTTACACGATCCTAGTGGACCAGGCGAAGACCGGCATCAGCCGCGACGATTTTCTCGAAGCCATCACTGCCGAGCGGATCGGCGTCGGCGTCCATTACCTCAGCATCCCGGAACACCCCTACTACCAGCGAACGTTCGGCTGGAAGCCCGAGGACTACCCCGAAGCCATGCGAATCGGACGCCAGACCGTGAGCCTGCCGCTTTCCGCCAGGTTGACCGACGATGATGTAGAGGACGTGATCGCCGCCGTCAGAGGCATTGTGCAACCATGACTCTTTCCATCAGCAGCATCCGCCCGGCTTCGAACGAAGAGTGGGACCGTATGTGGCAGGCCTGCCCGTATGCCACCTGCTTCCAGTCGCGCGAGTGGGCTGAGTTATGGAGCGTCTACACGAACGGACAAGTTACTCCGGTTCCGGAGATTGTCCGTTTTTCCGATGACTGCGAGGCGCTGTTGCCCATTTCGACGCGCGCCTGTCTCGGACGTCTCGCCTTCCGCGCGGAATCATCCCCCGCGGGGACGTACGGGGGTTCGCTGGCAACCTGCGAGCTCGGCGCTGGACACGCCCTGCTTTTGCGCGATTACCTGACCGCCCGCTATCAGAACCTGTCTTGGCGCCTGAATCCTTATCAGCCACCCACTTGTGGTTTTGGCTTCAGCACGCTCAGAGCGGACGAAACGGATGTGCTCGATCTGAGGCGGGGCCTCGCTGTTATCTACGACGGAATGTCCAAAGGGCACAAGTGGACGCTGCGCAAGGCGCAGAAAACGGGAATCGTAATCAGACAGGCGCGGGACCTCAGCGACTGGTTAGCATACTATCAGGTGTATAAGGACTCCCTTCGACGATGGGAGAGGCACGCAAGCTCGTCTTACGGGTGGACCTTTTTTGAGGAACTCTTCCGCAGAAATTCACTCAACACGCGACTGTGGTTGGCGCTTCATGGCCCATACGTGATCGCCGGCGCGCTTTGTTTCTATTCCCATAAACGGGTGTACTACTGGCATGGGGCCGCGTTGGAGTCCTATTTCTCCCTAGCTCCCTCCACGCTTCTTTTGTTCGAGGTTATCAAGAATGCCTGCGAGGCCGGATGCGAGTGCTTCGATTTCAATCCCAGCGGCGGCCACGAAGGAACCAAGGCCTTCAAGAAGCGGTTTGGAGCGCAGTCTCTTGCCAGTCCGGTGTTCTTTCATCAAACGATGGGGCTGCGAATCGTGGAGCGATCCTATGCCATTGCAGCGCTGGGACTCTCAGCAGTGCATCGCCTTACAGGCGCCATCGACACCGTCAAGTCCCTGTCAGTGTTAAGACACCGGTTGTCGGCACAATCACGCACTGCGAGGTACTGGGAGGAAAGGGCGCGCCGGTATGGCCGCCGTTCGGTCCTGAATCTTGGTCATAAGGATGAGGAATATGACGCGGTAACAGCTTGTCAGGCGAGCCATATTTTTCCGTCGCTGCAAAAGCTGTTGAATGGAACGGAGAAACTTGTTCTGGACCTGGGCTGTGGCACTGGACGCTTTACCTGGCGACTAGCCGAACTGACTGGCGCGGCGGCAGTGGGAGTCGACCCTGTGAAACACTTACTCAAGATGGCTCCTGCCCATAAGGCCGTCAAGTACGTGCCGATGGAACCAGGGATCATTCCGCTTCCTGACCGGTCCGCTGATGTGGTCTGGGTCTGCCTGGTTATGGGTGGCCTGAAAGAGCAAGAATTGAGCCACACGATCGCCGAGATAGACCGGGTCATGAAGGACTCGGCGGTGTTGTGCCTGGTCGAGAATACTTCGACCAAGGAAGACTCAGAATACTGGACTTTCAGGACGGCCGAGGAATACGCGCGCCTATTCCCCTTCATTGAGTTGACGCACTTTAGTGACTACTACGACCTCGATGAACGAATCTCGATTTTCGCCGGCAGAAAGCGGCGGCACGAGAACGCGACCGTATCCGGCTCCGCGGATGCCCGATTGTTGAGGCCGGCATCCGCTGGCGGAGGCGAGTTTGCATTTGGCAGGTGAGCGTAAAGGGCAAGCCGGGGGCGGCCTGGGCCGGTGGACCCAAGGCCAGGGCGGTGAACAAGCACGGGACAGGGGCATTGGAGACGCCAATTACTTCAATGACTACTACGCTGATCGTGACTGGAAGTGGTACAGGCACATTCTGGCCCTCGCAATCCAGTACTCTGAGCCCGGGGCAATTCTGGATGTGGGAGCGGGCGTTGGTTATCTGGTCGAGTGTGCCATGCGCTGGAACCTTACTTGCTTGGGACTGGAAGGCTCGGCGGCAGCAGTCGCGAGTGCGCAGGCACGGTGCCCCTCGATCAATCTGCGACAGCATGCCCTCAGCGAACCCTTTCCTTTCACTGACGCCTCGGTCGGTTCTGTTTTTATGAACCAGGTGATTGAGCACCTTGAGCCGGAGGTTGCCACGGGCTGCCTGGAGGAATGCTGGCGGGTTCTATGTCCCGGCGGAATGCTTTTCGTATTCTCGCCGAGCTGTTACAACGTAGAGGAAGCAAACGCCGACGCCACTCACATCCACATGTACTCGCCCACGGAACTGAGGCAACTACTCGCTGCCAAAGGCTTCGGGGACGTGCGGTCTTTCGACTCGCCGTTGCCGCTTCTGGGCAGGAGCACTCTGGCGACGCGGGTCATGTACTTCGTATTCAAGCTGACCCGCTGGGAGCGCCTCAGCGCCAGTGCCAACTGCATTGCCTTCAAGGGCGCCCGCTGACACCAAAACCCGGCAGCTCCGTGATCTACCTGTTCTGCAACGAGGGTTATGGCGCGCCGTTTCTCGAAGCGGCCTTGAAGTACGCTGCCGGCGGCGGCCGGCTGACGGTGGTCTACTCGGCGAAGGCCAGAGGGCCCAAGGGGCTGCGTGGTTGCGCTTCGCGGCTCAAGTCTCTTGTGGTTCGCTTCATGGCTCAGCGGAAATTGGCTCGCAGACTGGGAACGCGCGTCCTGCTCGTTCGGAACATCAATTCCTGGTGGTTCCACCGGCGGATCGCGCCAAACGACCATGGCATCGTGGCGGGCTTCAACCAGATCTTCAAGCCATCAACGATCGGCAGGTTCCGCAGCCTGGTGAATTTTCATCCATCCCTGCTGCCATTCTACCGGGGACCCGTCCCGTCGTTCTGGGTGATCCGCAATGGAGAGGAATGGACCGGCTATACCCTGCATCGAATCACCCCAGTCATCGATCGGGGTGAGGCGCTTTATCAGGAGTCGATAGCGGTCGATGGTGCTGTGGAGCCGACCGTGCTGGACGAGCGCATTGCGGCGCGGGCAGCGAGCACTCTGTGCCGGTATCTCGAGCACCTTCAGACCGGCGAGGAATGGAAAAGAGAGGAGCTCGATGCCAGCCGCCTTTACCGGACGCGCGTTGACTACGCTTCTTTTCCGGCCATGGATCGCTGAATGGCCCGCGAAATCAAGAATATCCTCGTCCACCACTTGTTCGAGAATGAGCTGAAGAGGTGCGCCTTCGCGTATTTCTCAGGCCGCTTGATTGACATCGGATGCGGCGATAAACCTTACGAGGCGCTTCTTCTGAAACACGTTGCCGAGTACAAGGGGCTCGAGCATAAGGATACGCCGCACGACAAGTCGAAGGTCGACATCTGGGGGACGGCCTACCACATTCCCGTGCCCGACGCTTCCTTCGACTCGGCGATGTGCATTGCGGTTCTCGAACACCTCGAGGAGCCGGCCGCTGCCTTGGCCGAGTGCTATCGGGTCCTCAAACCGGGTGGCCTGGCATTCTACTCCGCCCCGTTCATCTGGCATCTCCACGAAGCGCCGAGGGATTTCTTTCGATATTCGCGGTACGGCCTTGACTACCTGTTTCGCAAAGCCGGCTTCGAGATCGTTGAATTGCGAGCGCTGAGCGGGTTCTGGGCCACGTTCGGCCAGTTGCTCGTCTATAACCTCTACCGGTTGAATCGCGGCCCGCTCCGCTGGTTGCGAATCATAGATGGCATCGGCCTTCTTCTTCAGCTCTTTTTCTACGTCCTCAACCGAATCGACAAGACCGAGGAATGGACCTGGTGCTACGCGGTGGTGGCCAGGAAGAACGGCGCGGTAAGGAAGCCCGATTAGATGGCGGCGCGGCAGGATATTGACGCGCACCCCGTGAAGAGCCGGGTGTGCCACGTCATCCACGAATACCTGGGTCATACCTTGAACTGGGTGCACACCCAAATCAAGTACACCCCGGAATTCCAGCATTATGTGCTGGCCTCGAAGACGGCCAACCTGGAGGCCTATCCGGTGGAGATGATCTTCACGCCGCGTTGGCGGCCTTCCTCGCGGCTGCCCTTGCTGGACCGCGTCTGTCGCCAGTTTGGCGTCTACCCTCCGGAAAACGTCATCTGTTTTTCGAGAGCGATTCGGAAGTACCCGCCGGCGCTGATGCACGCGCATTTCGGGTGGGATGGCTTCTTCGCACTTTCTCTCAAGAAGCGATTCCGTATTCCCATGGTCACGCGGTTCTATGGCTACGACGTGGGCGTGCTGCCCAAGCTGGCGGTGTGGAGACGCCGCTATGCGACGCTATTCCGGGAAGGCGACCTGTTCCTGGTGGAAGGCAACCGGATGAGATCAGCCCTGGTCGACGTGGGCTGTCCCGCCGGCAGGGTCGTGGTTCATCACCTGGGAATCGAAGTTCATCGGATACCCTACCGGGCCCGCAACTACGAGGGCGGCGCTTTCCGAATCCTCATCGCTGCCAGCCTGGTTGAGAAGAAGGGAATCGAATTTGCCTTGCGCGCCATCCGGACGGCGCTCGACGCCATGCCGGGGCTCGATCTTCGAGTTAGAATCATCGGGGATGGAGTACTTAAAGACAAACTGCACCGCCTGGCCGATGATTTATACTTGAACGATCGAATCCAGTGGTTGGGATGCCAGCCTCATTCGAGCTTCCTGAATGAACTTTATTGGGCGCACGTGCTCGTTTCGCCAAGCCAGACTGCAAGCGACGGCAACACCGAGGGAGGGGCGCCTGTGGCCTTTCTCGAGGCGCAAGCTTCGGGCTTGCCCGTGCTTTCGACATTTCATGCGGACATCCCCGAAATCGTGCTGCATGGAAAGACGGGAATCCTGGTTCCGGAAAAGGACAGCGGCCTTTTGGCGCAAGCGATTCTGACGATGGTGAGCCGGCCCACGCTGCTCATCGAGTTCGGAGGGAGTGGACGCCGCCACGTGCAGAGCCACTACGAAGCGCGAAACCAGGGTGCGCTTCTTTCGGAAATTTACAGCGAGCTGGCCGATGCCGCCGCGCTGGTGCGCAGCCGGCGGCCGGCCATCCAGTAGCATGACCTCATGATCCTGGCTGCCAGAGCCCCTGTTGCAGGCGATCTACTGCTGAATGCTCGCCCGCGCCGCTACGCTCCTGCCGCGAGGCTCCCGTTTCTGTGGCTGTGCGGCTTGGTCCTTTCCTTTGCGTATGAGCTGCCCCTCTGGGAAGTCACGCAGTACGAACGGGCAAACCCCCGATTGTTTGATGTGATGTTCGTCATTGGCGTGCTCCTGGTGTGGCCTGGCCTCCGTACGCATCGGCCGTCGATCCAACCATTTCGGCTGTGGGCAGGAATCGTATTGGTGTTTGGCATCTGCGCGGCGGTAACGGCGCTGGTTCTCGTGCCATGGGAGTACGGTAAGTTTTCCCTCTTTTATGCGGCCAAGTACGCCGAGGGTCTCATTTGCGCATATTTGGCGATGCAAATTCCTTTGACCGCCAATCAAAAGCGACGGATCCACCAACTTGTCATTCTTGGCGGCCTGTTCGTGGCGATGTGGTGCATCCCGGAGTATCTGGTCGGCAAAACCGTGGTCCAGTTGACTGCGAAAAAAACTCTCCGCGTCCCGCAGGGTGTGATTTTCGGTCCCCTGTCCGCTTGGTACTTTCATATTGGCCAATTCAGCGTCCTGGCGTTTGCCATGGCGCTGGCCTTCGTTCCGAAGGCGAGGACGCCTGCAGCAAGCTGGCTTTTTGTTGGCCTGGCCGCTTTCCTTGCCTGGCCGGCTCTGGTTTGTGGATCGCGAGCTTCTCTCATAGGAGTTGTGCTCGTCCTTTCGATCTACGTTGTATTCAACAAGCGCCTGGTCGGCCACATATTACTTCTGGCGGTTGCCGGATCGCTGCTGTGGTACGTCTATACACCGAACCGGAAAGGTGTGGGTCTACGGGATCTCTCGTTGTCGGTCCGCAGATTGCTCGATATTGAAGCAGCCGACATGCCCGAGGGCCATCAATTTCGTTCCAGGGTTCTTGCTTTTGCTCACTCCTCGCTTTCGGACTATCAGCACCACGGCTACATGGCGGTTTTTGGGGCGGGTTTCTATGTCGCTCCGGTTGTCGAGGAGGGCAGCATTCGTTATAGGCTCGGATACGGTATTCACAACTCGTATCTGTTTGCGTTCGAACAAGGCGGCCTGCTGGCTGCACTGCTGTTCGCGTTGTTTCTGGGGAGCTGCTGGAGAAGATTGTCGATGATTGCTCCGTCCCAGGTTGCGAGCGATGCGGCTTTCGGCGTGGGCATGAAGTCGTTCCTTTTTGCCCTGCTCCTGATGTCGCTTGGGGGACAGGTCTTCTGGCACGGCTTCAACACCGGCAACATGAATAGCTATATCGTCGTGCTGCTGGTCATCGGCTGCTGCCCGTCAACGGAGCATGTATGCGCGACCGGAGTGGCGTTGAAGGACGGCCGACCGTTCTTTGCGGCGACGGCGACTCGCTTTCCAGGCACGCGTGCAGCTCTCTCCCCTGGCGTTTCCATCCGGCGGAAGCGTACGCAAAGCACTGTGACGGGAAGCGAACGTGGCTGAGACTCGCATCCTCATCATCAACGACCACATATTCTTCGGCGGTGGCGGCGATGCGGTTCTCCGGCTGGAACGACGGACCTACGAGGAAGCCGGGTATCGGGTCTTCACATTTTCACAGTCCGAGGATGAGGTTCAGGGCACGGCGGACCGGGACTTCGTTTTCCGGGAGAGCAGAAGCCGGCCTGTTCGCAAGCTGGGCAAGTTCCTCTACCATCCGGGCGTGTACCGGGCCCTGGTCAAGGTGCTTGATAGCGTGCGGCCGCACCTGGTGCGGCTGCACCTGATCTCGAAGTACCCGGTGAGTATCTACGACGCGCTCGAAGGCTACCCGGTCGTTCAGACGCTGCACGGCCCCAACCTTTTCTGCGCGACGTCCTGGGGATGCCTCAAGAAGAACGGGGCCGATTGCGAGATGGGCGTCGGATGGAAATGCGCCGCACGAGGCTGCGTGTCTTATCCGGCTCTGCTGCTACACTGGTCGCTGCACCGCAGGCTCGCTCCTTTGGCGAAGAAGCGCGTCAGGCTGTTTCTCTGCCCCAGCAAGCATCTCCATCAGAGCTGCGTGTCGCTGGGTTTCACTCCGGCCGAGCATATGCCCCTGGCCATCGACGAGGAACTCCATAATTCCGCTCCAGCGCCACATGCCGGACCACCTACCATCCTGTTTGTTGGTGTTCTAGAGGTGGTCAAGGGGCCGCACATACTGCTCGACGCTTTCCGTACAATCCGGCGGCAAGTTCCAGACGCGCGGCTCGTCTACGCGGGCCGGGGCAGCCTCGTTCCCGTCCTTCGCGAAAAGGCTGCCCGGCTTGGAATGCAGGAGGCCGTACAGTTCCTCGGTTTCGTCGAACACTCGACAATGGTCCGCCTCTATCAACAGGCGCATGTCGCCGCCCTTCCCAGCATCTGGAAGGAGCAGTTCGGCTTGGTGGGCCCCGAAGCCCTTGCTTGCGGCGTGCCGTGCGTGGCGAGCCGCATTGGCGGCATCCCGGAATGGCTTCACGACGGCGAATGGGGTTATCTTGTTCCGCCCCGCGATCCGGATGCTCTCGCGCACCGGATCTGCAAGCTCCTTCAGGACCGCAGGCTGAGACTGGCCTTCGGAGAACGTGGCCGCGACTTCGTCCGGCGGGAGTACGGAACCGAGCAGTACAAGAGCAATATGCTCCGCCTGGTTAGAGTCCATGCTCGCAGCCCGGAGGCAAACTGTGAAACCTAAGATCATAGATCGAATGGACTATATCCTGAATCTCTGTCGCGGGAAGCGCGTTCTGCATTTGGGCTGTGCCAACTTTCCCTTTACCAGGCAGGAGCTCGATAATGGCACTCTGGTTCATGCCGAGATCGAGAAAGTCGCGGCCGACCTATATGGCATCGATTTGTCCGATGAGGCGATACAACTTCTTAAAATGCATGGGTACCAGAACCTGGCAGCGGCGAATATAGAGGAACTGGAGTATAAAAATCCCTTCGGCGAAGTTGATTTCGACATCGTTCTTGCGGGGGAAATCATCGAACATTTGTCAAACCCAGGTGCTTTTCTGGACGGGACCAAGACGCTTCTCAAGCGTCCATCGGCGAGGCTCGTCCTGACGACGGTCAACGCGTACTGCGCGCATCGGTTCGCTTTTACCCTTCTAACTGGCCGGGAAGCAGTGCATTTTGACCACGTGTACTATTTTTCCCACAGCACCTTGACTGAGCTTCTTACCAGACACGGATACGAAGTGGAGGAGTTTTCTTTTTACTGGGCGCCGTATGTGAAAAAGGTGAACCGGCCCCGCCGTCGATTGCTGTGTTGGTTTGATCGATTTGTATCGGCATTCTGCCCCATGCTGGGCGATGGTGTGATGGCAACCTGCAAGCTCAGAGTTCCGTGACGCCGGCATGACTCCCACTCGAGTCCTCTATTTGTGCGGCGGCCGCAGCTTCCGCGTGCAGAACCCCGGCCGCAAGGTCGGCTGCGTGGCCAAATGCTGGAGGCGGCTGGGCCATGAAGTGGCGCATGTGTGCGGAGGCGACGTCGAACCGGGGGGCGGAGCGGCCGTCGCCTACGGCGCGCCGGAAGTGCATCGCCGGTGGTACCGGAAGCTGTCGGTTGCGGCGCCGCTGGTGCATTCCTACTCGGAATGGCGTGACATTCGACACGACCGAGGGGTGCTCGACCGGGTACGCTACCTTTCCCGGGAATGGAAGCCCGACGTCATCTGGGAGCGTTCCTGCCGGCTGCACATGGCCGGGCTGGTCCTGTCAAGGGAAATCGGTGTTCCGTACGTTCTCGAATGGAAGGACCACTTGATTCCCTACGACCTCTCACTTTTTCACCGGCGGGCGATCAGGACCGAGGCGCGGAAGGAAGCGGAAGCCGATTTCATCGTTGTCGAATCGGGCGTGCTTAGGGACCAACTCGCTGCACAAGGCATCGCGAAGGCACCAATCATTGTCGCGCACAATGGCGTGGACCCCGATGAGTTTCGCAAGTCCGAACAGGACCGGGAAGCAGTTCGCCAGTCATTGCGGCTCGGGCCGAAGGCTGTCCTTGTTGGCTACCTGGGCAGCTACGCCTCCTATCACGATGCTATTCGGCTTGTGTTGGCAGCGGGGATCCTGCAAAGCAGGGGCATCAACGGCCTCAGGTTCCTGATGGTCGGCGACGGAAAAGATCAGGGGATCGTTCGCCGGGCGGCTGAAGACCGAGGACTTCTTGGCTCGCTGCTGGTGATGCGACCCCCCGTGCCCGAGCGGCAGGTGCCCTCGATACTCTCGGCGCTCGACGTAGCAGTGCTGCCCGGAACAACCGACATTATCTGTCCTATTAAAATACCGGAATACATGGCGGCGGAGTTACCAGTAGTACTTCCGGACTACGCCTGCAACCGTGAAGTAATCACTGACGGTGAATCAGGCCTTTTGTGTGCGCCAAAGGATGCGAACTCGCTGGCCTGTAAGCTGGAACTGCTAGCCAGGAACCCGGCACTGAGGATCACGCTGGGACGGGAGGCCAGGCGCCAGGTCCTGCGCCGTTTCACTTGGGAGCAAACGTGGGGTGCCGCCCTGAGCAGCGTGTTGTCAAAATCGGCCGCGTGCGCTTAGCGAACGACCGGGCACACTCGGAAGTGCATACGAATTTGCGCACTCCGGGACTTTCGGTTAGCTGAGCAGCGGACAGCGCGGCTCGCTTTCACCAGGTTGGATGAAACTCCTGGTCGCAAATCTGACGGGCGGGGGCCTCAGCGGGGGATACGTGAAGTATCTCAACAAGCTGCTTCCGCTCCTGCAGGCCGACACCCGGATATCGAAGCTTGACGTGTTCGTGCCGGCTCCATCGGTGTCGCGCGTTAACTTCCGCGTTCATCCTCTGGAAATGCGGGCGATGTTGCCGTACCGCGGTTTGGGGTGTCGGTTCAAAGAACTTCGGCCGGATGTCGTTTTCATACCCATGGCCCACTGGGTGGACTGCGGAGAGATTCCCACTGTCGTGATGTTCCATAACATGGAGCCGTTAGTTGCTCCTTTTCGGGGTAACCCCATTTCAGAGTGCGGCAAGAATCTCGGAAGGATGGTGCTGGCGCGGAGGGCATCACGACACGCGACGCGGGTTATCGCCGTTTCGGAATTTGTCAGGAACTTTCTGACCACGGAGTGGAAAGTTCCGGCAAGCACGATTGGAGTTGTTTATCACGGCATGGAGGCGCCTATGTCGCCGCAGGAAGCCGCCGCACCTGGAATACTCCGGGATCTCCAACGCCCTTTCTTCTTTACAGCCGGCTCGATTCGCCCCGCCCGCGGCTTAGAGGACGCCGTGCGGGCGCTGGTGCATCTGCCGGCTCTCCGCGACCACCTGCTGGTGGTCGCCGGAGTCGCTCCCGCGCCACTCACCTATCAGCAACAAGTGACGGCAACGGCGCGCCGGCTCGGAGTTGTTGACCGCCTCATCTGGGCCGGTCATCTGACTCCTCCGGAAATGTCCTGGTGCTACTACCACTGCGCAGCCTTTATTATGACAAGCCGCGTGGAGGCGTGCCCGATCACGGTTCTGGAGGCGATGGCGCATGGATGCCCGTGCGTCTCGACCAACTGTCCACCGATGCCGGAGTTTTTCGGCGACTCGGCGCTCTACTATTCACCCGGTGATGCGTTTCAGTTAGCCGATCGACTGGGTCACCTACGCGACTCGCAAGACGAAGCGTCCCGGCTGAGAAGGAGGACGGTCGAGCGCGCGCTCCTTTTTAGCTGGGAACGGACGGCGAGCCGCACCATTGAGGAAATACAGTCCGCCCTGCATTAGTCTCGCAGCCAAAGGCGCGCCAGCCAGTTCAGCTTGGGCGAATGAATTGAAGGTATCTACCAGGCGCTCGTCGCCTGGTAGGAGGGCCAGCCGGCCAACCGAATGAAGAGAACGGCAGTGGCTTACGGCCAGGAGTCAGGTAGTACGACGGCCGTCAGACGGGCTATAGGGGCGACCGACGGCTTTTCCTGCATTTCGCGCGGCTCGCGCGTAGTGATCAAGCCGAACTTTACCTACCCTTTTTACAGGCCGGGCGTAACAACTTCCCCGGAAGTACTTGAGGCCGTTGTAGCTCTCTGTGCGGAGAGGACCTCCGATATCACCGTCGTGGAATCCGACGGCGGCTCCCATGCGTGGAGAGCCGAGGAGGCGTTCGAAGGTCACAGAGTTCCCGAGATCTGCAGGAAGTACGGCGCGAAGGCAGTTAACCTGAGCTCAGCGCCGGCGCGCCCGTTCTCAACGAAGTTCGCGGGCGTAAAGGTCCAATTCCAGATGCCCGCCCTACTGCTGGACGGACTGGATGTTTTCATCACATTGCCGGTGCCGAAGGTCCACGTGATGACCGCGCTCAGCGTGGCATTCAAGAACCAATGGGGATGCATACCGGACGTAAAACGCCTCCGATATCACCCAATCTTTCCCCACGCAATCCTTGCGATCAACCGTATTTTCCCACGCACCATCGCTATCGCCGACGGCACCTACTTCCTGAACAGAACCGGGCCGATGGGGGGGGATCCTGTGCGGATGAATCTGATCCTCGCTTCGACAGATTTCGGCGCGCTCAGCTCGGTGGCCGCTCACATCATGGGAATCGATCCCCGCCGGGCGCCGCACAAGCGCCTGGCCATGGAGATGGGAATGATGCCGAGGTCCGTCGAGGAAGTTGAGATCGTCGGTGACTGCACGGATCTCTCGCTTTTTCGGCAGCAGTTTACGCTTCAACGTACGTGGATCAACTGGGTGACATTGGCCGCCTTCAAGAGTCGCCTCGCTACCAAGATCGTTTACGACTCTGTCTTCGCACACCCGATCCACGAGGCGCTCTATGCGCTTCGCGGAAAGCCGAGCGACATCGCGCCGAAGTGGTGAAGCCACAGCATGAAAACCCTCTTTCAATCGTATCGCAACGGGGTCGTTAGCATTGCGGCAACGCCGCTGCCGAAGGCTGGTGCGCTCACGCTAGTCTGCGCAACCGCCTGTTCGCTGGTAAGCAGCGGAACTGAAAAGTACATGGTCGAGATGGGGCGCAGAAGCGTGCTCGGCAAGGCGGTCGCAAGGCCTGACCTCGCCCGTCAGGTCATCGCCAAGGTGCAGGCCGAGGGAATCGCTGAGACCTACCGCCAGGTGATGGGACGTCTGGAAGCGGCGGTACCGCTCGGCTATTCCTCCGCCGGCGTGGTCGTTGATGTGGGCTGTGGCGTGGCTGATCTTGTCGTCGGGGATCGCGTGGCCTGCACCGGCCCGGGTACCTCGGGCCACGCAGAAGCTACCTGCACGCCGATTAACCTGTGCGCCAAGATTCCAGAAAACGTCACCTTTGAACAGGCGTCGTTCGCGGCCCTAGGCGGTATCGCCCTGGAGGCCATCCGGGTAGCGCATGTTTCATTTGGGGAGAACGTAGCCGTCATTGGGCTTGGTTTGCTGGGCCAACTCGCAGTGCAACTGCTGTACGCAGCCGGCTGCCATGTCGTCGGCATCGATCCGGACGCGCGCAAGGCGGCGATGGGCGCCGAGCACGGCGCGGACGCCGTCGCTTCCGACTATGCGGCCTTCGCCGTCGCCTGTCGCAATGCCAGCAGGGGGCACGGGGTGGACGCGGTGCTGATTCTCGCGGCCACGAGCAGCAACGAACCGCTTGAGCAAGCCGCCGAGGCCTGCCGCGAACGCGGCCGGATCGTCGCCGCCGGACTTACCGGCCTGGAAGTTCCACGGAAGACCTTCTACGAGAAAGAACTGGATTTCGTCGTCTCCCGGGCCTGGGGTCCCGGCCTCTACGATCCTGCCTACGCGCAAAAAGGCATCGACTACCCCTACGCTTACGCTCGGTGGACCGCAAAGCGGAACATGGAGGAGTTCTTGGCCCAGGTGGCGCGCGGAAGCGTCAAGCTCGACCACCTGATTACCCACCGCTTTCCGTTCGAACGCGCTCTGGAAGCGTATGACCTGATTCTTGAGGGCAAGGAGCCATACATCGGGGTCGT
>Ga0315288_10005239_pt1 | contig 16493 bp, 13 predicted proteins | sample YL17G11_20_MG_FD_203454 | JGI IMG/M metagenome (GOLD analysis project Ga0315288, IMG submission 203454) | Sediment microbial communities from Yellowstone Lake, YNP, Wyoming, USA - YL17G11_20 | ecosystem: Environmental > Aquatic > Freshwater > Lake > Sediment | place: USA: Wyoming | collected...
CGTGTTGTCGGCCCGCGCGGGATGTGGTATCATATCGCATTGGCCGCTAACGCCGGAGACGCGCGGTTTGCGGCGCGGCGGCCCGGAGCGCATACATGACGACAACAATAGAGCAGGAAGTGTTAAAGTGCGCGCGCTGCGGCAAATGCCGGTCGCAGTGCCCGGTGTTTCTTGAGGTCGGCACGGAGTCGAACGTCGCCCGCGGGCGCATCGCGCTTCTCGACGCGTACATTCAGGGGCGAATTCCCTATTCCGAGCGCGTGAAGGAAAGCATGATGACGTGCCTGCGGTGCCTGCGCTGCCAGGAGAATTGCCCCAGCGGCGTGGCGGTGGACACGCTGCTCAATTTCGCGCGCGAGAAGATGGCGCAGGAGTTGGGCGTGCCGTTTTTGGGGCGGGTGGTTTTCCGGGGCGTTTTGCCGCGGCGGAAACTTTTCAATGCGCTTGTCCGAGCGGCGTCGGTCTTCCAGAAACTTCTCCCGCGCTCCCGCGAACAGCGGCAGTTGCGGCATCTGCCGCTGCTTTTCGGCGGCAAGCGCCGCATCCCCGGCCTGTCGAAGCGCAGCGCGCTGAAAATCCTGCCGGAAGTATCGAGGGCGAAGGACGAGAAAAAAGTCGTCGCCTTCTTCGTGGGTTGCCTGACGAACTACTCCTACGCGCATGTCGCGCAGAGCATCGTTGAACTGCTCAACCGCAACGGCGTAACGGTCGTAACGCCGAAGGGCCAGTTGTGCTGCGGCCAGCCGGTCATTTCCTACGGCGACATGAAGGCGGCGAGAAATCTCGCCGCGCGCAACGTGGAGACGCTGAGCGCCGTGAAGTGCGACGCCGTGATTACGGGCTGCGCGTCCTGCGGGAGGATGCTGCGGAAAGAGTATGGCCCGCTGCTCGGCGAGTCCGCGGCGGCGCTGGCGGGAAAAATGTATGACGTGGGCGAGTTTATTGCGAAGTTTCTCGACGCGAAGTTTGAGCGGCGCGCCGAGAAGGTTACGTATCACGACCCGTGCCATCTGAACTGGGGGCAGGGGATTGCGAAGGAACCGCGGCAGTTGCTGAAGGCCGCTGGGGATTACAGCGAATTGGCGAACGCCGTGCGGTGCTGCGGGGGCGGCGGGTCATTCAGCCTTTTCCATTACGACCTCGCCTCGCAAATCACGGCGCACAAGGTGGAGTCGATAGAGAGTTCGCCAGCGGAAGTAATCGCCACGTCGTGCCCCGGCTGCATGCTCCAGATACAGGACAGGCTTGCGGCGGCGGGGTCGAGCAAGCGCGTGGAGCATCTTGCGGAGTTTCTTCTGAAGGCGAGCGGGGGAAAGTCTAGGAGTTCCCGGAGGCACGAAACGGAATTGGAAGGCAATGCTTGGGAGGCAATACCATGAGAACGAGGGATATTCTTTTGGTGGCGCTGGCGGCGCTGTGCGTGACCTACGGGGGGTATAACATTGGCGCGGCGATTCTGACCCCCAAACAGGGCGCGGATTTTGCCCCGTACTATGTAACCGCGCGGCTGGCGTTGGACGGCAAGTCCGAAAACATGTACGCGGGGAAAGAGGAATGGGTGAAGATTTGCGCCTCCTATGGCGTACGCGGCGCAACGGTGGAGGGAGAGGAGAGAACCGTAATCAGGATGGCCTACCCGCCTCCGGCGGCGATTTTGTTGTCGCCGCTTGCGTTGTTACCCTTCAATAAAGCGCGCGCTGTCTTTTTTCTGGCCAGTGTTGTCGCGGTAACAGTTGGTCTCTACCTGCTCATGTCCAATCGCCCTTCGGACAGGAAAGGTTATGTGATACTGGGAAGCATTCTGGCGGCGTTCATATTCTTTCCCACGTGCGACACTCTCCAGATGGGGCAGGTCAACGCCTTTCTGATTTTATGCTGTGCTCTCGCGTTATTTTTCGCTCGCAAGGGGCTTGAAGGGATTTCAGGGTTTTTCCTTGCATTGGCGATAGTGGTGAAAATCTTCCCGGCTGCGTTGTTGGCGTTTTTCCTGCTGAAACGACAGTATGTGGCTTTCACGACCGCACTGGTGGTTGTAGCACTGCTTGTCGCGCTGTCGCTCGCCGTTTTTCCTTTGAGCCTGTACGGCGATTATTTTGCGAAGACGCTGCCGGCGAAGACTTCCGGCGGCGAGGCGTTATACCGGGCTCAAGGCTTTGAGGGGTTCTTTTCCCGCCTGTTGACCTCCAATGATTACACGAAGGCAATTGCGGATCGACCCGTTATCGCAAAATACCTGGCGCGCGGCTTTGGGGCGCTTGGATTATTGATCGCCGTACTGTTGACCTCAAGGAAAGCGGGACGGGGGACGTTCCGTTATGAAATCGAATACGGCATATACCTTGCGGCGGCGTTTCTTGCCATGCCGACGGCATGGGAACACCAGGCTGTGTTTCTGCTTTTTCTTTACGTGCCGCTTCTTGATTATCTCTTGATCCGCAAGACAGGTGCGCGAGCCATGCTGTTCTTCATCCTCGCATCTTTCTGCGTCTGGTCATTCGTTTTGACAAGGGGCCATGAGTACGAATCTTTGCCTCATAATCTGGTTGGGAACGTCGTGATGTCGGCCAAGTTTTACGCGACCGTGATTTTGTTTTGTTCCGCCGCCATTGTTCTGCTTGGAAGGCGGCGAAGCGATGTGCTTGAGATGGTTCAGGCCGAGGTTAAAAACCCGCCTGAGATTTCACGGTAGAATCTTATCCGAGGACATCATGCTGCTGGGTGATTTCAAAATTCAATTGTTGCCGGACGGGGATGTCCTGGTGGATGGCGGGACGATGTTCGGCGCGATTCCAAAGACTATCTGGAGCAGACTCGTCGAGTGCGACGGCCGCAACCGCATCCTCCTGGCCATGAACTGCCTGCTTGTCGAGACGCCGGAGAAGCGCATTCTCATCGAGGCCGGCGCGGGCGCGGAATGCGCTGCGGACGCGAAGCGCCTGGACGAGTTTGTTGGCGTGAAAGGCATGCGCCGCCGCATCGAGGATGCGGGGCTGAAGGTCGGCGACATTGATATGGTAATATTTTCGCACCTGCATTATGATCACGTCGGCGGCGTCCTGGAGAATATCGGAGGGGAAATGATTCCGGTCTTTCCGAAGGCCGAATACGTGGTGCAGGCGGGCGAGTGGCGCGACGCGTTCAACACGAATGAATTTACGAAGGACGGATACGATGAGCGCGCTCTGACAGCGCTGAAGGAGGCGCGCCGGATGCGCCTGATTGAAGGCGACGCGGAGATTTGCCCCGGCGTGCGCGCGCTGGTTACGGGCGGGCACACGGCATTCCACCAGATTATTATGATTGAGTCGCAGGGGAAGAAGGCCGCGTTTCTCGGCGACCTTATTCCCACGGCGGCGCACGTGCCGCTTGCGCATATAATGGCGCTGGATGTCAGCCCCCTGCAAGCGCTTGAGGCGAAGCGCCGCTTCCTGCGGCAGGCGGCCGCGGAGAACATACTGTGCTTTTTCAGCCATGAGCGCGGCCGTCCGGCGGGCTACGTTCGCAGCGGGGAGGGAGGATATTTTCTTGAGGAACGGCGGGACGGTTAGTCCTGTATTTCTTGCACGAGGTTCAAACTTGTCGCTTAGTGTGCACCGGCGGGGACAGTCCCCATCCACGAACTGGCCCCGATCTTTCATTGTGATAAGCATAAGGAATATCGGGGCTGCGTTCCGTAATGGGGACAGTCCCCTCTGGTGAGAAAGGCGGGGTAGGGTGAGATTGCCGCAAACATCCGTTCCGCTCCGTTCGTATTTTAGAGCAGATAACGTTTGTTCTTAGGCTTGCACGTCATATTTTGAGGGAAGGACCATGTCCGCGAAGCCTCTAATACTATGCGTTTTAGCCGCGGCGCTTATGGTTCTGCCGTCGCTTCCGCTTGCCGTTACCGACGAGAACCCGCCTGAACAGAACAGCGCCGAGAATTCCGCCACTCTTGAAGAAGAGGAGGAGGTTACCGATCTCATCAGCCAGGCCGACAAGGAATCCTCCGAGGGGAACTGGGAGGACGCGGCGCTTCTGTACCAGCAGGCCGCCGAAAGGGTCCTGGAGGAGTATCCTTCGTGCGTGGTCAAGGCCGCCGGCGCATCCAAGGCCGGCCTTGAGGTGTACGTCAGCGCTTACGATTATTGCCAGCGGCGGCTGCTCAAGATGGACGAGAAATCGCTGAAGGCGTATAGGGAACAATACGACGGCGTCGCGGCCGACGCTTTGAATGCCGCGGCAAGCGAAGGCGACCTAGACAAGATGTACCGGGTCGGCGAGCGTTATCCTTGCACCGAGAGCGGCCTGACGGGGCTGCAGAGCGCGGGCGACATCGCGGCGGAACGCGGAGATTACGTGTTCGCGGCGCGGTGCTACCGGAAGGCGGTGGACATCATGACCGCCATCGAGGGCCGGAATGAAGAGGCGCGCCCCGCGTACGCGCTCCTGCTGGCAAAGGCGCTCGGCGCATACGTGTCCATGGGCTGGGAGGGCGACGTGGAGGCGATAAAGAACCTTGTCGCCGCGGATGCCGCGCTGTCCGGCTTTGAAATAATGTCGCACGGCAGGAAGGTCGCGCTGGGCGCGTATGTCGATGAAACGGCCAAATTGCTCAAACACGAGACCAAGACGTCGGTGAACGGGTATCCCATGATAGGCGGCGACGTTTCACGTTCGCTCCTGATGCCGAGCGTGTCGGGGGAAATCGGGGACCTCAAGTGGAAGTATGAGGTGGCGCTTGACCCGAACATGCAGAACATGAAACAGCAGTGGCAGACGCCGCAAAACAGGACGGGCATGTTTCAATACTACCTCGCGCGGATTCCGGTGGTCGGCGAGGGACTGGTGGTGCTGGACACGGGCGGGAGCACATTGGCCATCGCCGAGAGCGACGGAAAGGAGGCCTATAGGTTCCCCGTCGGCGCATCGGACAGGAACATGATGGCCTACGGCTATTACAACATGGGTTCCTACTTCTCATGCGCCATACAGGACGGCATTGCCTATACGTGCATACTCGGCCCACAGATATACAACCAGTTCGGCAACATGACCGTAAACGGGACGCTTTACGCCATCGATGTTCACACGGGCAAACTGGTATGGGACAGCGCCAGCGCAAGCAGCCTCCCGAAAGATGAAAGGGTTAGCGGCGCTCCCGCCGTATTAGGCAACAGGCTTGTGTTCGTATCGAACAAGGGCGGCAACGGCCAGATGGATTGCTACATGAACTGCGTCGATGCGAAGACCGGCAAACTGGAATGGCGCTGCTACGTCGCGTCGGGCTTCACGAACATGATGGCCTTTACCGGAATGCCGCCGTTTCCCGATGTTATCGCAATCGAGGGTGATATCGCGGTCGTCGCCAGCGCGACCGGCGTCATTGCCGCGGTCGATGTAAGGATGGGCCAGTTGATTTGGGCCGCCAAGTATCCGCAGGACCTCGCTGATGCCGCGATGAACGGAAGGGTTCCCTTCAACCAGGCGCGGCGGTGGTGCTTCAATTATCCCATCGCGGTCAACGGCCATGTGATAGTCCAGCCGCAGGATTCTACCTCCCTCTATTGCCTTGACATCGCCACCGGCGCGGTCAAGTGGATGCAGAAGATACCGGACATGTGCTACCTCGCCGGCGTTGACGGAGGAGAGGTCTACGTCATCGAAAAGGCGGTCATGATAATTGACGAGAACACGGGGAAACTCATTTTTCGCGGTAACGACCTGGGCGAGACCCCCGCGGGCCGGCCGGCGCTGACGAAAACGGACCTGTACATCTCCACCGACGTGTCCCTGCTGCGCTTTGACCGCAAGGAAAGGAAATTCGTTCGAGTGAGAGAGTGGGCCGCGAAGGGCCTCGAACCCGGCAACCTGCTCCTCACGGAGGAAACGCTGTACGTTGTGAACGCCGGCGCCGTTTTCGCCCTCAACGGCCCGGGGCTGATTGACAGGCTCAGGGAGAAACTCATTAGCGAGCCGGACAATACGGCGCTGTTGTACCGCTACGGCGATGCCTTGCTGGCGGGAGACAAATATGATGAAGCGTTGAACAATCTCCAGAAGGCGATGGACCTGGTGAAGCCGGAGGAGCAGTACGGCGGCAAGCCGCTGCGGGACCTCATCTCGGAAAGCCTGTACAAGTGCTGCCTTGGTTATTCGGCGCAATTCTCCGCGCAGAACAATCGCGATGAGGCGCTGAAGTACGCCGACCTTGCGGCCAAGTACGCCGTTGACGACGACGGGCGGCTGGCGGCGAGGATGGCCGTCGCGGGGATATACGAAAAATCAGGCGACGAGCAGTCGTGGCGCTCGGCCGTCGATTTATACCAGAAGATCATCCTTGAACTGCCGCACGTGTTCTCGGATTTCGGCGGGCCTTACGAGCAATCCGCGGCCATGTTTGCGGCCAACCGCATCGACGCGATAATCGCCGCGCACGGGCGCAACCTGTACGCGCCGGCGGAAGCGGATGCGGCGAAGGCGCTCGCCGATGCGCAGACGGCGGGAAGCATTGTGGCGTACATCAAGGTTTACCAGCAGTATCCCAACAGCCTTGCCGCGCTCGACGCGCTGACGCGCGTGGCGAAGCGATATGAGGAAGCAAGCAGCAAGTCCATGGCCATCGCCGCGCTCAACGCGGCATCCGAGCGGTTCAGCCGCTTCAGCGAAAGCGCCCCCGCGAACCTGGCGCTGTACAGGCTGGCGCTGGACCGCGGCCGTTATGATCTGGCGCACAAGGCGCTTGACGGGCTTGCCGCAATGCCGCCGGATTTCCAGGCGGAAATCGACGGCAAGATGACCGCCGTTGCCGCCTACGCGCAGGAAAAAACAAAGGAACTCGAAGCGCTCGCCGCCGCGTCTGACACCGGCTTGCCGGTCGCGGACAATCCGCAACTCGCGCGCACCATCAAACTGGCGGATGCGGGAGCCGGCTATGACATCCTTGACGTGGCCGGCAAGGTTCCGGCGCCCCTTGCGGACAAATTGCTTCTGAAGCACAACGGGACGGTGGAGTGCTGGAATCCCGACACCGGCGAGAAGATATGGACGAGCGGCGCATCAGTGGGAGTGGGAATCGGGGTGGAACTGGCGCAAGGCCCCGATGGGGCGGTGATGATTCAGAACGTCGTTCCCGGGTATCCGGCGGAGGCGGCCGGGCTTCTGCCGGGGGACAGGATTGACAAGGTGAACGGCAAGGATGTTACGTCGGCCGACGAATGCAGGCAGGCACTGGCGGGCCTCAAGCCCGGCGACAAGATAAAAATCGCATATACGCGCAACAATCAGGGCCACGAGATCGATGTGGCGGTCGCGGCGATGCCGCCGGCAACGTTGGGGCAGATACTTTCGGGTTTCTATACCAGCGACGGGAATATCGTCCTGAGTATCATGAATCAGGGCGCCAACGCTGCGGAAATGCGGTGCATAAGCGGCAAGACCGGCGAGACTGTCTGGAGCCGAGGCGCGCAAATGGTTGCCGGCATGCTGCCCGTCCACGGCGAGGCGCGTGCAAAAGACGTGATTGGTTTGATGGAACAGGACAACGGCGCTTCATGGATCCATATAATTGAGCCTGCGAACGGAAAGATCGCCGCGCGGATACAACTTGCGCAGAAAAATTATGCGGGCACCGGCATGTTGGGGTCGGACAGCGTGACGGTGATGGAGCTGAATCCCCTTGTCTGCCATGTGTATGACATACTGACCGGAGACGAGAAATGCCGCGTGACGTTCAAGGGCGCCAACTATAATTTCTCGGCAACGCCGGTAACGCTCGCGGGCGACTTGTTGGTGTTTTCCAATGAAGGGATTCTGAACGCGGTGAACATTCGCAGCGGCGAGATCGTGTACACGCAGAACAACCAGAACACCGGCAATTTCTACGCCCTCGAAACCTCCGAGCGGTACATCGTAATCCACCGACCGGGGGGAGGGGGAAATCAGGCCATCATCCTGGATTCCACCACGGGCAAGGTTACGGCCAAGTTGAACGCTCCCCGGCCTTATTGGCAGCTTTCTTTGTCAGGTGACCACGTGTTTGTCAGTGGCGCCAATGACCGAGGCGAGCCGATAATGGACGTATATGATGCGCGTACGGGAAAACAGTTGAGCGCAAATATCCAAGTGGGACAGGACATGTACGGCAGGAGCGGCAGAGTTGTCGGCAATTACATTATTGTAGCAAACGCCCAGGTACGGGACCAGAAACAGGTAGCCGTTACAAAGATTATTGACTATACGACGGGTAAATTAGTCTATGGATCCGAGCAGGATATGCAGCAAGGGCGGGTAGCGCTGGAACAGGCGACCGTCGTCAACGGACGGATTTGCTTGCTCAGGCAGGGCGAGGTTGCCATATACAAGTAGGATTTGACTCATAAACGCCTTTTGACCAAGGCGGTGCCAACAAAGGCAGACGTGGATTTGCGTCTGCCTTTTTATTTTATCCCCCGCCAGCCCATGGATTTTGTGGAAAAGCGCAAAATCTCCCACAATAATCATATCAGGCCTATCCTATTGCACTTACACAACATTCCGGGGAGAAAACTGCGCTGTCAGGGAAATTTTTTTTAAATTCCACCGCTCGCAACGCATACCATATATAGGTATTTTATTTCGAAACATATCAATAACTTGTATTTATTTGAGAAAGAGAAAAAAAATTGCGGAAATTCAAAAAAAGTACCTTGACGAAGGTGGGAAAAAGAGGTATAATAGTAGCATTAAGTGGGAATAAGTGGTAAAGGCCAGCGGAAACTAACAAGTTATGCACAAAAGGCGGTTTTTCTAACTCGCTGGCTTATAGCCGTTAGGTAACTATAGCGCTGTCCAAATTGTTAATGTCCCCACACTTGATATTAACATTAAATCGGCAATTTGTAAGTAAAAACTAAAGAGGGGAACACCGAGAGCGCCGAAATTTCATGTTCAGCGGTTTCATAGGCACATACGAGCAGACGCTTGACGAGAAGAACCGGATTGTGGTGCCGGCGAAATTTCGCGCGCTCTTTGAAACCGGCCTTGAGCCGGCCTCTTTTTACCTTACGCGCGGCCCCGAGAGATGCATTTTGATGTTCACCCCGGAACAGTGGCAGCGATGGGAGGGGGCGGTAAGCGCTGCCACCGAGGCGAAGGAAATGAAGGGGAGCGTCAGGAATTTCAACAGGATTGTTTACGCGAACGCCCATTTTTGCACATGCGACAAACTCGGGCGAATTACGATGCCCCCGCCTCTCGTGGAGTACGCGGGGCTTGCAAAAGAAGTGTTTATCATCGGGGTGAAGAATCGCATGGAAATATGGTCGGCGGAGAAATGGAACGAGTACCAGTCCCGCGTTCTCGATGATTTCGAGGACCTGGCCGAGGAAATCTACAAGTAGCGAATAGGACAATCGTTCCAGGAGGGGAGGAGAAGTTATGCGGAACATTACCAGTGGTCCGGCACAATGCCAGGGTCTCACCGCGAAAAACGGCGCCATTGCACGGGCGCTTTCTTTTTACCCGAATTTCGAGCGCATGCCGGAGTCTGAGCGCGTCACGGTCCGCAACGACCTCGTCCTGATTATGGCCCGGCTCCAGAAGGCGCACTCGGCCTCGCCGTCCGTTGGCGGCGTCGAGTTCAGCCCGCACATGGCCGCGCTCCTCGACTTCGCGGGGTTGGCCTGAGCGCCAACGGGGAAACCGTGGGCGGCCACCAGCCGGTACTGCTCAGGGAAACGCTTGAACTTCTTGCGCCGGCTCCCGGAGAGACGTTCGTTGACGCCACGCTCGGCTCGGCCGGGCACGCGTTGGAAATTGCAAAGAGGCTCGGACGAGACGGCAGGCTCATAGGAATCGACCGCGACGAGTCGTTCCTGGAGCAGGCGAGAAAAAAACTCGAAAATTGTGAATGCGGGAAAAGTATCGTCCCGGGGAATTTCGAAAACCTCAGGGGGATATTAGAAAAGTTGAACGTAGAGTGCGTCGACGGCCTCCTTATGGACCTGGGAGTTTCCTCGATGCAACTGGAGACAGGTGAGCGGGGGTTCAGTTTTTTGCTCGACGGCCCCCTTGACATGCGGATGGACATGGAGATAGGTCAACCCGCCGGTCATTACCTGAAGCATCTCTCCGAAAAAAGTTTAACGTCAATTCTCCAAACGTATGGCGAGGAACGCTACGCGCGGAAGATCGCCCGAGCGATCGTGCAGGCGCGGCAGCGGCAGCCCCTTGCCACAACCTCAGATCTCGTTAATGTGATTTTGCGCGCGGCGCCGCGGCGGCACGGCCGGATTCACCCGGCCACCCGCGTCTTTCAGGCATTGCGGATTCTCGTGAACCGGGAACTCGAGTGCCTTGAAAACGCCCTCAGGAACATCGAGGACGCGCTGAAGAGAGGCGCTCGGATCGCGGTCATCAGTTTCCACTCGCTGGAAGACCGGATCGTCAAGAACGCCTTTCGCGATAAGGCGAATGCGGGCGTCTTTGAAATCCTCACTCGCAAGCCGGTAACGGCCTCCGAGGAGGAGATGCGGGACAACCCGCGCTCGCGAAGCGCGAAACTCCGCGCCGCAAAAAGAATCTGAACCGCGCCCGGCGGCGTCAGCCGGTGTGAACGAACGGTTCGGTCGTTTTTGCTTTTTTTGAACTGGAAGCCGTGCAACTGCGCCATTTCATAATCATCGTGATCTGCGCCACCGTCCTCGGCCTTGCGACGGTGTATTACGCCGTTCAGGACGTCAAGATCGGTTACGCGTTGGCGGACCTGAGCAAGAGAAACGCGGACCTGCAGAAGAGCATCCAGAATAAAGAGGTGGAACTCGCCACAATGCCTGAACTGGAAAGCAAAAATTTGGAAAAACTGAACAGTAAATACGGATTGGGCCTGAAGCCTCCCGGCCGGTAGCGGCGCGGGCGTGAAATGTTTATCCGGGCGTTTTCTCGGAAGGAATTGTTAGAGCGAAGTGTGGAGGAGTAGAACATGAAACGATCTGCCTATATCGGACTTGGCGCGCTTCTTGCGCTGATGTTGGGCCTGGTGTTCGCCGTTAATTACTGGTGCACGAATAACAATGGGGCGCCAATCGATGCCGACTGGATGCGCGTGCACGGTGACGAAGCCACGGCTCGGGGAAGTTCAGGCGGCGAGGGTCAGAATCCCCGCGGCGCCACGGTTACCAGTTTTGATCCCTATCGCGCGGCTGTCCCGCCGGCGCAGCCGGAGAGGCTGCAGATAGACACGTCGTCCGGCGGCGCTCCCGTTCCGCCCGCGAATCCGGCCGGCGCCAATCCCGCGCTCCAGCCCATTCCTGTGCCGTCCGACCTTCAGGGACAGCGATACACCGTGCAGCCGGGCGATCACTATACCAAACTCGCGGAGAAATTCTACGGCTCGAAGGCCAGCCGTTTCGTCCAACTCATAGCCAAGGCGAACCCGGACAAGGACTCGGCGAAACTGAAAGTAGGCGACATCCTCATAATTCCGCCGAAGCCGGCTGACGCCCAGCCCTCGCCCGCAACGTCCAGCGCGCCCGCCACGAGCGCAAGCGGCAGTCCCGAGACGAGGGAGACGAGAACTTCCACCGTCACCACTACCACGACAACGGCTGCGACCGATCTCGCCAGGTTCAAGGCCTACACCGTGAAGCCCGGCGACGGGTTCCGCAGGATAGCGAAAACCATGCTCGGTGACGAAAACAAGTGGCAGGAACTTTTCGAACTAAACCGGAGCCTGGGCCTCGTCAAGGACGTGAACGACCTCCAGCCCGGACAGAAAATTGCTCTGGCGAAAATCAACGAGTAGCGTTTGGCGCCGGAGATGGTCAACGAGAGAGGGCGGGATTTGCGAAATGGAATGGTACTGGCGGCAGAATTGAGGAGTTGTGTGTTTCACGGATCGTTTATCTGTTTTGACACAGGGGGGAAAATGAAGGCCATGCCCAAAACGCTTGTGCTCGCCGCGCTTGCGGCCGCGTTTATCTTCGCCGCCGGCTGCTCGAGCCAGCCCGCGAAGAACGCCAACCAGGAATACGTCTACCAGAAGAAGTTCCAGCAGGCCGAGGCCGACAACGCGCGGCTCCTCGACGAACTCAACAAACTGAAGGCCGCGAAGGCCGACGAGGACGCGCAGATCCTCGCGCTCCAGAAAACCATCAACGAACGCCAGCAGACCATCAGCACCCGCGAGCAGGAAATCATACGCCTCCAGGAGGCGCTCAAGGATGTCGGCGCGACCATCCGGGGCAACGGCGTGGGCGTGCCGCTTGAGAGCGACGTCCTGTTCGACTCCGGCAAGACCGTCATAAAGGAAAAGGGCAAACTCGCCCTGCAGAGCCTTCAGGACAAGATCGCCGAAGTCATCAAGACTGGCGGCTTCAACATCGAATACATGAGGATCGACGGCCACACCGACAGCGATCCCATCAAGGCTACCGCCAACCAGTTCAAGGACAACTGGATGCTCGGCTCCGCGCGAGCGAACGCCGTGCGCGAGTTCCTTGAAGAGGCCGGCGGCCTTTCGAACACCTACAAGATATACATTGCCTCTTACGCCGACACCGTCCCGGTTGACCCGGCCGCAACGCCGGAGGCAAAAGCCAAAAACCGCCGCGTCGAGATATTCCTCGTCCCGGCGGCGAAATAGTCCGCATTTAGACCCGCACTGGAAATCACGGCAAACGTGCCATAAGGATAATTTCCCGTTTACTGAAACCCATTTAACGGAGGGGATCATGCGAAGGTTCGTAATATTTTTCCTGTTGTTTGCTTTTTGCGGCTCAATGGTTGTGCTGGCCGGCTGCTCCAGCGGCGTTCCCAGGGAGCGGTTTGACGAACTCCAGAAAATGCGCAATCAACTCGTGAAGGAGAAGGAAGCCCTCGAGGCCCAGATTGCGGACCTCAGGCAGCAACTCGCCGGACTCGACCAGATGAAGGCCGAGTACGACAAGGTTGCCGCGGACCTTGCCGCCGCGCAGGCGCGACTTGCGCAGGTGAACTCGGCGCTGGCCCAGCAGATGGATGAGACCCAGCGGCTTAAGGACGAGCTCGCCAAGGCTGGTATCACCGCGAAGCTCTTCGGCAACGGCGTTGCGGTGCCCTTGGATGGCGACATCCTCTTTGATTCCGGCAGGGCCGTTCTGAAGGAGTCGGGCAAGAAGGTCCTCCAGAACGCGCAGGACGGAATCAACAAGGTCATCTCCGCGGGCGGATTTGAAATCGAGTGGATCCGCATCGACGGCCACACCGATAGCGACCCGATAAAGTACTCTGGCTTCAGAGACAACTGGGACCTCGGTGCGGCCCGCGCCACCGCTGTTATGAACTATCTGCACGAACTCGGCGGCTGGGACCAGTACAAGCCGTACGTGGCGTCCTATGCCGACACGGTTCCGGTCGATCCGTCCAACAAGTCCAAGAACCGCCGCGTGGAAATCTACATCGTCCCGAGGGCAAGAGCGACGGCGCCTGCCGCCTATGCTCCTGATGCCCCCGTTGCTCCGGCAACCACCGTTCCGGCGCCCGCGGCTCCGTGATTTGTTTTTCGCAAATTGACAGGCCGTCCCGGGCCTGTGCGTTTCCAGGCCCGGGCGCCTGAAAAATCGGCGAACAAAAGTTAATTGAGGCGAGAAGGTCTTACCGCCCTCGGGGTTGCTCGAGGATGGTCTTCGAGAGAGGGGAAGCCCGCCGTGGAAGGCGTAGCGGGGCTGCTGCGTTCCTTGCGGGAAGAAAATAAGTCGATGCCCGAGATTTGAGAATGTCACTAGAGAATTTCCAGAAACGCCGGGCCGTGGTAGTGGGGGTGTTCATCTGCATCCCGCTGCTTCTGCTCATCGCCCGTCTGTACCACATCCAGATCGTGTCTTCCGCGGAGTTGAGGAAGAAGGCGGAAAAGCAGTACATCATGACCGTCAGGGACCTCGCTCCGCGCGGCGACATCTTCTGCATGGACGGCAACTCGCGCGCCATGCTCGCAACCTCGGAAGTGCGCAAGACCCTCTCCGTCAACCCGCGCCAGATTGTCAACGACCGCGACGAACTTGCCGATACGCTGTCGAGCATCCTCGGAATCGACAAGGACCAGATTCTTGACAAACTGGACGACGTCACCACGCCCGACGGAAAGCCCAACTACTACGTCCGCCTGAAGCGGAACCTCGCCACCGAGGAGGCGGACAAGATTGAGAAACTCGACATACCGGGCCTCTCCCTCAAGGACGAGCCTCGCAGGGTCTATGTCTCGCGGGCGAAAATCCTCGGCAATATCATCGGCCTGGTGGGCTACGACGATGAGAACATCCAGAACAAGGGCCTTGAAGGGCTTGAACTGTTTTACGACGACATCCTCCACGGAGAGTCAGGCCGCCGGGAAATCCCCGTTGACGCGCTGGGCAACAGGTTGAACATCGAAGGATACAAGGAAATTCCCGCGAAACAGGGCTGCAACCTTCTGCTGACGATCAACCCGAAGATCCAGCAGATTGTGGAAGAGGAACTCAGGGCGGCGTACGAACAATGGAAACCGACTTCCGCCACGGCCATCGTGATGGACCCGTACACCGGCGACATCCTCGCAATGGTGAATTTCCCTGATTTCGATCCGAACAATCCGGGCGCTTCGCCAGCGGACGCGCGGAGGAACCGCGCGATTACGGACTGCTATGAGCCAGGCTCAACGTTCAAGCCGGTCGTCGGGTGCGCGTTGCTTGAGGAAGGCCTGGCGAATTTCCAGACCACTTTCAAATGCTTCGGCCCGGTGAACGGCCGGACCATCGGCGACCACGTCTCCGGCTGGCTGACGTTCGTCGAGGTTATCGTGCGGTCTTCGAACCGAGGCGCGGCGTGGTTCGGCGTGCTGCTCGACCAGGCCGGGATGAAACTCAGGCCGTGGGTCCTCAAGTTCGGTTTCGGCCGGCCCACCGGCATCGACCTTCCGGGCGAGGTGGGCGGCATGGTAACGAGCGCGGAAAACTGGACGAGGTTCAGCACGGCGTCCGTGCCTTTCGGGCAGGAAATCGCGGTAACGCCGTTGCAACTAATCCGCGCGTTTTGCACTATCCCGAACGGTGGTTACCTTGTGCGGCCGCGAATCGTCAAGGCCATCGTCGACAACGACGGCAAGGTGATTCGCGATGTCGAGGCCGTCAAGCAAAAGCGCAACCTTAGCCAGGAAGCCATCAACAAGATAACGAGGATTATTGCCCCTGAGCAGCCGACGCGCATCATCAGCGAGGAAACCGCGAAGAAAATGCAGACGGTTCTGCCGCTCGTCGTCAGCGATCCGTCGGGGACGGGATACAGGTCGCGCCTGAAGGAATACGCGATGGCCGGAAAGACCGGAACCGCGCAGAAAATGGCCGGCGGGGCGATGTCTCACTCCTTGTTCGTCGGCTATTTTGTCGGATACGCGCCGGTCAGCCATCCGAAGATAGTTGTGCTGGTCGCGATGAACGAACCCAAGGGCGCTTACTACGGCGGCACGGTGTCGGCGCCGACGGTCTCGAAAATAATCCTTCGCTCGCTGCGGGCGATGGGCGTTCCGGAGGATGCTCCGGCGGATAATTCCGATGCGGCCCAAAGGCGTCAAAGATGATAATTCGCAAAAGGGCAACGGCATGAAACTACAAAAACTAATCAACCACATCAGGTACCGCGAAATAATCAACTTCCGCGACGTGGAAATATCGGGAATAACGTGTGATTCGCGGAAGGCCGGGCCCGGCTGTATCTTCGCCGCGGTTCACGGCGCCAGGGAGGACGGCTCCCGCTACGCCGCTCAGGCCGTGGAAGCGGGCGCGGTCGCCGTCGTCTCCGACAGACGGCTCGCGCTGAACGGCGGGCTTGTGCAGATTATCGTCGATGACGCCCGCAAGACGCTCAGCGCCTTTGCCGCCGCCGTCAACGATCATCCGTCCACCAAACTCAATGTCATCGGCGTCACCGGCACAAACGGCAAGACCACAACCACTTATCTCGTCCGCTCGATACTTGAGAATGCCGGCAGGCCGTGCGGCGTGGTTGGCACCATCCAGTACCAGACCGGCGGGGCCGTCATGGAGGCCGGCAACACTACCCCCGACGCCGCGGAACTCCAGGGGTTGCTGGGGCGGATGGTCGCGGAGGGGATGGAATTCTGCGCGATGGAGGTCTCGTCGCATTCGCTTGTGCAGGACCGCGTGGCGGACGTTCACTTCGACTCCGCCGTGTTCACTAACCTCAGCCACGAGCACCTGGATTATCACCTTACGCTGGACGAGTACTTCGCGGCGAAGGCGCTGCTCTTTGACATGCTGAACGATTCATCGCATGCGATTCTGAACGCCAACGACCCCCGCAGCGTCGCGCTGGCGCAGCGCACGCGCGCGCAGGTTACGTGGTACGGCATCGACTGCGGGGCGGACTTCGGCGCGAAAACAATTTCCAGCGGCATTGACGGCTCGCGCGTGGCGCTTGACACGCCGAAAGGCGAGCGTGAACTGAAACTGAAACTCATCGGCAGGCACAACGTCTCCAACGCGCTCGCCGCCGCTGCCGCGTGC
>Ga0315288_10005240_pt1 | contig 16490 bp, 22 predicted proteins | sample YL17G11_20_MG_FD_203454 | JGI IMG/M metagenome (GOLD analysis project Ga0315288, IMG submission 203454) | Sediment microbial communities from Yellowstone Lake, YNP, Wyoming, USA - YL17G11_20 | ecosystem: Environmental > Aquatic > Freshwater > Lake > Sediment | place: USA: Wyoming | collected...
GAAAAAGTTGTGCATCAAAGAAGGTGAGAAGGCTTGGACTGTTATGGTTGATATCTGCACAATAAATGATTCTGGTAATCTTTTTGATGCTAGTGCTTTGGCTGCTGTTGCAGCTATTAGGGATGCTAGGTTTCCTGAGTACAAGGATGACAAGATTGATTATAAGGTTAAGACTGATGAGAGGATTCCTTTGCAGAAGACTCCTATCTCTGTTACTGTTAGGAAGATTGGTGATTCATTATTTGTTGACCCTAACTCTGAGGAGGAGAAAGCTACTGAGGCAAGGCTTACTGTCGCGATTGATGAGGATGGTTATATTATTGCTTTGCAGAAGGGTGGCGACAAGGCCGTGACTGCAGAAGATGTTGATGCAATGATTGGCATTGCTTTGGACAAAGAAAAGGAACTTAGACAAATACTAGGGTGATTTTTATGGTTGAAGAGCAAAAAGTTGTTTATACAAAGTACGAGAAGGCAAGGATGCTTGGTAGTAGGGCTTTGCAGATTTCTATGGGTGCTCCTTTCTTGATTAAGATGGATGATGAAGACTTGAAAAAGGTCTCTTATAATCCTTTGGAGATTGCTAAGCTCGAGTTTGAAGAAGGTGTTATTCCAATAACTGTCAGAAGGCCTATGCCAAAATCTAGAACTTAAGCTGCTTTTTTTATTTCTTTTCTTTCTTCTGTTTTTTTGAATTGTATTATGTTAGGACTTGCTTGGTATTCTTCTATCTGTATGCTGTTTAATAGGTATGATGATTGTGATACTATTTTTCTTAGCGTGTTTTTGTATTTTTTCTTGAGTTCTTCACTTTTTAGTATGTTGTATATTAGTTTATGCGCCCTGCGTGATAGTATGCTGACATGGTTTTCTGCCATTGCTTCTATATCTTTGAGTTGCGGAATCCAGTAATTTTGGATTAGGATTTGTAGGTTGCCGATTCTTAGGTTGTTTAATTGTTCTTGTATGTAGTTTTCGTAAGTGTCTATTTCTACACTTAGATGCCGGATTCTTTTGCATTTTACTCTTGTTGTCATTAGGCTGATTTCGTTTAAGGCTTCTACAGGATTGTACACGCTTCTTTCTTGGTATTGGTAGATGTCATACATTTTCTTCGCGACTCTTCTTGTTTCTATCTTTATGTGGTTCAGTAGTTTTATTGCGTATTCTTTGTGTGGTCCTGGTAATCCTTTGATTGCTTTTACTTTTTCTATCAGCTTGTCAGCATCAACTCTTTCTCTGTGTAGTAAGGTAAGGATTGATAAGTTCATGCTGTACACTAATCCTATTACTGAATATATTTGTTTTGCAGTGTCTTTTGCGTAAAGCTTGTATTCTGTGATTGCTTTCTTTTGTCCTTCAAGTATTTTTTTCTGCCTTAGCATCAGTGAGCTTAAGTCTTTCATTATTTGTTCGTTCTTCTTTGACTTCCTGCTTGTTGCTTTTGATTTTATGTTGTTTATTGTTTGCGTGATTCTTGCTAGTTCTTCTTCGCTCTTTTTTCTTTTTTCGCTGAAGTTTCTTAAGAAGTCTATTCTTTTTTCTATCTCTTCGTACAGGTCGCTGAAAGAAGTTACGTCTCTTCTAATTAAGACATTTGGGTTCTCTACGAGATTCTTCCACTTTATTAATGGATTCAAAAAACTCAACCTATCACCTTGACTAAAAAACGGGCATTTAGTATTTAAAGGTTTCGACAGAATTAAATAAATAAGTTATTTAAGTGCTTTTATGAGAGAAGTATCTGATGAGAAATTGAATAAGTATTTCGATGTCACTTCTAGAGCTCTTGCTAAGGTCAAGATTGTTGAGAAAGGAACTATTGATTTCAAAAGCGCAGCAAAAGACTTCTTGGACATGGCTAAGCGCTATTTTGAGGACGCTAAGCACTTCAGGGATAAGGGAGACATTGTCACAGCTTTCGCAGCATTAAACTATGCTCATGGCTGGCTTGATGCTGGTGCTAGGATTGGATTGTTTGATGTAGATCATGATTCTGAACTGTTTACTGTGGATTAAGGATTTCTAGAAGAAATAAACGTCCTTATTTTTGTATTGGAAATAGTAAGATTATTAAACAGAAACTACAAAATTAAGGGGGTGGATATAAAATGGATACACAACAGGGTATATTGACTGAGGAAGAGAAAAAAGAGTTATCAAAAAAGTTTTCTTTAGATGTTGAAACCATAACTCTTATGTTTAAAGTTTGGTGTAAAGGACATAAAGATGAAGGGATGACTTTTGATGATTTTGCTGAAAGAATGAAAGCAGAATGGAAAATGATGAGGGGTAGAAATTGGTGTGGGACTCATGCCGCAATGACGAGATTTAGAGAAGAAAAGAAAGATCTAGCTAAAAAATTCTCTGTTGACATCAAACTTGTTAGAGAAATAGAATATGATTGGTTTCGTAGAGATGCACCGCATCGTGAAGAAGCAAATAAATATAGCTTATTTACGGAGTGGGCGAATCATGAAATCCCTCGCAGAAAAAAGATTGCTGAGCAAGAGAAGAAAACCACGAAATGAATAAAAAACCCATTCTTTAAACATACTTTTCATTCTTTATAACTCTTAGAATTTAAGGAAGGGTATTGTTTGTTGTTCTGTTTTCTATTCTTGGGTATGTTCCTGGGTCCATGAATACTTTTTCTGTTCTGATTGCTAGTCCTTTTTCTTCTTTGATCATGTCTTTTGAGATCATTTTTGATATTCCTATTGCTACTAGTTCGTCTTTCAGGCTCATGATTGCCACTATGTCATCTAATTGGATGTCTGACTCTACTTTAGCAATGCCTGGAACTTTTAGATCAACGCCGTGGCATATTGCTTCTACTGTTGAATCCAAAACCCATACTTTTGCTAAGTGGTTAACTGCGAATTCTATTGGTAAAATGTGTTTTCTTAATAGTTTGTCATTGTTTTCTTCTTTGTAGTAATGGTATGCATCTGTTAGTTCTTGTAGTGTTGTTAGTGTTGTTGATTCGTTGAATAATGCAACTTTTGTTCTTCTGAGTTCTGCCATGTGCGCTCCGCATCCTACTTTTTGGCCGATGTCGTGTAATAATTTTCTTATGTACGTTCCTGCTTGGCATCCTATCTTCATCAGTACGTCTTGTCCGTCTATTTCTATTATATCAATGTAGTATATTTTTCTGAATCTCCATTGTCTTTTTACTGCGCACTTTATTGGTGGTAATTGTTTTATTTTTCCTACAAACTCTGCGCATCCTTTTCTTATTTCTGTTTCAGGTATTAGTTTGTGCAAGTGCATTATTGCTACGTACTCTTTTCCTGCTAAGAGTAAGACTTGAACAATTCTTGTTGCTGACCCTAATGCTACTGGTAATACTCCTGTTACTTTAGGATCTAGTGTTCCTGAATGTCCTCCTTTGTTTATTTTAAGAATTCGTTGTGTGTAAGCGCTGATTTGGTGTGATGTTGGTCCTTTTGGCTTGTCAATGTTTACTATGCCATAATTTATTAGTTGTTCTATTGGTCTTTTGTCTGGTGGGCAGCCGTACTTGTCGCTGGTATCTGCTGGTCTTTTCACGAAGATTTCTCTTTTGATCTTCTCAAAAGGCATTAGTGATTCTTCCATAAAATGCTTAGAAATGGGTTGTTTATAAAAGCCTTATTGTTTTTCAGGCTCTTCTGTAGCTTCTGTTTTTGTCTTTCTTGTTTTCTTTGGTTTCTCTTCTGTTGCTGATTCAAGTGTTTCTTCTTTTTTCTCTTCTGCTGGCTTTTCTTCTTTCTTTGGTGCTTTTTTGACTCCTAGCTTGTCCATTAGCTCGTCTTTCTTTGTTTTTTCTTGTTTTTCTATTATCTTTAATTGTTCGTATTTTACTCCGAAAAGTTCGACTTTTACTATTCCATCATCTTCTTTTACCATGTTGACTTTGACGTGGTGTGGTGGGTTTTTTATTCCGTTTTTCCAAATTAGTAAGTTGACTTGTTTTCCTATTTTGACGTTTTCAATGTCTGTTTTCATGTGTTTGGCTGCAAACTCTGTCAGTGCAGTAACTGCTTTTTTTGATCTCCTGTACATTGGAGCTTTAAGCCATTCTTTTCTTAATGGGACATTGTATGTTCTTTCGATTGTCATTTTTTATGCCTTTGTCTTTGTTCTTCTCCAGGATCTCTTTACATGAGTATTTCTTCCTGGGTGTACTCTTCTTCCTACTCCATGAATCTTTGGGATTATCCAAAAAGGTGCCCACTTTGTCTGTCTTCCTAGTTTTGACAGCCTTTTTTTCTTGCTTGGATGTTTGTATCTTGTCATTTTATATCTTCCTTATCTTGATTTCTTTTTTTCCATCTTGCATTTTTAGTAATATGAGCTTTAATAGTTTGTCTTCGACACTTTTTATTTGACCGTTCTCGATTCCTTTTCCGATGATTGCGAGCAGTGTTAATGCTTTTTCTGGATGCGCTGATTTTATGTTTCCGTATCTTTGTAGCGCTTCTTTGCTCATTTTTTGTTTTACAACAGATTCTATTTGCTCTATCTGTTGCTGAAGCATATTTTCTTCATTTATTGCTGCGTTTTGTTGTTGCTGCAATTGGGCCATCCGTCTTAGCCGTAACTGCTCTAACTCATCCATTTTTTGCCTTGGTCTTCTCTTCTTTTTTTGCTTCCTGTTTTGGTTGTTCTTTTTGTTCTTCAACCTTTACAGTTTTATTTTTTGGATGATTTTAGTATTGCGATTGCTGCCTTGTCAAGTATTGATTTTCCTCTTCCTGTGACAACTCTTCCTTTGTGCACTCCTTTCTCTACTTTCTTTATCAGGCCTGCTTTTTCTAGTTGTTGTAGTATTTTTCTCAGTATGTTTCCGGATCCTTTCCTGAACTCTTCTGGTTTGTGTCCTCTGTCTTTTTTTCCGCCGTACTTTACTCTTAGCTTACTGACTCCTATTGGGCCTAGCTTGAATACGCTTCTTAGTACTGCTGCTGCTCTCACATACCACCAGTCTGGTCTTGTTGGTGGTCTTTGCTTGTGTGTTCCTGTCTTTACGAACGTTGCCCATTCTGGGGGCTGTATTTCTCTTAATGATTTTAGTGATTCTGCGACTTTCTCTATTAGTTCGTTAGGATCTACAGAGTATGCACTTACCATTTATTTTTCACCCACACTTTCGCGCCTTTCGGCACTAGAATCGCAACATAACGTATGCGATAGAATAGAAGATAAGGGGGTGGTTTATAAAGATTATGGTTTTATCATATATTTTTCAATTCTTTCAGGAACACTTTCATCTCTTGCTTTGTCATCTCTTTCGGTGCTACTTTTTCGTCTTTTTCTGGGATTCTTGGTGGGTTTCCCCAGTCATCATCTGTCCTGAATCGTGGGTAGACGTTCCAGTGTATGTGAGGATCCCAGTTGTCTAAGTATTCAAGGTTTAGTCTGTCAAACTTTATTGCTTTGTGTAATGCCTTACATACATGCACGCTATCGTTGAAGAAAGAATCAAGAGTTTTCTCGTGCAATCTCATCAGTTCTTCTTCATGTGCTCTTGTTAGTATCACTAAGTGTCCTTTATGATGTAGTCTTCCAAAGACTACTATAATGTGTGGATTCTCAAACAAAATATTCTTCCTATCTTTTGCTAGTTGGCAGAACTTGCAGTCTGGGTGTTTGTCTGGGTGTTGTCCTTCGTGCTGCATGAATTTCTTGACAAAAGTGTCATGGTGTACTGGGTGGTATGGGTGTGTTGCTTTTTTGATTGCCATTTTTATTTGCCTCTTATTTTTCTTACTAAAGAAATTATTTTTTTTTCTTCTTTTTTTGACAATTCTTTTTTCTTGAACTTTGCATTCTTCTTTGGGATGCAGATTGGTTCTCCCCAGCAAGCATCATCTTTTTTAAAGCGAGGATAGATGTGGCAGTGTACATGTCCTACCCAGTTCATATTGTATTGGTAATTTATTATGTCTGGTTTTATTGTTTTTTCTATTGCTTTTGCTGCTTTTATCATAGCATCCATCATGTCATGTGATTCTTTTGTTGTCATCTGTGTAACTTTTTCTTTGTGTTTTTTGAGCAATACTACTATATGTCCTTTAAAGTCTTTTCTTGAGAAGTATACGACTACAGAGTCATTCTCCCAGAAGTAGTCTTTGTTTTTCAAGCGTTCGCACTTGTTGCATCCTCTTTTTAGCATACTTGGAATAATAAGTTGAGGAATTTATAAATTTATTGTTTGATTGTTATTGCCATTAGTGATACATCATCTTCAAAATTGGATTGGGGTAGTCCAAACTCATAAGCGTCTTTGTACACGCTTGTTATTAGTTCTGGTTCAGTCCTGTGGATGTTTTGCATTAGTGTGTTTACTAGTCTTTCTTCTCCAAAAAAATTTAGTACACCATTTTTTCCTGTTTCATCTATTCTTCTTTCTGTAACTCCATCTGTTGCCATGAATATCATTCCTGTTTTAGCTTTTCTTAATATTATTGTGTAGTCTTCGTATTGGTGTTGTGGAAACATTCCTATAAATAAGTTTTCAGATTTTAGCTTGAATGATTCTTCTGGGTTTTTTATGTCTGGGAAATATAAGGGTATTGGTCCGTGTCCTGCGTTTGCGTAGTCTACAAGTTGTGTTTTTGGGTCATATATCGCAAAGAATGCTGTGACTATGTCTGGGCATAAGGGATCTATAATTTTATGTTTTCTATTTTTTGATTCTACTTGTTCATGAATCTTTTTAATTCTTAGGTTGTATACTTTATCTATTAATGGTAGGTATTTGTTTATTTGTTCTGCTAGTTCTGATGCTCTTATTTGTGGTCTGTTTTTTATGGAATAATCTATTATTTTTTCTACTTTTTTTGATAGGCTTGCAGCTTTTCTTCCATGTCCTGATACGTCCCCTATATAGAATAGTGTTCTTCCATCCGTAAGAGTTTTTACTCCTGTGAAGTCTCCGCTTGCGTTATCTTCACATGGCTCTGACAGGGATGAATATGTGATTGGGTCATTTTCCTTAAATCTTACTTTTTCTTGTATGAGTTCTTCTATCTGCATTTTTTATCCGCCCATTCCTGGACCAATCCTTGGTTTTTGTTGATCATACATTTTTATGAATGGAAATCTTTCTTTTAGTGATTGCAGGTCTCTTGTTGCGTAGCATTGTGTTAACAATGGTGAGTTGATGAATTCTGCAACTTGCCATGATTTTACTTGGTCTTTGTCTATATCCCCTGTTATCCTTTTTGTGTCTGGTGTTAGTGATGAGCTATACCTAAATATCCACGCTTCCGGGTTTATACTTTTCATTATTAATGCCAATGTATTTGCTGTATCACCATCTTTTTTTAGTTCTACGTGCATGCTTGCTTTTTTTAGGTCTTCTATATTGTCTAATGGGCCATATTGTTGCATTATCTCGTTGTATAATTCCATGTGGGTGTATAATTGTTGTCCTGTTATTATTACGTCTGATTTTTTTGTCTTTGCTATTCTTATTGCTTCTTTTGGGTCTGTTGTGTATTCTATGTTATGGTAATGTCCTGGGTGTTTTTCTCTTTGGTCTTCTACAAAGTTTCTTAGTGTTTCTAATATTATATCTACATTTTGTACGACTAGTACTTCTACTGGTCTTTTTAGGGTTATATCATTCATTTTTTCACCTATATCCCAGTATGAGTTGTTTTTATTTATAAACCTTTCGTTTTGTTGTCCCTTAATAGTAGTTACGATAGAAAGCTTTATATAAGGGCATGGCTTCTTTGCTTTTTGGGAGTGTTATTTTAATGGAAAAAAAGTTAAAAGAACTAGAAGCAAAGGTAAGTCATTTAGAAGAACAACTTAAGCATGCGCACGAACAGGTAGAGCATGCAGAAGCTGAGCACAAAGATACTGTTAGAAGGCTTGCTGGTGGTATTGCTCACAATTTTAATAACATGCTTGCAGGCATTATGGGTTATGCTGATCTTCTTCACATGACTTATGGCCCTAATAATGAGCAGATTGGTGAATATACTGAAGCAATTATGGGTGTTTCAAAGAGAGCTGCTGGCTTGGTTGATAAGCTTCTTGCTTTTTCAGGTCAGGGAATGGTTGATGTTAAAGATTTAGATGTTCATAAAATAATCAAGGATGTTCACAAGGATGTTGATTCTTTTGTTGAGGGCAAGGATGTTTTTATAAAAGCTGATTTGAATGCTAGTTATCCTATTGTCCACGGTGCCAGGAATCAATTATATAATTCAATTCTTACTTTAGGTATTAATGCTTGCGAGGCTGTTGGTAATAAGGGTGAGGTTAGTTTTGCTACTGAGAATGTTAGTCTGGATTCTTCTTCAAAGATTGATCATTATCGCGTTGTTATTCCTGGTGATTATATCAAGATTAGTATTGGTGATAATGGTAAGGGTTTGGATGAGAAGTTTAAGAAAAAGATTTTTGAGCCTTTCTTAAGTCTTAATGCGTCTACAAAAACAGGTCTTGGTCTTGCTTCTGTTTATGGTTCTGTGAATAACCATAAAGGTTACATTGATGTTATTGGTTCTGCTCATCATAGGGGCACAAGGTTTGAGTTGTATCTTCCTGTTGCTAAGAAAGTAGGAGATAAATAATTAATTATTTTTTATATTGTTCACAAATTCTTTGATTTTTTGGCCGATATCAGCACTTGAGAGATCTTTTGTCTTTAGCTCAAGTATAGCTATTGGTCTTTTCTCGCATAGCTTTGCCATCTCTTTGAATGTTTTCTTGCTTCCTGAACCTCCCATTGTGCAGAAGAACGCTACTTTCTTGAACTCTTCACTGTTCTGGAATAAGTAAGTCCTTATTGCTGGGGTGACATTAAATGCCCAGACAGGTGTTCCTATTATGACAATATCATAAGTTGCAGGGTCTTTTAGTGCTTTGCTTATCTTTGTTGGTTTTCTTCTCATAGCATCTCTGCCACCTTTCAAATATCCTATGACTCCTGCCCTGTTTTTTGCGTCAATGACTTCTTCAACATCGCACTTTAACAGGTGTGATATTGCTTGCGCTACTTTTTTTGTTGTGCCTGTTCTTGAATAGAATATTAATAGTGCTTTCATATCTCTAATCAATCTTCTTTTATTTATATAGTTTTTGTGTATCAATAGTTTTTTAAACATGGTGAGTTCTTCAATTAGTATGATTAACAGGATGGAAAAGCATTACAGCCATGAGGAGGTTAGGAAAATCCTTAATCCTTTGGTTGAGAAATGGTTTTTTTCTAAATTCAAAGAGTTTTCAATACCTCAGCTTTATGGTGTTATGGAGATTCATAAAAGAAATAATATATTGGTTAGCGCTCCTACAGGCGCAACAAAGACTTTGACTGCATTTCTTTCAATTCTTAACGAGTTAGTGGATAGCGCTGAAAAAGGTATTTTGGAGGATAAAATTTATTGTGTTTATGTGAGTCCTTTGAAGGCTTTGAATTATGATATAGAAGTTAATCTTACTACTCCTTTGAAGGAGATTGAAGAATTGGCTGGAAAAAAGCTTGGCATCAGGGTCATGACTAGGACTGGTGACACTACGACTACAGAAAAGAGTAAGATGTTAAAAAATCCTCCTCATATTCTTATTACTACTCCTGAATCTCTTGCTATTCTTTTGTCTTCTTCAAAATTTATTGAGCACTTGAAAGAGATGCAGTGGTGTATAATTGATGAGATCCATGCGCTCGCAGAGAACAAGAGAGGTGTTCATCTGTCTCTTTCAGTTGAGAGGTTAGCAGCTTTGAGCAGCCACATGACTAGGGTTGGTTTGAGTGCTACAATTTCTCCTTTAGAAGAGATTGCAAAGTTCTTGGTTGGTTTTGATGGTGATAAAGATAGGGATTGCAAAATTGTGGATGTTCAATTTATGAAGCAGTTGGATTTGAAGGTTTTAAGTCCGTTAAAGAACTTGGTCAGCACCACTCCTGATGAGATTCATGAGGCCATGTATTCTTTGATGCATGAATTGATTCAGAAGCACAAGACTACTTTGATTTTTACAAACACCAGGTCTGCTACAGAAAGAGTTGTTGATAATCTTAAAGATAAGTATCCTAAGGATTATACTGAGAATATTGGCGCTCATCATGGTAGTCTTTCTAAAGAGCACAGGTTCAATATTGAGAAGAGGTTGAGGGAGGGAAAGTTGAAGTGTATAGTGTCATCAACATCTTTGGAGTTAGGTATTGATATTGGTTATATTGATTTGGTTATTCTTTTGAGTAGTCCTAAGTCTGTTGCTAGGGCTTTGCAGAGATGTGGTAGGAGTGGTCACAAACTGCATGAGACTGCGAAGGGTAGGATTATTGTTGTTGATAGGGATGATTTGGTTGAGTGCGCGGTTTTGTTGAAGTCTGCTATTGAGAAGAAGATTGATAAGATTCACATTCCTAAAAATTGTTTGGATGTTCTTGCTCAGCAGGTTGATGGCATAGCGTTGCAGGATAAGATTCACATCAATGATTTGTTTAAACTGATTAAGAGCAGTTATTGTTATCATGAGTTGAAGATGGATGATTTGGTGGAGATCTTGGATTATTTGAGTGGTAGTTTTAGTTCTTTGGAGTCTAGGAATATTTATGCAAAAATTTGGTATGATAAAGAGACTGGGATGATTAGTAGGAAGGGTAAGATGGGTAGGGTTATCTACATGACTAATATTGGCACCATTCCTGATGAGAGTTTTGTGACTGTGAAGATTGGTGAGCAGACTATTGGTAAGCTTGATGAGGGTTTTTTGGAAAGGTTGAAGCCTGGTGATGTTTTTGTTTTGGGTGGTGAGACGTATAAGTTCAAATTTTCTAGGGGCATGGTTGCTCAGGTTGTTTCTTCAACAGGAAGACCTCCTACAATTCCTAGATGGGTTTCTGAGATGTTGCCTTTAAGTTTTGATTTGGCTAATGAGATTGGTAGGTTTAGAAGGTTGATGTCTGAGAAGTTTTGTTCTGGTAAGAGCAAGGAAGATATTATGAAATTCATTAATGATTATTTGTATGTTGATGATAATGCTGCGAATTCTATTTATGAATATTTTAATGAGCAGTTTAGGTATGCGACTATTCCTTCTGATAAAAGAATAATTGTTGAGCACTACACTGATGAGAGGGGGAAGCATGTCATATTCCATTCTTTGTATGGTAGAAGGGTTAATGATTGTTTATCTAGGGCTATTGCTTTTGCGATGTCAAGGCTAGAGCACAAAGATGTTGAGATTGGCATTAATGATAATGGTTTTTTCATCAGGACTCGGGCTAAAGTTAATGTGATGAAAGCTCTTGGGATGCTTAAAGAGAAGGAGTTGAGAAAAGTTCTTGAGAATGCGATTGAGCAAACTGAGGTTTTGAAGAGGAGGTTTAGGCATTGTGCTACTCGTTCTTTGATGATTTTGAGGAATTATAAGGGCAGGGCTAAGAGGGTTGGCAGGCAGCAGGTTAGTTCTATGATTTTGCTTAGTGCTGTTAAGAGGATCAGTAATGATTTTACTATATTGAAAGAGGCTAGGAGAGAAGTGCTTGAAGATTTGATGGATGTTGATAATGCTAGGAAGATTCTGAAAGCTATAGAAGATGGCACTATTAAGGTTGAGGAGATAACAACTACTGTGCCTTCTCCGTTTGCATTTAATCTTATCATCCAGGGCTATTCTGATTTGTTGAGGATGGAGGACAAGCTTGAGTTTATCAAGAGGATGCATGAGATGGTTGTTGCGAAGATTGCTTTGAAAGAGGGAAGGAAGGGTGTTGAGAAAATAGAAGCTTTTGATTATAATAAGATATTTGAGGAATCTGATAGGAAAAAACAGGAAGATAAGGATGATGAAAAGCACAACTTGAAAAAGATGGCTTGGAATCTAAAAAGAGTTCCTATGTTTGCTAAAGAAGAGATCATTAAGATTATTGATGGGGATAAAAGTATTAGGTCTGATGTTATTGAGTCAATAAATAAGTACAGGAAGGATATAGAGAAGACTTGGCCCAAAGAATTACAAAAAGTTGTGTTTGATTTCTTGAAGAATCAATAATTTTTAGAATATAAGAGCAAAATAGCTGCGTAGTCGATAATCAAAAATGACTCATAGCAGCTTTATATCCGCTCATATTAATGTTATAAGTGGTCTTGATATATAAATCTTTCGAAAATGTAACTACTATTAAGTAGTTAAACAATAAATATTTTTGTGGTTTTAAGAATAAGTGATTGAAAGGATATAAGAAATAAATTTAATATATTATCTCAGGTCGTTTATCTTTTGGTATAAATTCTTTTGCTGTTATTTCCATCCCTCTTTGTTTTAAGTAGTCGGCTGGATCTATGTTTGCTATTGATTTTTCATAAAAAGGACGGATTTTTTCTTTAGATTTTTTAACAGTTTCATCTCTTTTTTTTAGAAGTGCGAGGTATCTAGTGTAATATGGTGTTCCTGTAATGTCTTGAAGGCTTTCAAAAAATTTTCCATGACCTTTATGGATATACACATTATCTTTTAGTGGAATATAATCGCCCGATATAACTGATTTTTCTTTTTCATCAACTTTAAGAATTGCTTCCAAATCTCTAATTACATGGGTATCTTTATTTACAATTAGGTGGAAATTTTTTAGAGTTCCTTGTACCATTGTTTGAATTTCACTTATTACACCTTTTATAGGGAGTGTTAAATCTTTTACTGATGTGAGATCTAAAGCAAAGTCATAAACTCCGTTACTTACAACCTCGTACATTGCTTGTCTAAGTTCATTAGTTTCGTTGCATACTATTTTTGCATCTAAATATTTTCTACCGCTTTTGAGGGTGTATTTAAAACAGATGTGTCTATATTCTTTTTTTCCTTCGTTCTCGTTTTTTGGTTTTATTTCTAATACTGTCATTATAGTTAGTTTAAGTGATATACATATATAAACCTTCCTATTTTTACTACTACTAAGTTACTACAAAACGAAAGGTTTATATATCTGTTCTGCGTATGTAGTATTGAGGTAGTTGTAAATATGGGATTGATTAAGGGTGCAATAAAGACAGTTGGTGTGATCGGATTGCCAACTCTGGGTAGTTATATTCTTGAACATTATGTGATTGGAAGTAGGAGTTTTATTCCTGAAATGGTAAACCATGCTCTTACTGCCGGTATGGTGTATGCTTGTGCTGCGAAGATACCTATTCTAAAATATGGTGATGGTGGTTTAGAGGGAATTCTGAAAGGCATCGCAACTACTGGTGCTAAGCTCGGCGGTGTTTATATGTGCACTTATGATCTGGTTTATGGCACTCATAACATTCCTAGTGGGATTGCTTACGTGTGGAATGGACTTTCTACTGGTGTAAGTAAGGTCGGTTGGCTTGTTGATACTTTAACAAAGTATACACCTCTTCCAGATACTAGTCTGGAAAAAAGTATTTATGGTGGTATGTCTCTTAATGGGCTTTCTAAGCATGTGAGTGCTGAAACTGTCGCTGTTTATACTGCTGGTTTTTTTAGTGTTATGGGTATAATTCCTACTCTTAAATATTTGGGTAGTAAAATAACATCTATTTTTTCTGGTAAAAAAGGTAGATAATTTTTTAGTACTACTTTCTTGATAAGACAAAGTTTTATATACTTTGCATACTTATTATACTTAGCATACATCGGGGGGTGTTAGCGCATTTTAGATAAAGATTCAGATACATCTATCAGGCTTAAGTCTGTTACCAAGCAAAAGCTTGATGATTTGGAGTTTGCTAGAAAGAACACTAGTTATAACGAGATTATTGAGAAGTTGGTTCTTGAATATAATAAATTGTCTAAGTTGAGGGGTGTTAGATGATGAAATTGAATTTTATTAAGATTAAGAATCTTGTGAGGTATCACAAGCAGGTTGAGACCAGGAATGGTTTGATCTTTATGAGGATGAAGAAGCGTCCTTTGATTTTTATCAAGGATGTTAAGTTTGATTCAGCTATTTGATGATGGAGATTGTTAAAGGGATTGAGATTGTTGATTTAGCTTTGTGGCTGAAGAAAGAAAAAACTTTAGTCATCGCTGACTTGCATGTGGGTTTTGAGGAGGCTTTGAATAAGCAGGGCATTCTTTTGCCAAGGTTTGCTTTCAATGATCTAATTAAGAAGCTGGAGAAGATTCTTGATAAGACTAATCCTGAGACTATTGTTATTGGTGGTGATTTGAAGCACGAGTTTGGTTTGATTTCTGAGCAGGAGTGGAGGGATTCTTTGAAAGTCATTGATTTGATTTCTAGGTATGGAAGGATTGTTTTTGTGAAGGGCAATCATGATAAGATTCTGGGTCCGATTGCAAAGAAGAGAAGTGTTGAGTTTGTGGATAAGTTTGAGGTTGGTGATGTTTGCATCATGCATGGTAATAAGATTTTGGAGACTAAGAAGAAGACAATTATTATTGGTCATGAGCATCCTGCTGTTTGCTTGCAGCAAGGTCAGAGAAAAGAGGTTGTTAAATGTTTTCTTAAAGGAAAGTGGAAGAGGAAGGATTTGATTGTCATGCCTTCGATGAATCAAGTCACAGAAGGAACCGATGTTTTAAAAGAAAGAAAGATAAGTCCTTTCTTGCAAAAAAGTTTGAAAGATTTTGAAGTGTTTGTTGTTGCTGACAAAGTGTATGATTTTGGCAAGTTGAAGGATTTATCTTAAGATTTGTATATCTTCCGTAGCATGTCTGCTTTTGTGATTAGTCCTTTTATTTTTCCTGATTCTGTGACTAGAAGGACAGGATAGAACTTTAGCAGTGATGATACTACGTCTACTTGTGTGTTTTTGGTTATTATTGGTGGTGCTTCTATCATTACTTCTGCAATTTTCAGGCTCATCAGTTTTTCTGGATCTTCAACGCTTCCCATCTTGTTTATTATTGTTGATTCTGTCACTATTCCTAACACTTTGTCTCCGTCTACTATTGGTACTTGCGATATCTCGTACTTTTTCATTTTTTTTATTGCGTCTTTTACTAGGTCGTTTGGTGTTAGTGAGATTATTGATGTGTTCATTATTTCTTCTGCTTTTATTTCTTTTTTTTGTGTGAGATCATCTAGTGCTCCGAATATTTTTTTTGCGTTCGAGAATGTTGGGTCTAGGATTCCTGCTTCTATTTTTGCTATCAGTGATTGTGATACTCCTGCTTTTGAAGCAAGCTGTCCTTGTGTTAGTCCTGCTTTTTTTCTTATGTCTTTTATCTCATTTAGTTCGTATGGCATGTTTAGGAATAATTTGTGGTTGTTTATATTCTTTTTGGAATCAGGAAAAGAAAGGCTTATAAATTGATTTTGATTTCTTTTTGTGTAACAATAAGATGGTTGATATTAGTTCGATTTTGGGGGATAATGAGATTCTGATTGAGCTTGGTGGAGATATAAATTCTTATGATGTTGAGGGCATTAGGGAGAGGATTGAGAGGGAAGTTTCATTATATTCTGACAAGAGAGAGGTTATTGTTGACATGCAGACTGTGAGGTTTTCTAACCACAATTTTCCTTCTTTTCTTTATTTGTATAATGAGGAATTGAGAAGGGATGGGAAAAAGTTGATTGTGAGGAATTTAGAACCTCAATTGTATGGGATGTTTAGGGATTGTTATGGTAAGCTGTTTGATAAAGATTCTCCTCAGATTACAAAGACCAAGTTTTGCTTTCGTGAAGATCTTTAATTATTCTTTTTGGAATATTTCTGTCAAGAGGGTTTATAAACGAGCCTGAAACTCTTTTCTTTTATGCTTTCAATAATTGCAAGAGGTTCTGATCTTGAGAATAATGCTTATGTAGTTCCACAATTGATTGATGGTAAGGAGAAAAGGGTTAGTTTTGAAAGGCCTGATGGGAATATGGGGCATGCGAGGAATGTATCTATAGTTCGACCAGGATTCATTAATGAATTTGCTATGGAATATTCTGCTTTCGAGTTTACAAGGGATTGTAATGTAAGTTGCCCTCATTGTTATGTTACAGCAAAAAAGATCAACGGACACGAACCAACGTATATAAGTCTGGATTTTGTGATAGATCTTGCTCGAGAAATGAAAGATTCTCCTCTGGGAAGAAAAAGAATAATCTGCATAACAGGAGGAGAACCAACACTAGATATTGATAAATTAGGAGTAAGGTACGGAGTCCTAAATGAACTAATAAAACACAAACAGATTGACATAGCAACAAACCTACTAGCAATTCCATGCAACGAGGACGCAATAGGAGATTTCTTCTCAAAATTTGGTGATGCAGTAATACAAGCATCATATTCTCCATACTTAGAGAAACAATATGAGTTAATAGCACAAAGAATGGGGGAAGAAGCATTCCAAAAATTTGAGGGAAAACTACCAGAGAACGCGAAACCAGAACAAACATTGCTAGAAAAAATAAGACAATTTGATGATTACGCACACAAGCACGGAAAAAACTTCAGGATAAGAGTAAATGGGGTAAATAGAGAAGAGATGGATGCTTGTATGGAAAAAGTAAAATCTTATATAGGGCACAAAGGAAGAGAAGAAGATGAATTCAT